>ERZ507027.205-NODE-205-length-60258-cov-6.086740_pt1 | contig 60258 bp, 73 predicted proteins | sample MGYA00513163_ERZ507027 | MGnify/ENA metagenome assembly ERZ507027
AAGGGCAACTCCGGGGGAGAAAAGTACAACAGCATTATCGTGGACGCCGAAAAACGTAAAGTAGTCGATATTCTGCCAAACCGATTTGAGAACGAGCTTATCAAATATTTCTCACAGTTTCCATCTAAAACCGACGTAAAATACTTTATTTGCGACATGAATCCTCACTTTCGAGCGGTATCTAAAACCTGCTTTCCCAACGCTGATATTGTCGCAGACAAGTATCATGTGATCCGGCAGGTCTATTGGGCCATGGAACGTGTCAGAAAGAACGAGCAAAATAAACTCTCCTCCAGATTCCGAAAATACTTCAAAAAGTCCAGATGTCTTCTGATGAAACCAATGGAAAAACTCTCGGCGGAAGAGATGGAGCGGCTGGCCCTTATGTTTGAAATTGCGCCCAGGCTTGCGGATGCGTACCGACTGAAAAATGAGTTTCTTGACGTGATACGATCTAAATCATCTGTGGAAGGAAAACCGAAACTCATTGATTGGCTGAGATCCGTTGAGGCAATGGATCTGCCCGAATTTTCCGATTGTGCCAAAGCATATCGCAACTGGTTCCACGAGATTTTGAACTCCATGGATGTCCCCTGGTCCAACGGTTTCATCGAAGGATGCAACAACAAAACAAAGGTCCTGAAACGTGTTTGCTTTGGCATGCGTAATTTCTCCAATTTCAGAAGACGCATCCTGTTTTGCCACACATGAAAGCAGTGCCGGGAATCCTCCCGACACTGCTTGAGATGATTTACTTTTTCTCTACCCCAACTATTGACGTAGAACCGTTAAAAGATGTGTTCCTAAGCCCGTGCAAAAAATGCACGGGCTTTTTTTATTTTCAATGAAGTAACAAGATTGGAGGTTTACAGTGGGGAGTAAATTTTTTGAGGAACTATCCCGGTGTCTCGGAAAGGAGCAAATTGAATCCCTTAGCAAAGAGGACAGGCGGCTGGAGATTTTTCTCCATGGACAGCCTGTCCTTTCTGTTTCTCCTGGGAACGAAGTATTTATGCTTCCGTCCGGGAGCAAGAATCCAGAGGCCAACGAGCTGTATCACAGGGTCGCAATTGCAGCCGACAGAGTATTTGAATATGTGGAGGCTATGGAAAACACCCCCCTGCTCCGTGCTCGTGGTCTTGACAATAAGTTTCATCTGCTTGCGGATTTCGGCGGGGCTGTGCTGGCGGGCAGAGAGCGAGGCACCGGCCGGGGCTATGAGTTCGTTACATGGATCTGGGATTATGAAAGGGTCGGCGTCAGCCATGGGCACTATTATGAGGATGATTTTGCAGGAGCCAAACGGGACTTCGCTGTCCGCTCTGGTCTGATCCCCAAAGCCAGTCTCTTCTCCAATGAGGAGTTGACAGAGATTTATCGTGCAACGGATCATCTGTTGGCAGAAGACCCAAATTTGAATGACAAACAGATAAGAGCCATTCAAGAAGCCAGAATCAAAATCGAGTTCTCTGTCCCTGACCTGGACACCCAATTGGAACACAGACAGGATTATAGCCCTCAGATGGAGATGTAGGGCTCGGCATTGGAGGAATACGATGAGAATGAATGCTGTGTTATCAAATCCGAAGCATCCTGAGTACGGACAGTTTACCGTTCCCCTCCCGATCCCGCACAACCAGTATAACAGAATCATGGAGGCGCTGAATGCGATGGACATGGGAGATCCCCTGGCGAGGGACTGCCAAATGGACGAGATCCTTGGTGAGTACCCCATCCTGAAGCGACTGGAGGGAAAACCTGTAAATATCGACGAGCTGGACTATCTGGCCAAGCGGCTGGACAGCTTCTGTTATGCACAGGAGGGCGCTCAGTTCCAGGGTGCTGCAGTCAGCTACGACTATTCCGACATGACCGACCTGATCAACTTGACATTTTCCTGCCAGCAGGTCACGGTCATCACAGATTTTTCTGATTTAGAGCAGGTCGGCAGAGATCATTACATGGTGCTGAATGGCGGCTGCGCCAGCAAAGAGGAGCTGGATGCCCTTGACGGCTATGAAACCGCCTTGCTCCTCATTGATGAGGGCAATGGAGTCATCACACCATACGGAGTAGTCTATGACAACGGTATGCGACTCTCGCAGCTCTATGATGGGCGTCATTTTCCGCAGTATTTCTATGAGCCTCCCCTGCTGACCCTGACGGTACAGCAGAGTAAGGACGCTCCCAAAATCTGGTTGTATCTGCCTGCGCCAGATCTCCATATCAAGCGTTCCTTGGTTCGGGCAGGGATCGTTGATCCGGCGGATATGAGGCTCTCGTTTCAGGGGAGCGAGTTTCCGGATGCCGTAGACTGTGTTTTGGATATGGAGTCAGAGTGCCTGGAAGAGCTGAACAAGCTGTGCCAGGCGATTCAACAACTGAGTACCGATGAAATAAAAAAACTGGGCGCGGTGGTGGAATACGCACGGCCGGAAACCGCCGCACAAGTCAGGCAGCTGGCAGAGAATCTGGAGCAGTTTGACTATGCCCCTGGTGTCCAGAATGTGGAGGAATATGGCCGCTACATGATTCAGAAATCCGGCAGGTTTGAGTACGACGAAAATCTGCGTGATTACTACGATTATGCCCGATACGGACTGGAGCGCATGAATGCGGAGGAAGGACAGGTCGTAAAGAGTGGATATGTTTCCTATCATGGGGTACTCACACTGGAAGAACTGATGATGGACAACCCTGCGGAGCAATACCAGCGGAATCAAGGCTTTAATTTTCAGATGAGCTAAGTTTTTCTGATAGACTTTTCGCTGTCGTTGTGGTATTGATTGTGTTCATAAAATAATGGAGGTGAACTAAATGATGTGGCAAACACAAACGACAATAGAATATCCCTTTGCGCTTCGGCCCGCTTCCATTGAGGAGGCGGGCCTTTTCTATTCCCAGATGGACGAGGCCGAGGATGCGGTGCTGGGAACGGTAGGCCATATACGGATGGACTTCGGAGCTTCCGGAAAAGAGTTCTACCACACTTGGTGGCCCCACAACGGCGACCAGTTCAACACGGGGGAATTCAAAGACGAACTTCAGAAGTTTGTGGATATGCTCCGGGCGGATGGCCCCCTTACGAATCTGGCTTCGATGAGAAACTACTGCTACCAGCACGGCGGTAAGATCACCGAGGACGGCCGATGCTTCGGCTATATCGCGGAGACGGAGCACTACCGCTACTGCCTGCGCTGCACCCCTTCCCCTGGGGAATACCAGGGGTACCTTTATTCCTACGACCTGCGCCAGCAACGGATGGCCCAACAGGCAAAGCCTGTGGGTCGGATCACCTACGCCAGTGGTGAAGAACAGACCTTCACAGATGCCCAGAAATACTTGGACACCATTCGGGAGGAACTTCAGTATCAAGCCACCACAGGCTTCCGCTATGAAACGCTGACGGACGATCCCGCAGTGCGGAAGGCCGTGGACGACATTCTGCTGGACTTTGCTGGGGAGGAGAACCCCCGGAGAGGCTGCAATTATGGCTTGACAGAGGCTGGAAAACAGGCGCTCCAAGAAGCCGCCGATCCCGACCGTCCCCACACCTACGCATGGTTCGTGATGACCGACTGCAACATCCCCGGAGAGCAAATCTACCGGGGCCTGACCTTGGAGGAGGCCATCCGCACCTACCTGGACAGTGACCGGCCAGAGAAACGGCTGGGCGTCACCAAGGACGGTATCGCCACAGTGGATCTGGTTCGGTCGCTGAATGGAGAACAGCACTTTTTCACGGACCACTTGCAACTGGACAGTTTCAAGCGCGACCCGGAGATCGCCGCCGCAGTGAAGACGCTCCGATTGGAGCTGGAACAAAACACGCCCCAGCAGGGCATAACGATTGGAGGACTATCATGAGAGAGGTCTCGAGAGAATGGCTGGAATTCCTGCGGGAGCAGTATCCCAAAGGAAGTCGTGTTCGGCTGACGGAGATGGGCAACGATCCTCACCCCGTTCCCCCCGGCAGCATGGGCACTCTGGACAACATTGACGATGCCGGGCAGTTCCATGTGAAGTGGGACAACGGAAGCGGTCTGGCCTTGATTATTGGCGAGGACCGATTTCAAATTCTGCCTCCTGAACCCCAGACGCTCAAGTTTTATATGCCGCTCACTGCCCAGCTCTATGCTTACGACGACTGGGGAGATTTGGAGGAGTACGGCAACGACCTGGATGGGAGTGAATTGAGGGACTATCAGTCATGTATTCACGAAGCACTGCTGGAAAACCAGATGCCTGAAGAAAAAAACCGTGGTCTGATGCACTGGTATGACAAACCGGACGGCGTAAACACGAAAGTCCAGTCCGTGATGCTGGATGTGGAAAGCCGTGACGGTCAGTTGTGGGGTGTGGCCGAATGCAGGGTGAATGGGACACTTCTTCCGGAGGAAAAGGAGGCCCTTGCTGAGTACATTTCCGGTCAGGCATCGGACGGCTGGGGCGAGGGTTTCGAGCAGCGAGCCATCAAACTGAACGATGGAGAACTCTATGTGAGCCTTTGGAACTCCAGCAACTGGAGCATTCAGACGGAAGAAGAAAGATTTTCGCCGGACTCCCTCACCCGCCTGCCTGACCTGTGCTGGTCAGTTCTCCCCGGTGAAGGGACGCTTATTTGCATCAAGCGTGGCGAGAGCGGCTACTATCCCAGCGACTGGAGTACAAAGGATCGAGCGCAGAACCGCTGGCTGGCGGACTATAACAATCAACGGCGAGGCATTACACCGGCCCAGGAGCAAGCCATGCTCACCGGCAGTATGTGCGGTTGGGATGTGCCGGGGGCAGACCCTAAGTGGTATGAGGAGCAGCAGGAACAAAATGGAGGTGAAATGACTCTTGGGTGATGAAATTTTTAGCGTCTACCTGACCCCCGCCGACTACAGCAAATTGGCCTACGCCAAGCTGGATCTTCCAGCCAGCCCATGGAAACTGCTGGACGCGCTGGACAAGGTGCGGCTCTCAGAGGGAGATTCCTTGTATTTGGAAATCACAGAGTACCGTGACTTTGAGGTGCTGCACTCCAGTCTTGTATGTTCAGCAACAAACCTGCTGGAACTGAATGACCTGGCAGAACGCCTCTCCAGGCTGAATGAGGTTCAGCGCATCGCCTTCGAAGGACTGGTTCGGGTGGATTTCCAGAAACAAGAATCCATCACACTGAAACGCCTTCGGGATCTGACAGAAAGTGTGGACTGCTGCCATGTGGTGGAATCGGTTGTATCAGATGGACAGTTAGGGCGATTTTACGCAGAGAATGGTTTTGTTCCGGAAGTGGAAGGAATGTCAGATGCGGCATTTGAACTTCTGGACTTTGAGAAGGTCGGGAAAATGGCACGCATGGGCGAATGCGGCGTATATGTTCCCAGTGGAATCTCCGGCTTGGGTGGCTATGTAGTACAGCACTCCGACTTGAAGTCGGCGCCGGAAATAACGCTGAATCAGCCTGTCGAGCCGGCCTATACAATCCACCTGCGGTTGACTGCACACCATGATAATCTCCCCTTTGCCGGAACCGATGTGGTGGATTTGAAGCTCCCTGCCGAAGATAACGCATTGGAGATGGCAGTGCGCTGCCTGGGATATGTTGATTGGGGCGCCGTTGAGTGTACCTGCCTGGACTGCAAAGTCCCGCAATTGGCGGAACACATTACCAACGCAGTACCTTTTGAAACCATCGAACGGCTTGGAGATGTACTTGCCCAAATGTCGGCCGCGGCTCTCCCTGCCTACAAGGCACTCATGACAGCGACACATTGCCAGAATATTGTAGATGCTCTGGATCTGGCAGAACAGGTTGACGAGTACATCCTTTCTCCGAGCATCGCATCCCCTGAAGATGCAGCGGCAGAGGAACTGGCCTTCATTCTTCCGGAGAAGGCCGCCAAGATGATCCGTCCTCATATCAATCTTCACACCTATGGGCAAGCGCTTCTGGCGTCCCGCAATAACATTCAAACGGAGTACGGGCTGCTGGAGCGCCGGGATGGACAGTCCATTCAAACCATTGGGCAACAGAAACAGGAACCGCAACTGGGCGGGATGGAGCTTGGATAAGGTGTAAGAGCCGGAGGCGACTATCAGTACGACCGGCCTCCAATGGTATAAAGCTACCTCTACGCATATGGAAAGGAGGTCTTCTTAATACTCAAGCAAACGATCACCGCACCCGAGCAAGTGGATTTAACATCCATAGACTTTCCTGATATCCGTTGGCTCCATGGTGTGTTCTACTGCAACAGCAGTGGCTCTGGCCGCGACAAAAAATACCATCCTTGGTCAGGGGTAAAGACCGACCTCGGAGAAATCGAGGAAAAAGCGTGGTGTCAAATTGCTGAGGCATTGATCAACCGCAAGGGAGAATCTGCTCTGCTCAAGTCCCTCATTGAATGGGAGACGAACCACAACTATGCTCACGCTTCCAAAGAGGTGGTCAGAAAAGAGGCCCTGCAATTGCATGTAGCCAGACTGTTTGATAACCCGCTCTGGGTCCACTTTGTCCCATTCAACCGACAATATCGCCCGGAGGTGCTGGAAACGGCACATCTTGTTACAGTTGTGAATGAGTGCTGCAATACGCCTGGCGAAGTAACACAAGAGCAGGTCGACCAATCTGCAAATGGTATGATTGCCTGTCCCTGCTGTGGACGATGGAGTCCCTTCCACTGCGTGGAGGAGGCTGAAAATGAAGAAAACAAACTGGGAATGGAGATGATGCCGCAGTGAGTACGAAGGATCTCAAACTTTTTGATTTGCTGGATGGCCTTGAAATGACCAAGTCACAGTATGAGTGGTTGGCGCGCCGGTTTGAAAACATGACCGCAAAAGAGGCTCTGCTGTTTCGCGGGGCCATGCAGATCGAGCAGCCGCAAGCAACCTGCGATGTAATGCAGATTGCCAATCAGCTGGAGCACTACGAATTGCTCTATGGAGCCGGGAACGACTTTGCCCTGGGTAACTTCGTCATGGAGCATATCTTCTACCCTTCCTCCCAGACTCGAGAGTTTCTTGACCCGGCAAAGGTAGGAGCTGCGTATCGCCAAAAAGACGGAAATACTTTCTGCGATGGAAATTTTATCAGACTTTCCTCGCCGCTTGATCTCTTTCAGAATAGCGACCCGGCGACGCTTCCCGACAGGGGCGACTACGGCATTCGGGTCAAGCTGGCAAGCCGCAACAATATGGAGGGCATCTGGGTCGGGTTTCCGGATACCAGCGAATATATGGACTCGTCCCACCCGGATGAATTGCTCCTTGCTTTGGATGCGTTGGAAGCGGAGACGCTGACCGAGTGCATCGCTGTGGATGTAGACTGCTGCCTGCCTCAGCTGGGAGATATCCTCTCCCAGTATGATTCTGCCGCAGAGCTCATCCGCCACGCTATCGACTTCGGATATGTGTGGGCGGAACAGGGCCAGGGCGAACCCCGATGGCTGGACAAATGGCAGGCGGTCATGGAGCTGGAGGACTGTCATCAGCTGGACTATGCATTGGATCTGGCGCAGAACCTCCACTGCTACAATTTCATGCCCCGTGACATGGAGGTAGCGGAGTATGGCAGGTTGCTGGCTAAGCAGGATGGTGTATATCCCAACGATGCTCTTCTTGCTGAATGCTTTGATGCCGAGGGCTACGCCAATCAGAAAATGAAGAACCTTGGCCTGTCGGCGGCAGAGCATGGGTATGTGTCCTGGAACGGGAGCGAGATCCTTTATGAGTACAGCCAGCCTCCCAGCAGCCCGACCATGTCCATGTAATAAGCAGCATGCCAGAGGTTGATGCAAGGGGGTGATCCTACAGAAAAATAAATAGCCAGAAATAGCAATGGGGCCGTTTTTCCGAGAGGGATAAACGGCCCCCTCATTTTTTATGCCCTTTTTCGGAAAAACACCCCGGAAAGGAGGCGTCTATGCAGGAAGAACGGCTGGCGGAATTATTGGAACGCTATCACTCCGGTGAATCGAACGCCGCCACCAGCCGGGAGTTGGAGTGCGTTTTCTCCATCAAGGGAATCGAAGTGCGGCAGATGGTCAACCGCTTGCGCCGCAAGGGAATCCCCATCGCCAGCAGTGGCAGTGGGTACTTCTACGCCGCTACGGAACAGGAGGTGCGGGCGACCATCGCCCATCTGACACGGCGGATCAGCGGAATCGCTGCCGCTATTGCCGGCCTGAACCGATCCCTGGAGCAGTTTGATACCGCACAGACCCGGCTGCCGTTGGAAGGCGGTGATGCGGTTGAATAGTTTCATGAGCTGGATTGGCGGCAAGAAAGCACTTCGAGAGCTCATCGTCACTTTGTTCCCAGTCTACTATGAGCGGTATATCGAGGTCTTTGGCGGGGGCGGTTGGGTGCTGTTCCATAAGCCCCCCGGCAATGATTTTGAGGTGTACAACGATTTCAACAGCTTGCTGGTCAACCTTTACCGCTGTGTAAGAGATAAGCCGCAGGAACTGATGGAAGCACTCAGATATGTGCTCAACTCGCGGGAGGATTTCGATGTGGTCCGCGCTACATTAGCCCGTGACAGTCCTGCCAGCGATGTTCAGAAGGCTGCATGGTTCTATGAATTGATCCGTTACAGCTATGCGGCCGGGCTGACCAGCTTCGGAAGTCAGCCCCACGATATGTGGAGTAATTTTCCCCTTATCGAGCAGGCTCACCGGCGCTTGGCCAAGGTGGTCATTGAAAACAAGGACTTTGAAAAGCTCATCCGGCAGTATGATCGTCCGGCAAGCCTATTCTATCTCGACCCTCCGTACCATGCCACCGAGGGCTACTACCAAAACATTGGCGAAGATGGCTTTACAGAAACGGATCATATCCGTTTGCGGGATGCATTGATGCGGATTGAGGGTAAGTTTCTTCTTTCCTACAACGATGACGAGTTCATTCGAAGTCTGTATGACCGGCCAGGTATCTATCTGATGGAAACCACCCGAATCAACAACATCAAGCAGCGGTATGATAACGGCGCCCAATTTCCTGAGCTTATCATCGCCAACTACGATATGCATGAGCGGCTCCGGGTAGCACCGTCTCAGATGAATCTGTTTGACCTGACTGGAGGTGATACAGCATGGCTGAAGTCGTGAGTGAGTTGGACAAGCTCCGTGAAGCGGCGAAACTGATTGAGGAGATGAGCCAAGGGCGCCTACAGGTTTGCCCCAGCGTCGTGGGACAGGTCTATATCCGGCCGGAAAACGAAGCCTACCTTGGGCTGGATATGCGGATCAACAGCATTCCAGGTCAGCTACGCTATCGAGTGACCTTCTCCTCTCAGATGCGACGGATGGGGGCGGACATGACCTCAGAAGGTCTCAGGACGCTGCTGTCCGAGGTAGGTCAGACCTATGCGCTGCTAACTGCGCTCGAATCAAGGAGCTATACGCCCACGACAGAGGATCTGACAGCATTTCGGGAAGAACTGTTGGCGGAACAGGAAGCAAAGTCATTCCCAACTTTGAGTCAGACGATATAAAAGGAGGATAAAAGCAGATGAAATTTAACAAGCAGTTGTCGAATGGCGGCCTCTTTCTCCCCAGTGCCGCACTCAAAATCAGTGGTTTTGAGGACAGCGGTCAGGTTGAGATCCATGCGCTGAAGAATACAGCGGTCATTATGAAGCAGCAGATGACCGCCATGGAACTGATCCAGGCGCTGGACAGTCTGAATCAGCTGTTCATTAATCTCTCTTTCCATTTGGCCAAAACCTGCGGCGCCTGCAGCGGGTGTGAGGGCGAATGTCCCTTTGGGGATTTTGAGTACGACAAGATCGAACTGGACGATGATCTGCGGAAAGAAGCCGGCATTCCCACAGATGCCAAACTGAGTCTCTATGTGGACGAGGAGGATCACACGATTACCGTCTGCGAGGCCGGATATGATCACGACCTGCGGGATATTCCTCCCTACCTGTTGGAGATGATGGCCTTTTCCGGCATCTGCCTGGGCGAACTGGAGGAGCGGCTGATGGTCGGAGATATCATTTACGGTGGCAGCACTCGTAGCAGAAAGGAGTGCGAAGATGAGTAAGGTACACACCTCTGTAAAGATCCGCAAGGATGGCTCTCTGGTACTGCCGGCCTTTGTTATGCGCGGGATGGGCTATGCGCCGGGTGAGGAAGTTCCCATTACCACTCCGGCGGATCAGTATATCTGCGACTGTGACGCAAACAGCCTGCTGGTAAGCCGTGTTTGCGGGGATGCAGGATGCGCCGGCTATACCAGCGAGGAGCCTGAGCTCAATCTGCCGGCAGACCTGCTGGCGGAAGCGTCGATTCCTGTGGGAGAGGAAATCACCGTACTGGTGGCGGACGGTGCGTTGCTCATTGTCCCAACGACCGAAGACCTTCTGGAGTTACCGGTGGAGTTATGTTGTTTGCTCAACGAGCTGGGCATCAGTCCGTTGTCCATCCAGCTTCCGAACAAGTGCTGCCTGCCGTAAGGAGGTTTCAGGATGGAAAAAGAAATCTATCTTTACCCCTACTCTGCAGCCGAAGCTCGTACCAGGAACGAGCTGGCACTTTGGCGGGCGAGCTATCAGGCCAACGAGGAATGTGCCCGCGACATCGAGGAGCACATTCGCACCCATTTTGATGGTGCTCACCTGGATGATTCGATGCTGCAGCCCCTTTTGGATAAGTGGGGGTATAAGCGAATCAATTTCGTCCTTGCCAATACCCTGCAGGAGCTTAGCTACGATGGACGCTTCAGCCGAAAGAACCAGGAGTGGGCGAAAGCCACCTTCATTCCGCAAGACGGTACTCACAACATCTCGTTAATGGTCAAATCTCATCCTGCGGTATTGGATGGGTTCGTAAATATGGTGCGCGAGGCTTACAAGAATCTTGGCCTCTTCGGGCCGCAGCACTGTGAGCCGAACTCCTTCGAAAACCTCGACTACGAAGGCCGAGTGTTGGTGCTTTCACCAGACACCCTGAAGGAGAGCTGCTGGTCGCCCGAAAACCAGCTTTGGCTGGCCCATGATGGATTTGGCTGCTCGCCCCACGCCATTGGGCGCTCTATCCGATCCACCTGTCTTGGAGATGGAGAACAGACACGGTGGAATCGCACCGACTTCATCGGGGTGCTGCGGGAGGAGTTTCTCCCGGACTGGGCCAAAGAGAAACTGGCTGAGCTACAGGCAGAACAGCCCGATATGGGGGTGATGAAAATGACTTGATGAAACCAAGAAAGGAGGAATGCCGTCGTGAGCATTCAAATGAAAAATGGCTGTCTGGTTTACTATGGGAACCTCATTGGATACCAAGCCAAAAACCAGACCGAAGTCACCGTTGATCCGCAATTCCGCCGTGAGGAGCTGGAATCCTGGCTTGCACGGCGCGGACTCGTGCCTCGCTGGGAAGAAGGCGTCTATGAGCGCCTTTCCAACGAGGGCTTTCGCGTCAGTGACAGCTCGCCGGAGTTACAGTCCTGCCGAATCTGGCAGCTCAAGCCCGGTACGCCAATTCAGATGCGCTTCATTGGCCTTGATGCCATGGCGCAGAAGTTTGGCGGCCCCACACCTGAACAGTATCATGTGGTCTATGATGGCCGGATTCAGGACAATGACCTGGAAAAGCTCTGGAACAAATTCAGCCGTACTCCTCTTGGGCCGGACGGTCAGCCGCTGGCTATCTCCGATGTAGTAGAACTGTACAATGCATCTGGCAGTACCTTCTTCTACATTGATCGCTACGGGTTCCAGCCCATAGAATTTGTGGATCATCCCAGTCAGGATCAGTCAATGAGCATGACCCTGTAAATCCAGAAAGGAGGAATATTTCCATGGCAACCAAAGCCCAGAAAGCCACGACCCAGTCGGAATCCCCTCAGCAGCAGACGCTCCCCATGCAGTATGATGTTCGCATCCATTCTCTCCGTCTCGACGGCAACTGTCGGGCTCACGCCTCGGTGAACATCAACGGTTGTTTCGCCATCCGTGGAGTGAAGGTGATGGAGAGCAGCAAAGGACTGTTCGTCTCTATGCCCAGCTATCGCGCTGGCAACGGCGAGTACAAGGACATCTGCTTCCCTGTCACCAAAGAGGCCCGGCAAGAGTTCGACAATGCTGTTCTCGATGCCTATCAGCAGGCCCTGACCCAGAGCCAGCAGGTCGGAAGAACTGCCCCGGACCCTACGGTCCGGCAGGCACCGGGGCCTGAAATGGCGATGTAACCTGCCGTATCTGTGTATTACTGACCTGAATCATCCAATCCCAATCATTCATCAAAATTCAAGGAGGAAATGAACCTATGAAGAAGCTGTATAACAAGATGATCAACACCATGAACTCCGTTTCCCGCAAGGCCGTTGGTACCGTCAACTCTATGGCGTTTTCCGCCCGCACCGCCCTGAGCAACACCCGCGGCGAGGGTTACATCGACACCGCCGTGAAGATCCTGATTGCCGTGGTGCTTGGCGCCCTGCTGCTGGCTGGACTGTACACCCTGTTCGGTGACACCGTGCTGCCCACCGTGACCCAGCGGGTGGAAGACATGTTCAACTATGCCGGCTGATGCTGCGGTTCGTTCCGTATGGTTTTTCTGCACGCTTGCGCTGGCATCCGCCGCTGACCTGCGGCGACATCTCATTCCAAACACCTTTTGTATCCTGACTGCCGTGGCGGGGCTGATTGCAATCAGCCCCGCCCGTTTTGTTGGGCAAATACTTGGTCCACTTGCTGCTCTACCATTTCTTGGGGTGGCAATGATTTTTCCAGACAGGGCTGGCGGAGGCGATATCAAGTTTGTTACCTCTGTAGGCTTTGTTCTGGGTCTGCTCCCAACATTGTGGGGAGGCATTCTGGGCCTATCACTCGCCATCGGCTATGCTGCCGCACGGGCCTGCATTGAAAAGCACTGCGCTGCCACACCAACACCAATCGGCGAAATTGCCATCCCCTTGGCTCCCTTTCTTTCCATTGGTTTTGCCATTTTCTATGTTTTGGAGGTTATGACATGAAAAAGTTCCGTATTGAGAAAAAGACCGCCATTAAGTGCATCGGCATTCTGGCTCCCTTGGCTGCCGCTGCCATCATTGTGCCCAAGGCAATTCGTCACAAGAACGCGTTGCGCGTGTAAGCATCGCCATTCCAGTTAAAACGAGGAGGTTATACCCTGTATGAGTTTTCTGAGAAATCGTACTGTGATCGGAGTGTTTTGTATTCTGCTCTCCGTCCTCATCTGCTTCGGCCTGACACCGCTCTTCAACCGGGCGGTATCCCAGAAGGTCGAGATCGTCCGGGTCACCCAGCCGATCCGCGCCGGTGAACAGATCACCGATGATATGGTTCAGCTGGTACAGGTAGGTGGGTACAATCTGCCTGACAATGTTCTACATGAGAAGGGCAATGCCGTAGGCAAATATGCTACGGCTGACCTTGCTGTAGGCGATTATATTATCAACACCAAACTCTCTGATGTGCCGGCGGCTGATAACGCCTATCTCTATGACCTTGACGGCAGCCAGCAGGCCATCTCGGTTACAATCCGCTCTTTTGCCAACGGTCTGTCGGGCAAGCTGCAGAGCGGCGATATTGTTTCTGTTGTTGCCCCTGACTACAAACAGCAAGGCCAGACCGTCATCCCACCTGAGCTTCAGTATGTGGAAGTAATCAGCGTGACTGCGTCCACCGGGTATGATGCCAACACCGGGGAGGCTCAGACCGACGATGAGGATGGAAAAGAGCTACCCAGTACGGTCACACTGCTTGTCACGCCTGAACAGAGCAAGGTACTGGTCGAACTGGAGGAGGAAGGTACAATCCATCTGACTCTGGTCTACCGTGGAAGCAAGGAGAATGCGGAAAAGTTCCTCACCGCACAGGATGATGTCCTGTTGGAGCTCTATCCTCCCGAGCCTGATCCCGAGGAAGCGTCCCAGGAGGAAACCACGCAGGAGGAAACTCCCACAGGAACCGACAATCCTGAAGAAACGGAGGTGGAAACTCCCACAGAGTCTGAGGAGGTGGTCTGATGCTGAACTTCAAGAAAGGGAGCATCTTCTCCCGTTCGGCGGGCAATGAAGATGCCTACGAGGAATATGAGCAGGAGGACCAGGGGGGCGTGCTGGCAGTCTGGGGCAGCCCCGGCAGTGGCAAGACCACAGTCGCCGCACGGATTGCAAAGCACCTTGCCGGCAAGCGTAAAAACACGATTCTTCTCCTCTGCGATATGTCCGCCCCCATGCTGCCCTGCATCTGCCCACCCAGGGATCTCGAAAACAAAGGATCTCTGGGGAGCGTCTTGGCTGCCGCCCATGTGTCTGACAGTTTAATCAAGAATAACCTTACCACCCATAAACGGTTGGACTATCTCTCCATATTGGGGCTGGTCAAGGGTGAGTCGGAATACACCTACCCACCCTATAGCGATGTGCAGGCCCGTGAGTTGATCGATGGCCTGCGGAACATCGCACCTTATGTGGTGATCGATTGTGGAAGCTATATTGCCAACGATATACTGTCTGCCGTTGCGCTGATGGAATCTGACGCTGTCCTTCGTCTCGCAAATGCAGACCTGAAATCTATCAGTTATCTGTCCAGCCAGCTCCCACTTCTGAAGGATGCTGGCTGGGACTTGGACAAACAGTATAAAACCGCCAGCAATGTCAAACCCCAGCAGGCTGGTGACCACATGGCAAAGGCGCTGGGGACGGTGGCATTTACACTGCCGTACTCCGCTGAGGTGGAGTCCCTGTATCTGGCTGGTGATCTGTTGGGCGAACTTTCCATGAAGGATAGCCGGGTCTTCCGCAAGGAAATTGAGAAGATTTCCAAGGAGGTGTTTGGGTGTTAGGAGAAAAGCGTAACCTGTCCCTCTTTGGCTCCCAGCCTGCCCAGGAGGAGAAGCAAGTCAAGCACATCACCGTAGACCGTGACGGTGAAAAGAAGGACATTCCGCTGTACTTCGGCCCGGACTGGCCTGTCGTCAACGGCACTGGTGATACTGTTCCTTCTCCCAGTGATGACCCGTCCGCCTGCCAAGCAGAGGCCACTGCGGAAAAAACAGAAGAAACGGTTCCTGTCGAGCCTATACCGCAGGATACAGCCGCCGGTATAGCCGACAACTCACCGGACTCAGATGTGCAGTATCCCGATGACTCTCCCCGCAGAATACTGGCCAGCAATACTGTGGTGGCCAACCGTACACATGCACTTTTCTTTGCACCGGAGGGCGACAGCCGGGACTTCAACAGTGTTCTCAAGGAAGTGCAGGAGTATATCTCCGGCAAATATTCCTCCCTGATCACCGATGGTGGGGACGAGGATGCCAAAAGTCAGATCAAGCGGTATATCACCAAGTATGTGCAGGACCAGCGTATTGCGGTCAAGGGATATTCCGCCGATGGACTGGTGGATGCCCTCTACACGGAAATGGCGGAATTTGGCCTCCTTACCAAGTATATCTTCGGAACCGGCATTGAGGAGATCAACATCAACTCCTGGCGGGACATTGAAGTGCTGTACTCCAACGGCCAAATGGTCAAGCTGGATGAGCACTTTGACAGCCCCGGCCACGCCATCAATGTAATCCGCCGTATGCTTCATGTTTCCGGCATGGTGTTGGATAACGCCAGCCCTGCCGTCCTGGGCCACCTCAGCAAGAACATTCGAATCGCTGTTCTCAAGACTCCTCTGGTCGATGAGGATGTGGGCGTCACCGCCTCCATCCGTATTGTCAACCCGCAGAACATGCAAAAGGACGACTTTGTCCGTGGCGGCACCGCCACTGGGGACATGCTGGACTTCCTGTCCGCCTGCCTGCGGTACGGTGTTTCCGTTTGTGTGGCCGGAGCCACCGGCAGCGGCAAGACCACAGTGGCTGGATGGCTGCTGACCACGATCCCCGACAACAAGCGTGTGTTCACCATTGAGAATGGTTCCCGTGAGCTGGATCTGGTTCGTGAGAAGGACGGCAAGGTCTGTAACAGCGTCATCCACACCATCACCCGTGAGTCCGAGAACGCCAAACAGAACATCGATCAGGACATGCTGCTGGATATGGCGCTGCGTTACCACCCCGATATCATCTGCGTGGGCGAGATGCGGTCCGCCGAGGCGTATGCGGCGCAGGAAGCTGCTCGTACTGGCCACGGTGTGTTGACCACCATTCACTCCAACTCCTCTCAGGCCACTTGGCGGCGCATGGTCACGCTGTGTAAGCGCAAGCATGAGATGTCCGATGATACCCTCATGGATCTGGTCACCGAGGCGTTTCCTGTGGTGGCCTTTGCCAAGCAACTGGAGGACAAGAGCCGTAAGATCATGGAGATCATGGAATGTGTGATCCAGCCGGATGGCTCACGCCAGTATAATACCCTCTATCATTTTGCGATTGAGGACAACCGGCTGGAGGACGGCAAGTATTATATCGATGGGCACCATGAGCCAGTCCATCCAATCTCCGCCAATCTTCAAAAACACTTCATCGACAACGGAATGCCTCAACAGGAGCTGGACAGGCTCCTGGCGGGATTCCATCAAAAATAAGGAGGTGAACCCGTGTGACGACCATACAGCTTATGGCCTGCATTGGCATGGTAGTTGGCTTTTTCGTGCTTCTGGGCATCACCCCCTCGGATTTTACCGAGGGGGTATTCCGGCAGATTACCAGCAAGCCCAAGAGCCTCCGGGACGAGATCAACGAGTCCACGCAGCGCAAGAAAAAATTTGTTTTGCGCCGGGAGATCGAGGAGAGCCAAAATATTCTTCGCATGACAGGGCGAGAGGCAAAGTTTCCGGCAATCTGCGCTATGTCTCTTCTGCTCTTTCTGGTGGGCGCATCTTTCGCTTTTCTCCTCGGCAACTTCTTCCTCGTTCCTGTCCTGGCCGCAGGCATGATGTTCATCCCATTTTGGTATATCAAGCTAACTGCAGCCTACTTCAAAAAGGCAATCTCCGCAGAACTGGAAACAGCACTTTCCATCATTACCACATCCTATCTCCGTAATGAGGACATCCAGACCGCAGTTGAGGAGAATCTGGAATACCTCAATCCACCGGTCAAAAACGCCTTTGCCGAGTTTCTGACCAGAATTAAGCTGGTCGATCCGGATGTAGATGCCGCCCTGCGGGATCTCAGCACCAAGATCGACAATGCAGTCTTCCGGGAATGGGTGGCCGCACTTTTGACATGCCGCTATGATCGTGGTATGAAGACTACTCTGACGCCTATTGTCGCCAAGCTGAGCGATATGCGGATCGTCAATGGCGATCTGGAAAACATGGTTTTTGAACCCCGCAAGGAGTTCATTGTTATGCAGATCCTCGTTCTCGGCAATATCCCACTGCTCTATTTTCTCAATCAGGAATGGTACGATATCCTGATGCACACGCCGATGGGACAGATCATCTTGGCTGTTTGTGCGGCTGTGTTGTTTGTCAGTACAGCCGCAGTCATCAAATTGACTCAGCCCATCGAATATAAGAGGTGACGCTATGGAGTTTTTATTGATTTTGTGCGGTGCCTCTCTGGCGCTTGGTCTCTTTTTTATCGCAGCAGATTTGTTCAAGCTGCCTCGTCTTGCTACACAAAAGGCGCTGCTTTCTGCCGGCCGCCAGGAAAAAAAGCAGGCACGCACCACGGATGTACTGCTCATGGGCTGGGCTGTCAAACTGGCCCCTCATATCCACATGGATGAGTACAAGCACAGCCGTCTGAAAAACACGCTGAATGCCGCTGGACTTGGCATGACACCGGAGGAATATACCGCTTTTGCCATTGTGAAAGCCGCAGCGGTGATGCTGGGCGTGATCCCTTGCTTATTTCTGTTCCCGCTGTTGGCCTTGGTCGTGATCCTTTTGGCGGTAATGGTCTATTTCAAAGAGATTCGCCGGGCAGATGAAAAACTGTCTGGCAAGCGGGATGAGATTGAGTCTGAACTGCCGCGATTTGTGGCCACGATTACACAAGAGCTGGCCAACAGCCGTGATGTGCTGAGCATGGTGGAACACTACAAGCAGAACGCAGGAGCCACTTTCGCTGCCGAGCTTGACATTCTCACCGCAGATATGCGCTCTGGTTCCTACGAGGCAGCACTGACCCGCTTTGAGGCCCGCTTCAATTCGCCGCTACTCTCCGATGTGGTTAGAGGACTCATCGGTGTGCTGCGAGGAGACGATGGCGTCCACTACTTCCAAATGCTCGCCCATGACATGAAACAACTGGAACTCCAGCGGCTAAAGGCGAAGGCGATAAAGATCCCGCCCAAGATTCGGGTTTTCTCCTTCATCCTGCTCATGTGCTTCCTGGTGACCTATCTGGCCATCATTATCTTCCAGATTCTGAACTCCCTTAGCGGAATGTTCTAAGAAAGGGGGCCATTTCATGAACTATAAAAATGAACTGAAGAAAAAAATCAGTGCAGATTATGAGCGGCGGGTCAAACAGTGGATGTCATCTGATCCGGCGCAGCTGGTGGATGCCGCCGAAACCATTGCCGCTGCGAGACTGATTCGTGACAATCTCGACGATGCTATTACTACTCAGGACGCAAAATTCCTGCTTGATCTGGACGATCCTCTGGGGTATGTCACCGACCGCTGGATCTCGGAAAACGGTGCGGACAACTCTCACAAAGAGGAACTTCAGCACTGCGTATGGACGCTTCAACAGGATTTTGGCGAAGGCCAAGCCCCCGCGACTGTCCGAGATTTCCTGATGGAACACAAGGGCGGAGTGTTTTCACTGATGACCCCCTGCGGTTATGTTTCTCTGACGGAGGCGCAGGCGGAAAGCCTGCTCGACGGACACGGCATAAAGTCGCACCCCGGTGTGGCGGGTGTTTCTATGGAGGTTTCTGCCGACGAGATCCTCACACAGACGGTCAAGTCGGCAAACCGGCAGAATGGTGTGTGGTATCTCCTGACGGAATCCCCTGAGCAGACGCAGAGTCCCCCGGAAATGGAGGTGAACATGTGCTGAAACGAGTCTTGCGCTCCCGCCGCGGCGAAGGCTACATTGATGTCTGCGTCCTGGTGATATGCGCCATGCTGGTCATTGCGCTGGCTGTTAAAATCATGCCTGTCTACATCGCCAAACAGCAGCTGGACACCTTTGCCACAGAGCTTGTGCGTGAGGCAGAGATGTATGGCCGCGTAGGAACTGAAACCACCCGCCGGGCTCAGTCACTGCGGGAGCAGACAGGTCTGGACCCAGATATCAGCTGGAGCAGCACGGGGCGCATCCAACTCAACCAAGAGATTACTGTCGTCCTGACCTATGAAACCAACCTGGGCCTCTTTGCCGGATTTGGCAGCTTTCCAATCACCCTCCGCTCCGAGGCGACGGGAAAAAGTGAGGTGTATTGGAAATGAGTCGATTCAAGCAAGCAATCAGGGACCGCCGGGGCATTTCCTTTCCGTTGATTATCGCCGTCACGCTTTCCCTTGTGATCCTTCTGTGCGGTGTCAGTGAATACCTCCGTCTCCTCATCGTGGCGCAGGGGGTCCGGGATGCTGTTCAGGAGGCGGTCATTTCTACCGTCAACGACAACTATGACGATGTGTACCATGGGGTGCGTGAGGGCTACTCTGGTGCTTATCAGCCTATGACCGGAGACTTTGAAGAATCACTGGACTACGGCGACATCTATGGCCGACTGGACGCCCTTTTGAACCTGACTAATCAGAGCGGCTACCATGTGCAATATACAGAGGATGGCAAAATGGAGTTTCGCGTGTGGGATCTAAGTGTCGACCTTCAGAACGCATCCTTCGCATCGGCCGACAGTGCTGGCAACCGGCTGATTGCTGACTGTGAAATCGAGCTGGAGGTGCCAGTTTCCTTTGGTGGCAGGCTTTTACCGCCCATGCGGATGACCGTAAAAGTAAGCGCCGGGTACACACCCCGCTTTTGACCAGGCGGTTAAAAATCTCTCTTTTGTAACCGATGCAATTATAGACTTCCGCACTCTTTTGTGGTAGGGTTCGAGTTGACAAGAGGTATACGGTGTAGGAAAATGATACCAAGTGTATCAATCAGCCGCTATACCAAGTTAGCCGAATGAAACAATCGGCCTGAGAGCCGACTCACAGAAAAGGAGGATACCCATGAAAGACAGTACAAAAAAGTGGCTGACCATTACTGGCGGTCTTGTGATCTGTGCAATCCTGGTGTTCGTGATTGCCCAGCAGTTCACGAAAGAAAAGGCTACTGACGCTTTACCTCCCACCAGTAGCTCCCAACAGGATGAGGTGGTGGTTGATCCGGACAGCAGCAATCCCACTACCGATCCTGATGCCTCTTCTGACATCAGTGAGGATGATCTCACCATCAATCCCCAGACCTCGCCCAATGACACCGGCACAAATGCTGGAAACGGTGCAATCTCAAGCGGAACGGAACAAACCATCCAAGCAGATCCCGAGGTGCCGGAGAAGCCTGACGAGGAGACACTGACCGACCCCAGCCAAAAACCTGACGGCACTCCGGTCGAGGGAACCCCTACTCCTGAGGACCACGACAACTACCAGCCGCCCCAGCAGCCGTCCACCAATACTGGGGGTGGGTTGCCCGGTTTCGAGAATGTCCCCAACGCCGGTGGGAACCAGGGCGGAACAATCGACAGCGATGGCGATATCAACAAACAGGTCGGCACAATGGGCTGATCCAATCAATATGGCAGAAAAGCACAGCTTCGGCTGTGCTTTTTTATTGCCTGAAAGGAGGCAAAATGAAACGAATTATCAGTGTCCTGCTGTCGTTTGCCATCATGTTGACTGCCCTTTGTGTCCCGGCATTTGCCGAAGGTGGAACCGGTGGATCTGGCAATATAGACGGTGGCGGCGGGAGCATGGGCAATGCAACGAGTCATGGCAGTTGGAATCCCGGCAATGAAGGCGTCCGGATTACCGTTGTCCGAGCAAGTGATCATGCGGTTGTGACCACGCCTTTCGATCTAACGAATAAGCAACCAGCTGCAGGTATTTATCATTTTGGAAAAGTAAGCAAAATCCAGTATAACGGTGGAGCAGCTTTGTCACCTGTTCAAGGTGGATATTCCTACAAGAACCCTGCTCAGCCAATTCCCAGAATCATCAGCACCAATGGAAACAATAACATTGAAGCAATCAAACGGTATTTTTGCTCCGAGTATGCTGTGAAGTTGATTGCCGAACAGACAGGAATGGATTACGAGACGCTCATTGGTGGTGAGTATAAAATTCTCCTTGAACCCATTGCCTACTACAAATATGAAGGCGTCATGATCGCAACAACGGCTACTGAGGCAGCGATGTATGACGAAGTCGTCAGTGGTCACCTGCGAACATGGATGGGCAGCCTGACCCACAAGAACCTGCCACTCTCGATGTTTTTGGAAATGGCAGACCTGGGGTACCCCGCATGGTCCGGCTCTACAACCCAGCATGCCACCAATTCGGCCATCAAATCTTCATTGGGGCTTGGCATTGTTCGATTTGAAGAACAGCCTGAAGAACCGACCATCACCACCTACGATTATGAGTATCGGACCAATACCGAAGTCATCACAGCCGTGGAAGTCAGTGGTGGGCAGAGCGATCCCGATAATCCTGTTACCGTTCGGTTCAACATTCTCGGAACGGCTTATACCGTCAGCAATGTCTATTACCCGGACGGAGATTCCCAATTGGCATGGGTGCGGTGGACAACGCCTGATACGCCGCAGGATGTAACCATTACAGTAAGCGTATCCGGTCCAGGCTCCGCACAAGGCACCATCCAATGCAAGATTGTTGACCTTGATGAGAATCCACCACCCAACCCAGTGGCGGATGACCGCAATGATTCCTTTTCACCGTCTGCAGTACCATCCAGAGCAGAAAAGACATCAGCCCAGTGGAGCATATGGCGACCGTGGTGGTATGCGTACTGGGTGTGGCACAGCACTGGCAAGGATAGCGGATACTGGTGTGACCACGGATGGTGGGAATTTGACCTGGACCGCTACAGCGCCAGTCTGAGTGCCTCCATGACTATTACCCCCGATACAATGAATCCCACTGCCAGCGGAACCACAATGAAATCCGGCTACGGAATCAATGAAGTGGTCACCGCCAGAGTCAGCAGCTCCCAACGCTCGGCAACTACTGCCCTTCAGAATGCGGTCAGCTACTTCCCAGAATTTAACTACGACTCGTTCTGGCGGCTGCTGGATCGTGTCTCAATCAGCTCATCCTCCTCTCGCTTGGAATTCCAGACAAACGAATATAGTACCTACAACCGGCGCACTCATTTTACACCTATCTGGTATCCGGACGGTGCCTATACCGTCAACACATGGGTAATCGACTGCTGGACGCCGGTGGGGATGCTTTCTGTCAATCTCAGCGACACGCTCACAATCAGCGGGAATCTCTGGGATGACTGGCATATAGCGCCGATGCGATAACAGGAGGTGCCGCATGGGATATGTCCGTATAACTGACAGGCCCGAGGAACTGTTCCATTACACCCGGCGGGATAACCTTGCCTCCATTCTTCGAGATGGCAGGATCAAACGCATGGGAGATGCGGAGTGTTGGTTCTGTTCAACGCTGGACGATACACTGGAGCTCATGCGGGCCACCGTTATGGTCGAGGGAAAACCCTATGTGAAACTGGGCGGAAGTATTGGCAGATATCCTAAATTTCAGCCGGAGGACTATGTGATTCTTCGTTTGAAGCCGCGATATCAGAACGGCGAGTGGGTCCGCTGGATGCAGGAAATGCCCCCTGGCACCCCGCCGGAATTGTTAAAGGCCGCCGAGAATTTCAGTAATCTCAAGCTGGGATTTCGAGGCGACCTGAAGTTCTGGCCCGAGCCAGAAATCATTGAAGTCAAAGCCTTACTTGCACCAGAAGAAATTCAGAGCGTCAATCTTTCCATTTCTATGTAAACTGAGTTTGGCTGACTTACTTGATTGCCGAGATTGAGGATCAGAAGGAGGATACGCAAAATGCTGTGAATGAAATAGAAAAAGATATGTCGATATCCATGTAATTCCGTAAAGTGGGCCGTGGGATGCAGCTCCACAGCCTGCCTTAATTTAATGTCTTGGATTGCATTCTACGGCCTTTCTTTTCAAAAGAAAGGTGGTTTTTTATGTCCAAGTACAAAAAGTTCTTCTGCATGTTTCTGATCCTCCTGCTGGCAGTTTGCCTGCTCAGTACCACGGCCTTTGCCGCCGGCACCGGCGATGTGGCGGGTGCCATTGAAGGTACCTGGAACGATGCATCGGATCAGATCAAGACGGTTGTAAACAATGTCGTTTTCCCGGTCATTGATCTGATCCTTGCAGTATTCTTCTTCGCCAAGCTGGGTATGGCCTACTTCGACTACCGCAAGCATGGCCAGTTCGAATGGACAGCACCCGCAATCCTCTTTGCCTGCCTCTTGTTCACGCTGACCGCCCCCACCTATGTGTGGACCATTCTGGGGATGTGAGTCAATGAGGTGGTCCGAAAACGGTATGACATGGTCGAAAAGGAATGTGGAGGTGTCAAGCAAACCATGAATGCATTTGAGATGGAACTGAAAAAAATCCTTTCGCAGAGTAAGGAAGCAGCGCATACCACCTATGTGGGCAGGGCCGCATATATTCAGGTTGCCCCAGAGCTGCGAGCCAAGCTGGAATTTGTTTCTCTGAACATCGCCAACCAGTACAACGCGCTCAAACTGACCGTGTTAAACCGGATTGACGGTGCAGTAGATATCAACATTCTCCGTTTTGGTGATTTGCTGGGAAAGAAAATGGTCAGAAACCCTAACTTTTCGGATGGGGTGATCCCTCATCTTTGGGACGATTATGGGAAAGTAGGCTGGTATGTGTACCATCCGGCACAGGCGGATTACAAGCTGCTGGCTGGCGTTGTGGACGAGTATCTGCAGATATTCCAGAGCCAGGAGGAAGCCCAGGAGAATATCCCTCAGATGTGCTGACCGCTAAAACACAGGAAAGTAAACAGAACCAGGGGCCGTGCCAGTCACGGCCCCTGCGCCTTTTGGTTGGGAGTCAAAATCACCACTGGCACAGCCTCTTCTTTTTCAGAAAGAGGTGATACGACCAGATGTTTATTTTAGACTTTTTCCTTGGTGGACTGATGGATCAGCTCATTGACTGGATCTACAGCCAGCTCGTGGGCTTCTTTGGTAACTTCTTTTCTGCGATGGGCAACATGGGCGTGGAACTCTTTGATATGCCGTGGGTGCAGTCCATCGTTCTCTTCTTTTCTTATCTGGGCTGGGCATTGTATGGCGTCGGTCTGGTTGTCGCTGTATTCGAAGTGGGAATCGAGTGTCAAACCGGCCGAGCAAATGTGAAAGACGCTGCCCTCAATGCCATCAAGGGATTTATGGCTGTGGGCTGTTTTACACTGGTGCCAGTGGAGCTTTATAAACTCTCTGTTACCTTGCAGGCCAGCTTGACCGCTGGGATCACAGGATATGGCGAAGGATTTGATGTACTCTCCACAGATATCATCACTTCTTTGCAGGAAGTTGATATTGGGTCGGTAGCATCCTCCGGCGTCTTCGGTGGTATCGGTAGTATCACCAGCCCTATCATGGTCATCTTTATCATTATCATGATGGGCTACGCCATCATCAAGTGCTTTTTCTCTAACCTCAAGCGCGGCGGCATCCTGCTCATCCAGATCGCGGTCGGGTCACTCTATATGTTCTCTGTACCTCGCGGTTACATGGATGGGTTTGTGCAGTGGTGCAAGCAGATCATTGGCCTGTGCCTGACCACCTTCCTCCAGGCAACGATCCTCACTGCCGGGCTTATGGTCCTGAAAGACCATGCGCTCCTCGGCTTGGGACTCATGCTTTCTGCCGGTGAGGTGCCTCGGATCTGTGGGGCTTTTGGCTTAGATACCTCGACCCGCGCCAACATCATGTCGGCAGTCTATGCCGCGCAGACGGCGGTCAACACCACTCGGACAGTTGTTCAGACAGTGGGGGCGGCGGCAAAATGAGAGAAAGCAAGTTGATTTATATTGCCTCGCCTTATGCTGGAGACATCGAGAAAAATGTAGCCTTTGCACGGAGAGCCTGCCGCTATGCAATCCATCAGGGATATATTCCGATTGCGGTCCACCTTCTGTATCCACAGATGCTGGATGACAGTGATCCCGCAGAGCGAGAGCTTGGTCTCCGGCTTGGACAACAGCTTCTGCGGCGGTGTGATGAACTATGGGTGTGCGGTGACAGGATTAGTTCCGGCATGGCACGGGAAATTTCCGAGGCCAATCACCTGAGCATTCCAGTAAAGAACATCGGTGCTCACGAAATTCAGAAAGAACAGCTGCCCGCTGAGATGGAGCAGGTCACTGCTTCAGGGCAGGGACTGGGAATGACCTGATGCCCACCATGGGGAGTCTCTTCGATGGGATTGGTGGTTTTCCTCTGGCAGCGATCCATAACGGCATAACCCCGCTGTGGGCCAGCGAAATCGAACCGTTTCCCATTGAAGTCACTCGATTGAGATTCCCGGATATGCTCCATGTCGGGGATATCACAAAACTCAACGGCGCCGATCTGCCACCGGTGGACATCATCACCGGCGGCTCACCCTGCCAAGATCTCAGCGTGGCGGGGGCCAGAGCTGGTCTTGCCGGGGCTCGGTCCGGCCTGTTTATGGAGCAGATCAGAATTGTAAAAGAAATGAGGGATGCAGATGAGCGACGCGGTAGAACAGCTCACGCTGTTCGACCTCGATATATGTGCTGGGAGAATGTACCCGGAGCCTTCTCCAGCGGAACCCCAAAAGGCGAGGACTTCCGTATTGTCTTGGAGGAAATTGTTAGAGTTAAAGACAGTACCTGTTCAGTGCCTCGACCTGACTCCGGGACATGGGAATCTGCTGGGGCAATCATTCTGGGAGATCAATTCAGCCTGGCTTGGCGTGTCATGGACGCTCAGTACTGGGGTGTCGCCCAGCGTCGCAAAAGAATCTTCCTTGTCGCAGATTTTGCAGGACGATCCGCCCCACAAATACTATTTGAGCAGGACAGCCTGCTTGGGAATCCTGCGCCGAGCGGATGCCAGAGGGAAGGAACTTCCATTCCAACTCAAACAGGCTTTGCAGGTACAGGCAGGAGTGATGGCAGTAAGTCAGGAAGTATCTGATTTAAAAGCCTACCACATTAATCAAAGAGATGAAGGTATTGATTTGCACGGAGTTTCCGGCGCACTCATGGCGACCACAAATATGCAAATGCAAACTTTTGTCACAGGCGGACCTGTGGTCGCCTTTGCCGCAAATCAAAGAGATGAGGTGCGTGATCTCCACGATGTGGCCGCTGCACTCGGAGCGCAGCCTGGAATGAAACAGCAGACTTTTGTTGCAGGCATAACCGCCAAGGGTAACGGAGATTGTTTCCTCTCACCGGAACGCCATACCTCACTCAGCGGCGGTGGCGGTCAGGCTGGACAGGGCTATCCATGTATTCTGACAGCTGGTTTTTCTGCGGGCGCAGGTTCCTCAGCGGGAAGTATTGGATACGGCGAGGAGGTTGCGCCTACGCTGAAAGGAACCGCCAGCGGAAATTGCATGCCCTCAATTCTCTGCCTTAACGACCAGGGCGGCAGTGCGATGGCTTGCAGTGAGGATGTTACTGGAACACTTCGCGCACAGGAACATGGACATCAGCCGCTGGTTTTTGATAACCATGGCCAAGATACCCGTTTCCTGGGGCCAGTCAATGCGGCGCAGACAGTATCTGCTACCTTTGGCATGGGGGGAAATAATCAACCTCTGGTTGTCGCTGAGCGGGAAGCGGAAACGCCAACACTTTTTGAAAACCATGGGATTGACGCTCGGTATACTGGTCCCCATAAGGTCGCGCCGACAATGTCTGCACGCTACGGTACGGGCGGAAACAATGTTCCACTCGTGGCGCAGAGAGATGACACTTTTTGCATTACCGGCAATGCGATAGACCGTCAACCCATGAATGGCGGAAACGGAATTGGGTATCAACAAGGCATAGCCTACACCCTTACCGCCACCGATCATCATGCCGTGTTCAGCCGACAGCGCGTGGATGTATTCAAAGACGATGATGTAGCCAGCACACAGAGCGCACGCCAACACAAGGATGCGACCGATTTGGTTATGAATCTTGGCGAGGCGCAGAACGATTCAAAGCCAGAAAATGAAACACTGGTTCTCCTGATCCGACGCCTGACCCCGCTGGAATGTGAGCGCCTGCAAGGGTTCCCGGATGGTTGGACTGATATCGAGGGTGCCTCCGACTCCGCGCGCTATAAAGCACTGGGCAACTCTGTGGCGATTCCTTGTGTCGACTATGTTTTGCAAGGAATCGCGTGGGCGATCACAGCACAAACAGCTTGAATTATTATGAAAGGAGATGCAATCATGGAACCGATGAAAAACCTCTGCGGATTAATCCCCGAGTCGCTTCACAAGCGGCTGATGGAGGGCAAGGACCCTGAAATGACGAACGGTGAGTACCTCACCAAGGTACTCACCGCCTATCTGGACCAGCCTACCACAGCGAAGCAGGAACAGCGTACTCTGGCCGTCCAGATCTCAGAGGACATGTTTCAGCAGCTGAAGTCCTACCTGGATGCTCATTCGCCCCTCACACAAAAAGCCCTTGTCCAGAGCCTTCTGAATCAGGCATTGGACCAGTGGGAGCAGGGCGAGGAACCGCTCCAGGATGCGACCCTTCAGGACAATAAGAAAGAACGGACGCTGGCAATTGCTATGCCCGAATCTCTTTTCCACCGCGTTGAGCAGTATGTAGAGGCACACAATGGCGTATCCAAACGGGCCTTCGTTGTGGGGTTGGTGACCCAGGAACTCCAATCTTGGTCGATGGAACAAGGCCCGGACGAAGTGCAGGATCAGGAATTCGACCCCGAACAGGATGAACAGGGGTTTGGAATGAGCATGACGATGTGAGGTGAAACATGTACATTTATCCCGATAATCTGAAATCCAAAGCCACACTCTGGCTGTGGGCGCTGCGGGATCTCGCCATCATCGGTATCGGCAGTTTGATCTCTGTCTTTGCGCTCTCACAACTCGGCTTCTTTGTCCCTATCGTGCTGACTGCCGCATACGCATTCCTTTCCATTCGTATGGACGACACCAGCATTCTGGACTTTCTGCGTTATGCGGTTCGCTACTTTCTCCTCCAGCAGCAAAGCTATTCTTGGGGGATGACCAAGACAATTCAGAATAAGAGGTGATTATGAGTATGAACAGAAAAAAAGAAAAGGCAGCGGCACAGAAAAAAGAAACAACCCGCCAGTTGATTGGGATTAACGACATCAGCGATTACGGACTCAAGACATCCCGCGGTATGCTGGCCTTCTTTTCCGTGAAGCCTACAAACCTCTCTGTGCAGCCGCCGGAGGCGGTGGGCGGACGGATCTATGCCCTGATGACTGTCCTCAAGGGCCAGACGGAGATCGAGATGCTGGCCCTCAACTCTAAGGAGTCCTTCGAGGACAACAAGCGTTACTATCGGGAACGCGCGGCCATGGAGGAACTTCCCGTGATCAGCCGACTGCTGGAGGCGGATGCCCGTTCCCTGGACCGGCTGCAGGTGCAAATGGCGACTGCCCGTGAGTTTTTTGTCCTGATCCGCTTCCGGGATGATCAGGACGCCGACTTCCGCACCCAACTCTCACGGGTTCAGAAAAGCCTGGAAGACCAAGGCTTCAAGGTGCGCCTTGCTGGTAAAGAGGACGCCAAGCGCATGCTGGGGGTGTACTTCGAGCAAAATGCCACCACCGAAAAGTATGAAGATTTTGATGGGGAGCGTTGGATCGTGCTGAACGACTGACGCTTATATAAACGCCTATTGGCCGTGGGAGTAGTCCCTTAGACGGCCATCTGGCGGAAGCGGATACCTCCCACGGTCGCAGACAGGAGGTATCTCATGAATAAATCCAGAAAGAAAAGAAGTCCCGCACCCATGACGGACTCGGGCGGTATCAAAGACTTCCTCGATATGATCGCCCCCTCCGTCATTGATTTCAAGGTCGATCACTTCCTCTGCGGCAACACCTACCGCTGCGTCTGGGCTCTCCGGGAATATCCCACCTCGACCGACGAACAGGCCATTCTCCGTCACCTGGGTGAGATGGACGGCGTGACCATCCGAATCTACACCCGGCAGGTCACTGCCAGCGAGGAAAAACGCATCATCCATAATGCGGCCAATCGAAACAGAATGTCCCGCTCCAGCACGGAGGATCTCCAGCAGACAGTCACCGCCGAGGCCAACCTACAGGATGTGGTCACCCTGGTCTCTACCATGCACAGAAACCGTGAGCCGCTCCTCCACTGTGCTGTGTTTCTGGAACTGACCGCATCCAGCTACGATGCACTGAAACTTTTACAGACAGATGTGCTGACGGAGCTGGTGCGGAGCAAGCTCAATGTGGATCGGTTGCTTCTCCGCCAGCGGGAGGGCTTTGTTTCTGTCATGCCGTCCGGCTGGAACCACTTCGGTGAGCAGTTTGAACGAGTCCTCCCGGCAAGCTCGGTGGCTAACCTGTACCCGTTCAACTACAGCGGAAAGACAGATCCCCACGGCTTTTATATTGGCAAGGACAAGTACGGCGCCAACATTCTGGTGGATTTCGATAAGCGGGACGACGACAAAACTTCCGCCAGCATCCTGATCCTGGGTAACTCCGGCCAGGGCAAGAGCTATCTGCTCAAACTGCTCCTGCTCAATTTTTTGGAGGCAGGAAAGTCCGTTATATCGCTGGATGTGGAGCATGAACAGCAGGATATGTGCGAGAGGGTCGGTGGCTGCTTCATGGATCTGATGGGCGGCGTGTACCGCATCAATCCGCTGGAACCCAAGTGCTGGGACGAGGGCGGCGATCCGGAGGACACCGACGCCCCCGAGGCGTTCCGCAAATCCACACGCCTGAGCCAGCACATCTCCTTCCTCAAGGACTTCTTCCGGGCCTATAAAGATTTCAGTGACCGGCACATCGATGCCATTGAGATTATGGTCAGCCGTCTGTATGAAAAATGGGGCATCAGTGATACTACCGACTTTGGCCGCCTAAAGCCGGAGGATTACCCCATCCTCTCCGACCTCTATGACCTTATTGAGGAGGAGTATCAGGGGTATGATGCAGACGCTCACCAGCTGTACACGGCAGAACTTCTGCAGGAGATCCTCCTCGGTCTTCACTCCATGTGTAAGGGCGCGGAGGCGAAATTCTTCAACGGCCACACCAATGTGACCTCGTCCCGATTCATTGTCTTCGGCGTCAAAGGACTCCTGCAGGCCAATCGCAGCGTTCGCGGGGCCATGCTTTTCAATATCCTGTCCTTTATGTCCGACCGCCTGCTGACCATCGGCAACACCACTGCGGTGCTGGACGAACTCTATGTCTGGCTCTCAGATAACATCACGGTGGGAACCACCATCATCGAGTATATCCGCAACATCCTCAAGCGGGTGCGAAAGAAAGAGTCCAACCTCATCATGGCCTCACAGAATCTGGAGGACTTCGACCGAGAGGGTATCCGAGAGCTGACCAAGCCCCTGTTTGCGATTCCGCCCCACCAGTTCATCTTCAACTGCGGGTCTATCGACAAGCGGTTTTATATGGACTTGCTTCAGCTGGAGGAGGCGGAATACAATCTCATCCGTTTCCCCCAGCGCGGCGTGTGCCTATTCAAGTGCGGCAACGAGCGGTATCTGTTGGAGGTGCATGCGCCTGCCTACAAGGAAGCTCTGTACGGCTCCGCCGGCGGCCGGTAAGGAGGTGGCGGCATGAGCGCAGCGACTGTTGCTGCCATTGCCAAGGCAGCCGTCGCAGTCCTCTCAAACGAGAAGACCCGCAAGGCATTGGGGTGGGTCATTGTTGCAATACTCTCTCCGCTGATCGTGCTGGTGGTTTTGATCTGCGCCGTTCTCTCCGGCTCGTCGCAGCACAATGTATCAGCCGTGGAATTATGTTTCCACGGCGGTACAATTTCCTCCAGTGCTACTCCAGAGTACCGAGGCTATATCGAAGATATGAGAGGCAGCTTTGCCCAGCTGGATAGAGCAATAGAGGAAATTAACGCCCAGTGCGAGGACGGAAACAGCCTTGATGATACGCGCGTCAAGGCTGTTTTTTATGCTCTGTATTTTGCGGCAGAACACCCTGATGACAGTGGCATTCGTGCGTTTACAGATTGTTTTGTAGACTACGAGGAGCGGACTCGCACAGTGACTACCACTGATGAGGAAGGCAACGAAGTGGAGGTTGAGGAAACCTATACGGTGGCCATTCCTGTTACTGATATGAACGAAGTCTACGCTCGGATCGAGGCGGCTATGGGTATCACAGTCACCCCGGAGAATCAGAGTAACGCCGACAGCATTTACAACATCGTTTTGTACGGCACAGCCACTGGGACCGGCGATTGGTTTCCTGGTGCGGATGTGCCGTTTATCAGTGTAGACGGATTCTGCTCACCAGTGGGTGCAAACTGGGAAAGCATCGTGACATCAGAGTTCGGGTACCGCCGAGATCCCTTTACCGGAGAAACAAGAGGACACAGCGGCATGGATCTGGCCGTTCCCACTGGCACACCTATCCGGGCAGCCCTGCCGGGAACTGTCACCGTATCACAATACAACGCAGGAGGCTATGGGTACTATGTGATGATCGATCACGGTAATGGGCTCTCGACGCTCTACGGTCATAACTCCAGACTGCTCGCTCAGGTAGGCCAGACCGTAGAGGCTGGAGATATCATCGCACTCTCTGGCTCTACCGGCCGTTCCACCGGGCCTCATCTGCATTTCGAGGTTCGTGTGGACGGTGAACAAACTGACCCTCGTGCTTATCTACCTACAGCGGGAGGGTAAAATCACGAGTCGTAGTGATGAGAAAGGAGGATGGAAGTGAAAAATGTAGCTCCTGAACAGCTCGCACTGCTCTCCCAGCTGGAGGAATTCAGAAAAAGACATGAGAGCAAAAGCGAGCCTTCTGATTGGGCCATTCGCATGTGTCAGGCCATTGTGGCGCATAGTCTGGGGTTTACCGACCGGAACCAATGGACTGACTTGCTGAAAAAACAGGGTGAAACTCTGTTCAATTTTGAATGGACGGAAGGCAGCGTCAGCGAACATGTGATCCGCTGGTGCAAGGAAACTGGTCGTGATTGGCGGTACAGCCATCTGGGCGAGTTGCAGGTTGTCAGCGGCGGTGAGTGGCGGCGCATCGATTACGAATGCGGCGAACACGCGCAGACCAGGGTGTTCCTCGCTCCAAAACCGTTGCCCGAACTTGAACTGAATGCACTCGCTCAGGAGCCTGCCATTCGGCTGAGGAATCTGCTGGAACTCGGCCTGCCGGAGCATGATGTGTATCTGGTCCACACCACTGCCGATGTCGGATGGGTGCCTGCGGCAGAACTGACCCAGCTGAGCGACCGTGGGAAGGAGCAGTTTGCCGAACTCCTGGATGCCAAGGTTTCCGCTGTACGCCCCGGTCCCTACGGGACAGAACTGGTTCTTGATGGTGTAGACCCTCAGTTGTTGGTCCAGTATGACCAGGCAATCGCAGACTGTGCCAGAGCAGAGAGTGCCATGAAACTGTTTATGTGAGGAGGATGTATATGAAAAAAACAAGCATCAGCATCGACATGGAAGCGGAAAAGCTGCGGGCGCTCCGGTTCTATACAGAGAAGAAGGAAACGACTTTGGAAACGGAGCTGGAGGATTTTCTCGCCAAGCTCTACGAAAAGTATGTTCCGGCTCAGACCCGTGAATATATCGAGAGCATGGAGGAACCTGCTGAACCTCCACGCCCCCGCACCAAACGCCAGCCCCGCACTCCGGTCGATACGCCCACTGCGGTGAGCGAGGAGGTGGTGTAATTGGACTCTGTTTCTATCGAACTCTGGCTGGACAAGCGCCAGCTTGCCGCACTGGAGCAGGCTCTGACCGAAGACGGAACCACCGTCGAGAGAACCATGCAGGAGCAGCTCAATGAACTTTACGCTCAGCGTGTTCCGCTGGAGCAGCAGGAGAAGATCCAACAGGCGCTGGATGCCGAGCGGCTTGAAAGCCAGCGAAACGCTGAAGCCAGTGCCCGGTATGCAGGACTCCACATCACGGAGAACGGGCAGGAACACTATCTCTCCACCAAAAGCGGCCAGGAATTTTTGGATATGGCGATCCTCATGCGACGCTATGTGCGCGGCACATTCGGTGACAAAGAAAAGGGATTCGCCCGGTGTATCTATGGTGCAGAGGAGATTTCACCTCAGCGGTTTGAGCAGCTGGCCGCATGGAGGCTGGAGAATTTCGGCAAAGTCACCGGTCTGGTGGAGATCGACTTTGACAAAGGACTTCTCTCCGCCCTCAATATTATGGATGGCTGGCAGAGCTTCCGGCTCAAAGATGTGTCCTCCGCCGCCTACTTTGCGGACAAGAGCGGCCATGTGAACAAGGAGGTTCGCTGGAATATTTTCCTCTCCCGGCTGGAGGGCAAGCAGCTCACCAGCCATACGCAGGCCCCGGTCCAGCTCCACGGCTCGCGCAGATTACGGCCAGAGGAGGTCACTTTTTCCGACGAGATCTCCGAACTCGACGGCCAATTGAACTTCTACATGGACTGCTCTTTCGATCCCGATGAGGTCTTTGGAACCCATGTGGATTCAGCGGACAACAACAACTGGCTCAACATCTATGCCGAATATGACCTGGAGAACAGTCAGGTGTGCGACGCTCTCAAAGTCATCCTCTGCCGTGAGGATGGCTTTGATTACGAGATGGCCTACCAGCTCAATGCCGAGGAAAAGAGTGCGATCCTGGACAAGATGGACCAGTACTGCCGAGAAAAATACGGGCAATCCCTGCTGGAGTTTGCGGCAGAGATAGAATCGGAGATCACAGCGATGGAAACGCCGCAGATGTGACCGGCCTGATAACGCCCTGTTGGCCCGCTGTGCGCCCCTGTGGCCCGCTTTGCCGCCGGGGTGGCATCCGTACCCCACTGACCGCTGGGAGCGCCGTGTGCGGGCTTTGTGCCGGAGCGTTGGCAGGGATGGCAGGCAGCCCTGAAATGCGGGCCGGGTTCTGCTCCGTATTGGGGGTGTGAACCGAGGGGTTGAAAATGGTGCAGGATAAAGCAGGTGGCCGCAAAGCGCCCACCTGCCTCCTGACACCGCCCCGCAATGCGGGTCGGGGAGCGTTTTGATAGGTGGTCGGTTTCCCGTTTTTTTGCTGTGGCAGGTGGTCGGAAAAAGAACAGGAAGCAGGAATATCAGCCTGCCTCGGTCGGCGTTTGGGTGGCCGGGGCAGGTGGTTTTGGAGGGAATTGCACATGAAACATGAGTGGAGACCCGCCCCCAAGGGCGAGGAGGCCAAGGAGCGCATCCCAGCGTGGCTGTACCCTTCCACGCTGGAGACCATCGACAAATTGGTCAAAGAGAACAACTGCAAGAGTCGCAGTGATTTTCTGGAAACAGCCGCGCAATTCTATGCGGGCTATCTTTCCGGCCAGGAGGCCACTGCCTATCTGCCGCCCGCGTTGGTGGCGGCCATGCGCGGCACGGTGCAGGACAGTGAGAATCGAATCGCCCGTCTGCTCTTCAAGCTGGCAGTGGAGATCAACATGATGATGAATGTGCTGGCAGCTGGTATGGAAATCAGTGATGAGGATCTGCGCCAGCTCCGCGCCCGCGCTGTCCGTGAAGTCAAGCAGACCAATGGCCGCATCAATTTCAAGGATGCGATTGACTACCAGAGGGGCGAGGAATAAATCAAAACGAGGTGACAGCTTGTGCCGCGATTGATTTTCAAATGTCCCTATATCAAAGGCGGCACATCTGCCGCTTGCGCACATCTGGAAAACTATGTGCGGTATATGGCGACTCGCAATGGCGTTGAACGAATCGACCCAGGCTGCGATGGGTGGCAAGCTACAAAGCAGCAAAAGGAAATGATAAAACAGATCCTCCGTGACTTTCCGCTCAGCCGCGGAATGTTTGAGTATGAAGATTATCTGATGACACCTACCCGATCCAATGCATCAGAATTTATCACCCGTGCGCTGGAGGACAACTATGACCGCATTGCAAAAATGGATAACTACCTGAACTACATTGCAACTCGTCCTCGCGCACAGCGCATTGGCTTCCACGGATTGTTCACCGGCGCAGAAGACAGCCTTGTGCTGTCGCAGATAGCGGAAGCGGTTGCGACTCACCCCGGCAATATATGGCTGCCTATCATTTCCCTGCGCCGGGAGGATGCCGCCAGACTCGGTTATGACAAGGCGGATGAATGGAAAGCGTTGCTCTCCAAGTACGCCATGGATATGGCCGAGGCGATGAAGATACCCTGGGAGGACTTCCGATGGTATGCCGCCTTTCACGATGAGGCGCACCACCCCCATGTCCACATGGTCTGTTTCAGTGCAGATCCGTCCAAAGGGTTTCTGACCAAACAGGGCATTGCGCAGATCAAGTCGGGGCTGGCAAAAGAGATCTTCCGGCAGGATCTGACGGAGCTCTATCAAAAGCAGACACAGCGCCGAAATGAGCTCAATACAGATGCTCAGGCGGCGCTCCGTGAAGTGGTTGAGGAGATGCAGTCCGGGAACATTCAAAATGTACACATTGAGGAGCGGCTGCAGTATCTGGCCGACCGTCTGCGGTTCTTGTCCGGCAAAAAGCAATACGGCTATCTCAAGGCCCCGCTCAAAGCCGTTGTGGATGAAATTGTAGACGAGCTTGCAAAAGATCCGCGTGTTGCTTCGGCATACAATCTGTGGTATGAACTGCGGGAAGATGTGCTGCGCACCTACAAAGATGATTTACCGGAGCGGCTGCCGCTCTCCGGACAAAAGGAATTCAAGCGCCTCAAGAATCTCGTCATTGAGGAAGCGGTGAAGCTTGGACAGCGCCAGCAGGTGTTCCACCCAGATGATATCCAAGATGACGATCCTGCGGAGCAAGCAGAAGCGGCATCGTCATTTGCCGGTGAACAGGCCAAGCAGACTAAGGGGCATTCGCCAGATGAGTCGAATGCTGGGCGGGGTTTCGCCCAATACGCACTCGGCAAAAAGTATCGAGACGGACAGGGCGTTGAAAGGAACATTCAGAAGGCGGTGGAGTTGTTTACTCTTGCGGCAAAGCAGGGAAACAGCTTTGCCGCCTTTGCTCTTGGAAAGATGTATCTAAGTGATGATCCCGCTCTGTCCAGAAATGTGGCTGCCGCGCTGAAATGGATCACAAACGCTGCAGAGCATGGAAACCAGTTTGCACAGTACTACTTAGGCAAACTGCTGTTAAAGGGAACGGATGACATCTCCCAGGATACCAATTCTGCTCTTCGTTGGCTACTTGCATCAGTGGAACAAGGCAATGTGCATGCGGAATATGCTTTGGCCATGGCCTACCTCAAGGGAGAATCAGTTCCGAAGGACAGCCTCAAAGCGATGGAACTGCTGAAACGCGCATCGAGCCGGGAACATCATTTCGCACAATATCAGCTGGGCAAGTTGCTGCTCCAGGGCGAGGATGTTCCCAAGGATGTAGTTGCTGCGGTCCACTGGTTGACTGCTTCTGCTATGCATGGAAACCAATATGCCCAGTATGCTCTCGGAAAACTCTATCTGCTTGGAAAAGGCGTGGAGAAAGATAAGGATCGTGCAGCCAAGTGGTTTCAGATGGCAGCGAACCAGGGTAATGAATACGCTCAATATTATCTGAAGCACATGGATGATCCTATGGGACAATCACCGGCTGCAGCGGTTATCACATTGTTCCATTCACTGGCCAATATTTTCCGAGAACAGAATCAGCTGCCCTCTGGTGGCATTATGGTTGCTGTCGACCGAAAACTTTTACGAAAAATCAAAGCGAAGAAAATTGCTCAGGGTCACAAGGCAGATGACCATGAGCCAAAGATAGGTCTGCAATAAAGGAGGTTATTTTTTGAAACGCACTAATGAATTTCTGCTCCATGCTGGGCGGACTCAGAAAGAGAATGGTCAGAAATTGAAAGAACAAAAACCGATCCGCCGTAGGCCCGTCCTATTCCATCGAAAACTGCGAGGGAGAAACCGGTAGGAGGTGCAGTATGCCCTACATCCACTTCACCGATGAGCAAAAGCTTCGGGCAAACTCTGTTGACCTGGTGGAATTTCTACGGCGACAAGGTGAGAAACTCATCCCATCCGGCCGTGACAAGCGCCTTGCATCCGATCACAGCATTACCGTTCGCGGCAATGAGTGGTATGACCATGAGGCCGAGGAAGGTGGAGGCCCTATCTCTTTTGTACAGACCTTCTATGGACTGAGCTACCCCGAGGCGGTGACACGCCTGCTTGGTGGTGAAAAAGGCGAGGTATATCAACCAGCGCAGAAAAAGGAACGGGAGGAGCCGAAGGAATTCGCCTTGCCTCCCGCCAACCAGACAATGCGACGGGTGTATGCCTATCTGCTCCAGCAGAGGCATATCAGTCGTGAGATCCTCAACGCCTTCGCCCAGAAAGGGCTGATCTATGAAAGCCGGGAATTGTCCAAGGATAAGACCAAGGAGTATCATAATGCCGTATTCGTCGGAATCGATGAACATGGCGTTGCCCGCCACGCCCACAAACGAGGCATCTATACGCAGGGCAAGAGCTACCGTGGCAATGTAGAAGGATGCGATCCCAGACACAGCTTTCACTGGACTGGGACCAGTGACCGGCTCTATGTGTTCGAAGCACCTATTGATCTGTTGGCTTTTCTTACTTTGTACCCAGAGGACTGGCAGCAACACAGCTATGTGGCGCTCTGTGGTACAGCGGAACACGCCATGCTCTGGATGCTGGAACAGAATCCAAAGCTGCAAAAGATTATTCTCTGCCTGGATCATGATGCGGCTGGGATCGAGGCAGCGGGACGGCTCACAGACATTCTGTGTAAGCATGGCTATACACAGTCCGCTCCGCTGCGTTCGACCAACAAAGATTGGGACGAAGATCTGAAAGAACAGCATGGGCTGGAACCGCAACCGCCAGAGGAACACCCTCAGCTCATTGTTGCAGGAACGATATGTGAGCGGATTGGGGCCAAATGTAAAGCAGTTCGCCCGGAGCAGGCGTCCTACCAGATTCCGCGCTTGCTTCAGCAATACCAGAACGACCTTCATTGGGGCCGTTTCGAGCGAGCGATGGATCACATGGAAACCATGTCAGCATTGGCGCTCTCTGTTGTACTGCGGGAGTGCCGACAGATGGGAACCGTACTGACAGAGGAACAAGGCGCCCGATTCCTGCAAAGCCATATCCACCCGCATCAGAATCGCGGGTCGCTTAAAACCCGCGCTACTGAGATTGGCATGGAGTTCCAGAGCGTGCTGGCCAAAGATGCTGTGGAAGGCATTCGTACTGAAGTGGAGAAGAAAGCCACTGCCAGTGCATGGCTGGAACTTGCAATCTCCTGTGCAAAAGTGCCGATCAAATATTGTGCAGATGAACTTCGTCGACAGCAAAAAGAGGAAAAAGCTCTGCTGGAAGCCGCACAAGCCATGGCATCGTACTAAAACAGCAAAGAGGAGGACTGGATTAAATCCATTCCTCCTCTTTATCGCTGCCGCTTGTGGTACGGTTGATAAATTCCGATTGTTCGTCTTTAGTAGCCAAGCGGGTCTCCCACTTCCCGCAGTCCGGACACTGCTCCGGCAGTTCCGGTGCGTCAAACAGATAGTGGCAGTTGTCACACGCGCAAATCAAATCAATCACCTCGATATGTTCTCATTATAGCAGACAAATGATGTCCTGAACATCCCCCTTCTGGTATTAAGTCTTCCTGATACCAAAGGAGGAAATCATGCCATCTCAAGTAATCACACTGATTGCGGTATCTGCCGTCATGTTTCTTGTAATCGGTGGACTTGCATTTATCTCACACTATTATACGCTGGACGGAATCAAATCCAAAACAGTAGGCGATGGCCAGCACGGGACAGCACGATGGGCTACCAAGCAGGAGATTCGCCAGACTTACGCCCACATTCCCTTTGAACCGGAGCTATGGCGCAAAGGAGAGCACCTGCCGGAAAAACAGGGCCTCATCCTCGGATGTGAAGGCCCCAAGAATCATGTCACTGCTCTGGTGGACACTGATGACATCCATGCCATGGTCACCGCTGCCAGCGGCGCTGGTAAGACAGCGTTCTTTTTATACCCCAACATTGAATATGCCCTTGCGTCTGGGATGTCCTTTCTCTGCACTGATACCAAGGGAGATCTGTACCGCAACTATGCAGGCATTGCAAAAGATTTCTATGGTTATCAGATTGCTGTGTTGGACCTCCGAAATCCCACTCGGTCAGATGGTAACAACCTGCTCCATCTCATCAACAAGTATATGGACATCTACAAAGCCAATCCCAACGACTTGGCCGCAAAGGCAAAAGCGGAGAAGTATTCCAAGATCCTGGCCAAGACACTGATCAACACCAGCGGCGGCGACAGCGCCCAGTATGGACAAAACGCCTTTTTCTACGACAGTGCCGAGGGGCTGTTGACAGCCATGTTTCTGCTGGTGGCAGAGTATCTGCCCACTGAAGATGAGAATGGAAATCCGGTTGAGAAACGGCACATCGTTTCTGTATTCAAGCTGGTGCAGGAGCTTTTAGCCCCGTCCAAGGTAAAGGGGAAAAACCAATTCCAGATTCTACTGGAGAAACTCCCGCCCAACCACAAGGCACGCTGGTTTGCAGGTTCCGCTCTCAATACTGCGGAACAGGCCATGGCCTCTGTAATCTCCACAGTGCTGTCCAGGCTCAATGCCTTCCTCGATTCAGAGATGGAGCAGATTCTCTGCTTTGATACCGCCATTGATGCTGAGAAATTCTGTAATGAGAAATCTGCCATCTTTATCGTACTGCCCGAGGAGGATCAGACCAAGTATTTCATGGTATCCCTGATTCTCCAGAATCTGTACCGTGAGATCCTCACCGTGGCCGACGAGAACGGTGGGCGACTCAAGAATCGAGTGGTCTTCTTTGCAGATGAGCTGGGCACCTGCCCTCCCATCCAGTCGTTGGAGCTGATGTTCTCCGCCTCTCGTTCCAGAGGACTCATGCTGGTACCCATTGTACAGAGTATCACAGGTCAGCTTAAGAAAAACTACGGTGCGGAAGGCGCTGAAGTGATTGTGGATAACTGCCAGGTCAACCTTTACGGCGGTTTCGCTCCGGCCAGCCAGACAGCTGTGGAGCTGTCCAAAGCACTTGGCAGCCGCACAGTGATGAGTGGAAGTATCTCTCGCGGCAAGAATGACCCCAGCCAGTCCCTCCAGATGATAGAGCGCCCCCTCATGACGCCAGATGAGCTTAAGTCCATGCCCAAGGGTAGCTTTATTGTAGCCAAGACCGGTGTTCATCCCATGAAGGTCAAACTGCGATTGTTTCTCGACTGGGGCATCCGGTTTGGAGAGCCCTATGAGGTGCCGGAGAAGGCACAGCGGGCTGTGGCTTATGCAGATAAGCAGGAGTTGGAAGAATCCATCATCCGCCGCCACTATGGAACTGTGGCTGAGGAGGAGCCGCCGCAGGATGTGCCTGCGGCCGTCGGCGGTATGAATCATGGTATGCAGGCTGAGAAAAATTCCCGTAAAACAATATTGCGCCCCTGACGGAGGTGAAATAGGAACATGAATGGATTTCGCAGTATCTATGCTTCGGATCTGAGCCATCGGGCCAAGAGCGTCTATATGTATCTCAAGGACCGGGCAGACAGTGAAGGCCGCTGCTGGCCGGCCATTAAGACCATTGCATTGGAACTTGGGCTTTCCCGTTCTACTGTCAAACGAGCGTTGGATGATCTCGTTAGAGCTGGACTGCTTCGAAAAGATCCTCGTTGGCGAGAAAATGGCAGCTACACTTCTAACCTGTACCAGATTACCTAAGTGTGTCACTGAAAAATCAAACGCAAAAAAGCAGACTCTTCCCGCCAGGGGGAGAGTCTGCTTTTTAGGTGAACCAAGGATAGGGTCATGATGAACCAACCAGAAGTGCCCACTCTAAGAAGCACTAATTCAGAAAAGAAACAATAACTTACTCTTGATCCATACTTGAATACTGTATAAGCACATCAACTACCGCAAGAATGCGTTCTATATCGTAAGCTGGAAGATTTTGCATTCGGTCCATCAGACGAGAAGCATCAGCCTGATGCTTCTCCACCAATAGACTGCTCAGCACCATATCGGATGATACCTCCAAAGCGTTCAAGAGTACAATGAAGGTTTCGAGTGATGGTATTTTTTCTCCCCGCTCCAGCGCACCGACATAGTTGATACTCAACCCAGCCATCTCTGCCAGGTCTTCTTGTCGCAGATTCCTCATCAAACGGAACTTGCGTATATTTCTTCCTATGGACTCAAGTTCCATCGTGATACCTCCTGCGAGTGTATATAGTACCACTAATAGTATAGATTGAGTTCAAGAAAGAATACACATTCCATTAGCGTTGACAGAAACTCTAATGGTATTGATTGTTGGTGAAATTTATCTTATAATATCCAATAATAGAGACTACATTTTGACCTCAATATACAATCAACCTGCACGGGTAAGCTCAAGGGAACATGGATCAATAATCCAGACTGCTTTATTTTTTGTACGGGCGTATCTTACAGTGGAGCCGGTTCCGCTCGATGATCCATCCCAAACGGCAAGCAGTATATCGGCATGATTTACCATGTATTGGTTCCTTTTCTGCATGCAGTCTGATGTATATTGTTTCTGGAGCATGGTTTCATGATCACACAGCTCTGCGATTTTATAGTATCGGTCTCTCAAAGGTTCGGACCATTTTGCAGCCTGTGTTTCACAAGGAATAGCAGCTTCCAGCGTGATGAAAGGATACTCTGCTTTCAGTTCAAGAACGATTTCAGCGGCGTACATGTCCACGCCAATAGCCATTCCCGAAATGAAGTGCCGGACACCTTCTTGCTCAATCAACTGCACGATACAATCGCGGAGTTTTTGCTTTAACGCAATGCACCGATCATCATTCTCATTAAAACGGAATGGTAAGTTCTGAGGTCTGTGGCCTGTGAAAGCACAGGTTCGGCCTTTATCAGAAGACATACGAAATAGATTTGTGATTTTCATGCTGATGCTCCTCCTATGTATTAGCGTATTAAGCTATATCGCTAATACATAGTATAGCATACACTACGCAAAATGTGTCGAAATAAAACGAAGGGCCGCAAGAAACCCTTGCAGCCCTCGAAATGAGTCAATCCATCTTCTTTTTTGCTTGTTTAATCATTAATTCTACGATTTCCAGTATCCGTTGCTGCTCTTCAGCCGGAAGCTCTTTCAGCTCCTCGGAGAGAATGCCAGAGCGGTACTCACTGGTATGCGTTATAACATCGCAGAAAATCGCATCCGCAGATGTTTCAAGTCCGTTGATGATGGCAATCAATTTTTCGCAGCGCGGAAAAGAGGCGCCTCTCTCAACGGTGGAAATATAGTTTGTTGTCAAACCAAGACGCTCGGCAAACTGTTCTTGTGTCAAACCTAATTGCTCGCGGCATTGCTTGATTCGTTCTCCAATACGCTTATCAATCATTCAACTTTCACCGCCCCTTTCTGTGTCGATACAAATTAGTATAAGTATTAGCGAGGTATCAATACAGAAACGCTAATACGCAGAGTGTGTATTAGCGAATTGGAATCAAGGCAAAAAAATAAAAAACATTCCGTGAACAAAATGTAAACATCTTCTCAATTTCCATAAAAAAGAATCAAACTTGAAACTGATTATGGTATAATAAAAACAGACGAACCCCGAACCCTTGATTTTTCAGGGGTTCGGGGTTTTCTTGTTACTACCGTGTTAATAGTTCAGTGTTCAGCGGCCTATAATGTTCACCACTTTGAACGGCCCCTATTGACATTTCAAGGGCTTTGAATTATACTGAACATAGAACGAGGGTGCTACCGGCAAACGGTTAGCCCCCTACGAGATGTTTGAAGTAATCGCCGATCTGTGAGAGGGTGCGGCGATTACTTCTTTTTATTGGCCTGCATGAACAGGGCAATAATGCCAACGATTAAAATACCTGTCTGGATCAGATCAGAATATGTAACCATTTGACAGCCCCCCTTTCTATGAAGATCAGGGGGCAAGAAGCGCCCCTGATCTGGTCAGGGGAACTAACCGCTTGCCGTTTATCGGTAGCACCATCAAAAGAATACCATAGGATTTGACAAAATTCAAGGGCTTACTGAATTAGTTCAACCGTTGCTTTTAATTCATCCAAGGTCTTGTGATTGTAGACCCGGTTTCCCGTGTCCTTGGACACATGGCCCATGAGAAGGTCAATACATTTCCGGTTTGCCCCGGCGCTGTCCAGTTGAGTTTCAAAGGTGTGGCGGCATTCATGCGGGGTGTGGTTCATTTCAAGAGCCTTCATAATGTCCGCCCAAAATACCCGGTATTGGGTTTGGGAACAGGCCCTTCCGTTGTAGCTGATCAGCCGGGGGCCACCTTCAGCAAGACGGGCTTCAACCAATGCCCTGATTTTGGAATGGATAGGAACCACACGATCTTTCCCGGCTTTGGTTTTGGTTCCGCCTTTCATCGTCCCGGCCTGAAGGTTTATATCTTCCGGTTTCAGGTTCAGTAGTTCGCTAATCCGCCAACCGGAATAAAGCAGGATCAGAACCGTATCAACCCAGGGTTCTTTCTGATGTTCCCAAACCTTCTTGATTTCTTCCTTGCTGAAGGGAAGGCGGCTGGTAGGCGGTATGGGATCGGAAGTCAGCAAGTCAGAATAGCAACGGGTGATAATGTCCATTTCAAGGGCAAACCTGTCAAGATGGCCCCAAAGGTTCTTGATTGCCGCCTGTGTGCTGTACCCTTTCCCGCAACCGTCAATAGTTTCTTGCATTTGATATGACCTGATTTGTTTATAGGGCTTTTCCCATAACGCTGAACAATGCTTGAATGCTGAACACAAAGATGAACGGTTGGATTCTCCCAGCTTCGGAGCCTTCTTTTCTTTCCAAAGTTCAAACAGTTCCTTCATGGTGATCTTGGCCCGGTCAACATCCCAAGGATCACGGTTATATTCAGCCAATAGCAAATTCCCGGCTTCACGGGTTTCTGTGTAACCCACAATATCATAGATGGGATGGCCCTTGTTATTCCAGCCAATCACTTTTTTCACAATGAATGGGCGGCGGCGATTGCCTGACAGCTTCGCCACAGTCCCATACCCATTGGGATTCCGCATTATATCACCTGTCCTTTCAGGAAAATGGGTATGGCAAAGCCAAACCCGATGTGATATAATGTCCAATGGGGATTGAAACATTAACTTCAAACGGGTTTTGTTTCGCCTGACCGCTTCCGGTGTGCCACCACCGGGGGCGGTCTTTTTTTTTGCTTATTTCACCTATATTGAATGTAGGTTGAAGCGTATGAAGGTATTGAAACGCCTATCATTTTTCTAAAATCCTTCAACATTCAAGATGTGACAGATATTCAAATCAAATATAAGAAAAAAATATATATATAGAGAGAAGAAAAATATAAGCGACTGAAACATGATCTTGGATGTTGAAGGAATTACTTTTCATCAATGATGTTGTCCAAGAATTCAGGTGCCTTCAGAGGTGGACGCTGGATGCTGACGGTAGTTTTCACACCCCCCAAGTCAAGATCAAGATACAGGACAGCCACCCCGCCCTTTTTCATGGTTTCCTGTTTGGCAGTAGAAGCGCCCACTATGGCCCCGGCAAGGCCAAAAGCGGCCCCGCCAACCACGGCCCTTGTAATCCCGCCTTTGGTCTTGGTGATGGTTTTTTCCCCGACTTTTTCAATTTTGTATTCTTCAAGTTCAGAAAACTTGAACACAATGGAATATTGGTCAAACTTCTTTGCATTGGTGATACAAGCCATTTTATTTTCTGTATCAATGAAGATGGAGCCGCTACCAAAATCATTTACAGTCATGTTGGGGCTAAAGGTTTGAAGTCTGGCCTTGTTTTCATCCCAAGCCGCTTTTACCTTGTCAATCGTTGTCATGGGGGATCTGGTGCAAATGGTATTGCAGAGCATACAAATACCACCGTCACTGATCTGAATCGGCTTCACATGAAGTTTCAGACCGCAACAGTCACATACATTCTTTTTACCAAACAAGCTGATCACCCCTTTACTTAATATCTGTTTGGAGGGCAACAGCCTTCCCTAAAATTCTGATATGATTCAGTTCTTCCCCAACAAACCGCATAGTTTTATATTGCGGATTTTCTGCAAATAGCTGAATAACATTATTTTCTTGATCGTAATACACCCGCTTTAGGGTTGCTTCATCATCAATTAGAACGGCGGCAATTTCTCCATCATCCACCATTTCTTGCTTGTGAATAAAAACTATATCACCATCATAAATTCTGGCCCCAATCATGCTATCCCCTTTAGCCCTTAAACAAAAGTCAGCTTTGATATTGGCCCCAGCTTCCACATAGGCTTCAAATTGTTCATCGGCAAAGATAGGTTTTCCACAAGCGATATTTCCAAGCAAAGGAAATTTTTTTGTTTCAATGGGGAATAGGTTGTCAAAGAACTTCAGATCTTCTTCATCCAATTTTACATCCGGTTCATTCCAGCCCATGATATAGGATGGTGTGGTTTCTAATGCGTCAGCGATAGCTTTAATTTTGGATTGCGTTAAACTACGCTGATCAAGTTCAATTTTATTTATTGATGAACGAGATTTGTAACCTAACCTTTTTCCAAGTTCATCTTGGGATAAACCAAGTTCTTCACGGCGATTTCTGATCCTACTTCCTATTGTGGACAAGGTTCATTCCCCCTTTCTGTTACTAATTATACGGCGCTGTTGGCGTATTGTCAACAAGTTTTTAGTTTTTTCAAAAATAATGTTGACATTTAGGCTACAAGGTGCTATTATGTGATTGTAGACAAGATGCCTACTCGAAAGCAGAAAGGAGTGAACGCTATATGACTAACACAGAACTGTTGCGGGAGAAGATCGAACAGTCCGGGTATAAACTTCGGTTCATTGCGGACAAGATCGGGATTACCTATCAGGGACTTCTGAACAAAATCAACAATAGAAGTGAATTCCGGGCCAATGAAATTCAAGCCCTGTATGATCTTCTTAATTTGACCGAGGAAGAAAGGGTTGCTATTTTTTTCGCCTGTTAAGTAGGCAAAAAGTCTACAATCAGAGTTAGGAGAAGAAGCCATGAATGAAGTAAGCCTGAAGCCGGTCATTGAAGAACTTGAAGATTTATTTTCAAAGTTCAACACCCGGTTCTTTGCTGACAAGCTGGAAAAGCCTGTGATCACCGTTTCCCCGGATCATACCCGTGGGGCCTATGGCTGGTGTACCGGCTGGAAGGCTTGGAAGGCTGGTGAGGATGAAGGCCACTATGAAATCAATCTGTGCGCTGAATACCTGAACCGGCCCTTTGAAGAAACCTGTGGAACCCTTATCCATGAAATGGTTCATCTTCAGAACCTTCAGGACGGTGTTCAGGACACTTCACGATCTGGCACCTACCACAACAAGAAGTTTAAGGAAACCGCTGAAGCCCACGGCCTGACCGTGGAGAAAGGCGAGAAGTACGGCTGGCACAAAACAGCCCTTTCCCCGGAAGCCCTTGAATTTGTTCAGAGCCTTGGAAAACAGGGGTTCACCCTTGTACGGCCCCGGCCCATTGGCCTAAAGGGTTCCAGCAAGGGGGGGGGGATCAAGTTCCCGGAAGTATGTTTGTCCCTGTTGTGGGGCCATTATCCGAGCCACCAAAGAAGTTCATGTAATCTGTGCGGATTGTGATTGTGAATTTCAGGAGGAAATCTAAATGAGAAAAAAGAGGAAAACCGTGTGGGCCTTCCTTGATGGGAAGAAACTGGTGGATGTTGTTCAAGCGGCCCTTGACAACAACATGATGGTGGATGATCTGAAGGCCAAGTTGATTGCTGAAAATCCCGGCCATGAAGTTACCTTTAAGGTTCTGTGATGGGAGGGATACGCAATGAATGTGAAACTGACCAAGCGGAAGGCATGGGAGCTGATCAGCCGGATTCAACCCCGGTTGAACATCAAGCAGGAAGCCACCCCGTCTGATGTGGCAATCTTCAAGGCTTCCACCGGCCCTGAAGGGCTGGAAATCAGATGTGAAAATGACTGGTTCAACCACAATGGCCGGATCAAACTGACCATTGGCAATGTGGATGGCGGAACCCCCATCATCCGCTATTACCATCCCGACACCCTGAACCGGGATTATGTGGCGGAACAGGCCGAAAAGGAAGCTGAAGCCAAGCAAGCCCGTAAAGAATGGGTTTGGGCTATGGGTAAGGAAATGGCCCATAGACTGGTGGATCAGTATTGGGGAGGTCAAACCAATGAGGATTGATCTGAACCTAAATCCTGTTGTGGGCGGAAAAGTCCGGGTAATGTGTAAATCTTACCAGCAAGCCACAAAAAAGAAAGCCAAGTTGGAAAGAGCATATCCAGATTCTTGTTACCTAATTGGACAAGATACGATGGGATATTTCATCTTGCGAACTAAATGAATAGGAGGTTATAAGTGTGAACACCTTTGCAGAGCGTTTGAAGTACGCAATGGAACAGGCTGATTTGAAGCAATCGGCCCTTTCCGAACAGGCCGGGATTTCCAAGGCCGCAATCAGTCAGTATCTTTCCGGGAAGAACACCCCCAACCAAGAGCGGATCAAGGCGCTGGCCGATGTTACCGGCGTGACCTTTGATTTCCTGATGGGATACGGAGCCGCCCCGGTTACTGATGCCCCGCCCCCGGTGAAGAAAATCAGCGTGAAGGAAGCGGCCCGGTGTATGGGCAAATCTGATCAGTTTGTCAGGATCGGCCTTCAGCGTGGCCTTCTGCCTTTCGGTAACGCTGTTCCCGGCACCGGGAACAACTGGAACTATTACATTAACCCCACCAAATTCAGGGAGTATGTGGGCGCTGAAGCGTTTAACAGCTTCTTTGGCTTGACTGCCTGACAGATTGGGGGGGGGAATAAGTGAAACCAGCGAAAAACGAGGTGGGCGGCGGTGTGCGGTTGCCTAAATCGTTCTATGAACGCCCCCTTACCCCGAAAGAAGCCCAATTTGCCACAGATAACATCAATATTGTTTGGTGGTATTTAGACCAACAGGGCCTTGACCGGGCGGAATGGTTTGATGTGGTGATCTTCCGGTATCTGATCAGCGTGAAGCGGTGGTTCGCCCTTCCTGATTTGCAAAAAGTGAAGTTTGTCACTGTGGCCTGTAATGCTATGCGGTCAGCCATTGGGAATGCACGGCGCAAGAGCGCCAAAGAACCCCAAACTGTTAGCCTGTATGAGCCTATCCCCGGAACTGAAGATCTGTTGTATATCGACACGATAGCGGTCCCGGAAATTTTGTAAGAAGGTGAAGTAATGGAAATTAAATATAATGTTCAGGCCCCGCCCAAGAAAGCCTTCAACGGTGGAGCCAAGAGCGAGGAAGTCAAAGCCATTGAAGATTTCCTGACCAGCGGGAACGCAAAGAATATGTGCTTTGAGTATGGCACCGAGAAAGAAGCTAAAACCAAACTTTCCACGGTTTCTTCCCATAAGCGCAAGTGGAATGAGAAGAACCCCAAGAAGTATGACGCTTACCGGGTGGGCAACTGCATTTACATTGTCCGCCTGACTGGAAAGAAAGGATGATAAAGATGTTGCAAATCGGAATGACCGTGAAGGTGCTTCCTGATGCGGAGTACGGCGGCAAATATACTGGGTGTGTTGGTGTAGTGAAGAACTACTATTCCAGCAAGAAAAAGGCCGGTGTGGAGTTGGAAAAGGTTCAGAATGACGCAAGTTCCAAGGGCCTGTTTTGGTTTTCGGAAGATAAGCTGGCACCGGCCAATGATTTCTTGGGAAGCGTTTCAAAAATAATGAATGCTATGAATTGTCGGTGCAGTTTCCCCCTTCACCATACCGGCGTTCCCCCTGTGAAGAAGGTGATCTTCAGTGGCCCCAAAACTATTGTGCTGTGGGCAGATGGCACCAAAACCATTGTTTCCTGTGGCGCTGGTGATACATACGACTACTACGCCGGGTTCTGTGCCGCTGTGGCGAAGAAGCTGTTTGGTTCTACCACCCACGCCAAGAAGGTTTTGGGTGAAGTGGTTCAGGTGAAATGATCACGCTATTTCAACACCAGCAACAGGCCCTTGACCTGACGGAAGGCCACAACCGATGCGCCTATTACCTTGATATGGGACTTGGGAAAACTTTTGTCGGTTCAGAAAAAGCCCTGACCCTAAATAGCCGGGTAAACCTGTTGATCTGCCAATGTTCCAAGGTTTCTGATTGGATAGATCACATGGTTGAGAACTACGCCATGAACCATTGTTGGATGATTTATGACCTGACCAATAAGAAGGAATTTGATTGGTTTATGGCGGCGGTTGCTGAAACCGACAACCCAACCCGGATTTGCGGCGTGATCAACTATGAACTGACCTTTAGGCGTAAGATTTTGAAAACCCTTTCCGGGTTTACGCTGATGCTTGATGAAAGTTCCTTGATCCAGAATGAGAACGCCAAGCGGTCAAAGTTCATTCTTGGGCTGAACCCTGATAATGTGATCCTTCTGTCTGGTACGCCCACGGGCGGCAAGTATGAAAAGCTGTGGAGCCAATGCCGCCTTTTGGGATGGAACATATCAAAGGAACTGTTTTGGAAGCAGTACATTGAAACGGAATGGGTTGAAGAAGATGGATTCTGGCGGCAGAAAATCACCGGTTACAAAAATGTTGACCGGCTGAAGAAGAAGCTGGCTGAACATGGGGCGGTATTTATGACCACCGATGATGCCGGAATTGACCTTCCTAAACGGAACTTTGTTCCCGTTAGAACGCCCCCGGCAAAGGAATATTGGAAGTTCTGGCGGGAACGGGCGATCAGCATAAACACCGCCACCCTTCAGGAATTTGAACTTGATTCAGATTTTTGGGGTTCCAATGAAAGCTATGAGCGGGAATTGATTGGTGATACCAGCTTGACCCGCCGCCTGTATGCCCGTCAGCTTTGCGGCCTATATAACCCGAACCGGTATAAGGCATTCCGGGAACTGGTGGAGAGTACGGAAGATCGCTTGATTGTGTTCTATAACTTCACTGAAGAAATGGAGCGCATGAAGGGAATTGTAAAGGGCATGAACCGCCCTGTGTCCATCCAGTCTGGTGAAGTCAAGGATTTGGGCGCTTACAATTTCAAATCCAATTCTGTGACCTTCATTCAGTATCAGGCCGGGGCAAGAGGGGGCAACTTCCAAAAGGCCAACAAGATTATTTATTTCAGCCTTCCCGAAAGTTGGGAACTGTGGGAGCAGAGCCAAAAGCGGATTCACCGCATGGGACAAGAACGGCCATGCTTCTATTACTGGATGATTTGCCCCGGCACCGTGGAAGAAAGCATTTTTTCCACCTTGCAAATGAGAAAGGACTATAACGATGAACTGTTCAGAAAATACGAGGACGGCCACCCAAAGGGCTAAACAAAATCTGTGGTTTCGGCGTATGTTTTCCGTTGCCTTGCTGATAGGGGTACTGATTGGGTTCCTGTTTGCCAAAGTACCAATCTGGTTTTCTACCCCGGAGCCTACCACCACGGCGGTTTTGTACGGGGCCTATACCGGCCAAGCTGTCAAAGTTCAGAGTGATGGAACCATTGTTCAGGCCGGTGACTTCACCCCTTTGAATGTCCCTATGGATGAAAGCCTTCAGGAATATGTTTATTGGATGGCGGATGCCTATGAAGTTGATTTCACTTTCCTGATGGCCCTGATCCGCAACGAAAGCAACTTCCAAGCGGATGTTATCAGCACCACCAATGATTATGGCCTGATGCAGATTAACCAGAAAAACCATGAATGGTTGTCCAATGTCGTTGGTGTAACGGATTTCCTTGACCCTTACCAGAATATTCAAGCCGGTATTTATATCCTTGGCACCCTGTTTGAAAAGTACGATGATCCACACAAGGTTCTGATGGCTTACAACATGGGGGAAAGCGGCGCTTCCAAGCTGTGGGATCAAGGGATTTACCAAAGCAAATATTCCCAACGGGTGATTGGCTACCAAGAAACCTACATAAAGGAGTTGAACGGAAATGATCAAATGTGAAAACGCTTGTCCCCGTGGAAAATTTGATGGGTGTTGCCATAAATGCCCGGATTTCCACACTTGCCCTGATTCCTGTCAGGAAGATCCCAACACCTGTGGTTCTTCCACCTTTGATGAAGAAGCAGGGCTTCAAGCCTTCCAGCAATCCCAGCTTGCCACCCTGAACGCTATTGCGTCCCTGACTTCTCACAAAAAGGCCATTGAAGAACAGGAAAAGACCATGAAAGCGGCCTTGTATGATGCCATGATGAAGTTTGGCGTGAAGAAGTTTGAAAGTGATGTGCTGAACCTGACCTTGGTTGCACCAAGCAATTCCACCACTATTGATTCAGCCAAGCTGAAGAAAAAATATCCCGCTATTGCGGCGGAATGCTCCAAACCTAATCCCAAGGCCGGTTATGTGAAGATCACCCTGAAGGGTGGTGAAGCGAATGCCACGGGATGAATTTTGGGATGCCCTGAAAGAACACGCCCACCGGAACCACCAAGAACGGGTTTCCAAGAACCCTGACCGGATCGCTTATGCTATCCAGCAATTTGAAGCCCATGGGATTGAATACCAGTTGAAGAACCAGCAGACCGGCCACTTCCATTGCTGGCGGAAGTCTGATGATAAACTGTTTCAGTTCTATGCCGGAACCGGGAAAATTCAGGGCCTTCAAACCCGTGGAATTCATAACCTGATCAAGCTGTTGGAGGGGTGAAAACTAATGTTTGGCAAGAAGAAAAAAGAATTTTTGACCCAAGCCGCAAGGATTAGAGAACTTGAAGAAATTCTTTGTCCGTGTGAACAGCACGATTGGGTTAGTACCGGTTATCACTTCGATGATGGAACCGGATATGGGGATTCAACCACTTTCTATCATTACATCTGTAAACGGTGTAAAAAGCGGATGCAAAGTATTCACCCGTATCTTGGGAGGGGTTCTGATGGCCGGTGAAAAGAACTTTGAAACCCGCCTGAAAAAATGGCTGGAAAGTGAAGGGATTTACCCTTTGGGGGAGCCGGTTGACCGTATGAGCGCCCCGCCTTGCGGATATTGGGAAAAGCGGTGGGGTGGTGGAAGGTATGTGAAAAGCGGCCTTCCTGATATGCGGATTGTGGTGAAAGGGCTGGCCTTTGAAGTGGAACTGAAGGCTACTACCGGCACCCCTTCAGAACTGCAAAAGCGCAACATTGCCCAAATCAACAATTCCGGTTGCTTCGGCTTCATCCTGTACCCGGAAGGCTTTGAAACCTTCAAGAAAATTGTGAAAGGGGTGAAACAATGCGAGTTTCCCACAGCCGGGTTGATCTCTTTAATAGATGCCCATACAGATACCGCTTGCGATATGTGGAAGGGCTGAACACTATCCCTGATACGGAACCCGACAACGCCTTAATCCTTGGCACCGCCCTTCATACGGGCATTGAAGAAGGGGTTGAAAAGGCCCTTGACTTCTACCAGTCCAGCTTCCCAATTCTGACGGATGATCATGTGAATGAAATGATGAAGCTGGAAGCCATGATCCCCAAGGCCAAGGCCCTATTGCCACCGGGCGGAGCCTTTGAACTTCCTATTGGAAACGCTGATTTTATAGGCTTTATGGATTATCTGTGGCCCGCTGGATGGATGAACACAAGGCACCCTTCCAACTATTGGGGTGAAGATGTTCAGGTGTTTGATCTGTACGACTTCAAATATTCCAACAATGCCAAAAGCTACGCCGTTTCCGGTCAGTTGCATGAATACAAGTATTGGTATGAACTGACCCACCCCGGCCACCGGATCAGGAATATGTATTTTCTGATTGTCCCAAAGGTGAAAATCAGGCAGAAGAAAACGGAAACCATTCAGCAATTCCGGGACAGGTTGCAGGATGCTTTGAAAGACGCTGAACCATCTTTATTGCCGGTTCAGTATGACCCCATGAAAATTGTGGACTTCTTGACCGGCACAAAGCACATGGTTGAAGCCACAGATTTTCCCAAGAACCCTAACCACTTTTGCGGTTGGTGTGAATATCAAGAATACTGTGAGAAAGGATGGGATTATATGTTACTTCCCAAAAATGAACGGCGCAATCTGAACGCCACCAAGAAGAAGGTTGTCTGGCTATATGGCGCACCCTTCAGCGGCAAGACCTTCTTCGCAAACCAGTTCCCTGATCCCCTGATGCTGAACACGGATGGCAATATCAAGTTTGTGGATGCCCCCTATATCGCTATCCGGGACACGGTAACGGTGGAAGGTCGGTTGACCAAGCGGCAGTTGGCTTGGGAAGTCTTTTCCGATGCTGTGACAGAGTTGGAGAAGAAACAGAACGATTTCAAAACCATTGTGGTTGACCTTCTGGAAGATACTTATGAGGCTTGCCGGGTGTATATCTGTGACCGGCAGGGGTGGAAACATGAAAGTGATGATTCTTTCCGGGCTTGGGATATGGTAACTTCCGAATTCCTGAACACCGTCAAGCGGCTGGTCAATCTGGACTATGAAAACATCATCCTGATCAGCCATGAGGATCGGAGCCGTGACCTTACCCGCAAGAGCGGTGACAAAATCAGTTCTATCCGCCCCAATCTTCGGGAAAAGGTTGCCAACAAGGTTGCCGGTATGGTTGACCTTGTGGCCCGTATCGTGGCGGATGATAATGACCGGGTTCTTTCCTTCAAGGCTTCGGAAGTGATCTTTGGTGGTGGGCGGCTGACTGTCCACAACAAGGAAATCCCGCTGGATTATGAAGCCTTCTGTGAAGTCTACGAGGAAGCCAATCAGAAGGCCGCAGGAGCCATGAAACATGGCGGCAATACCCCGGCTACCCCCGCACCGGAAACGGCTGACAGCGGCGAACAGAAGCCCACCAGACGGAGCAGAAAGCCCAAAGAGGAAGAGCCACCGGCCCCTAATCCTGAAGATGTGGAAGATGCTGAACGGGCGGCGGCTGGTGATCCTGATGGTACATGGACACCGGGCGGCGGGGATGTGGATGATTCCATCAATTCTACTGACTTCCCTAAATGCCCTGATGGGGATCGGATTTTCCAGCAGAACCGGGACAACCCAGAAATCCCCCTTTGCCCCAACATTGATCCCCTTCAGTGTTGCCACAAGGAAGGCGGCCCCGATGCTTGCCCCCTGTGGGACAGGCCCAAAGAGGATGATCCCGCACCCAAGATGGATGTGAACCCGCCCCGGCGCACCAGAAAGAAGCGTGAACCCCATGAAAATTGACCCTTGCCCTTGTGTGGTCAGCCTAAAGGATGGTTCAGTTCACACGCTGTTTGAGTTCCGCCACTTCTTGGAACTGGTGAAAGATCACATGGGCTATGATGCCGCCAAATGGTTAAGAACCCATGTGGAACAGGCGGAGGAAGCCGCTGATTATACCAAAGCCAAGATTGATACTGACCTGACCGCTTATGAAAGCGAACTGGACAGCAACCGCAGAGCCTTTCAGGATATTCAGACGGAAGCCGCCGCCATTATGGAAGTTCTTCAAGGGAACCGGGTTGATCGTCAAAAAATCGCCCATTCCGTGAGGGAAATAGGAAAGATCATTTCCAATCAACTTTAGGAGGTAAACACCATGAATGATGCGCTGAACAAGTTCAAAGCAGAAATGGAAAAGCGGGGACTTTTCCGCAAGATCACCGTTGCCGCAAACCTGATCCCCCCCCCCGCCCGGCCTTAACCCGGAAGCCCTGATTTCCATTCACAAGCTGGCCGCAAAAGAAGCCCTGATCATATATGCACAGAAGCATGATGATTTCAGTGACCTTTTGGCTGAAGCGGCCTTTGATAACCTGTTTGACACCATCCTTACGGATGATCTGTTCAAGCCGGTTGGGGGGTTCACACCTACTGACGAGGAACGGGCCAAAATGGAGGAAGCAGAGAAAACCGCTAAAGCTATTTCCGGCCTGTTCGACATTCTGAAGAACATCTAAATTACATTTTTGGAGGTAAAAAATTATGGCACTCGATTTTTCCAAGATTGATAAGACTGTTGATCTGAAGGGCCTTCAGGCCGATGTGGAGGAAGCCAAGAAGAACGGCGGCGGGGACTTCCCCACCATTCCCGCTGGCAAGTATGAAGTGAGAGTGGAAACCTTGGAGGTTAAGGGAACTAAATCCGATGGTCGCCCCATGCTGTCTGTGTCCTTCAAGATTCTTTCCGGTGAGTACAAGAACCAGCGCCTTTTTATGAACCGGGTTCTGTACGGCACCAAGAACGACAAGAACATGATTGCTTCCGCAATCGGCTTCCTTGAAAAGCTGGATTCCGGTGTACCCATCAGCTTCAATGGCTATGAGCCTTTCCGTCAGTTGGTGCTTGATGTAGCGGAAGCCATTGATGGGAAGCTGGAATATGCGGTGGATTACGATGATAGTCGCTTCAATTCCATCAGCATTGATGAAGTCTTTGAAGTTGAGGATTGAAAACCAGCGCAAAATTTTTTACAATGATTGTAGGCAAAAAGTCTACATTCAAAGGGATTTTGAACCTTAACTTTCAAAAAAAGGCCGGGGCAATCGCCCCGGTTGGCCCCAAGGTGAAGCCTTCCCGTGGCGGGGCTGTTTTCACTGATTCACCAAGTATATTCAGAAAGTGGGTGACAAGATGATCTTCTATGATTTTGAGGTTTTCGCTTATGATTGGCTGGTTGTCCTGATCGACTTGAACGCCAAACAGGAAACCGTGATCATCAATGACCCTGACAAATTAAAGGGCTTCTATGAGAGCCACAAGGAAACCATTTGGGCTGGGTACAACAGCCGCCACTATGACCAATTCATTTTGAAAGGTATCTTGTGCGGGTTCAACCCAAAGAAAGTGAATGACTGGATCATCCTTGATGATAAACCCGGCTACCGGTTTTCCAGTCTGTTCAGGAATTTCCCCCTGATCAATTATGATGTGATGCCCAATCCGCCTATCAGCCTGAAGGCGCTGGAAGCCTTTATGGGACATTCTATCAAGGAAACCACAGTTCCCTTCGATATTGACCGGCCCTTGACAGAAGCGGAGCTGGCGGAAACGGTCAAATATTGCCGCCATGATGTGGAAGAAACTGTGGAAGTATGGGTTCGCAATATTGCGGAATTCAACACCACAATGTTCTTTGTAAATCACTTTCATCTTGGAAGTAATTCTATTGGGAAAACCAAAGCCCAGCTTGCCGCAGAGATTTTGGGCGGGAATGGGAAGGGAAAATCTTTTGATGATGAATTTGACTTTCCAATTTTAGATTGCTTACGGTTGAAGAAATACCGTTTTGTGGCGGACTGGTACAAAAATCCCGTTAATCATGATTATGGGAAGGCGCAGGAGAATATAACCGTTGCCGGTGTTCCACATACCTTTGCTTGGGGCGGTGGGCACGGCGCTATTCCCAAATATCACGCCCACGGGATCTTCTTGGTGATTGATGTTACAGCCTATTACCCATCCTTGCAAAAGCAATTCAAAATTGGGTATCGGGTAATGGATCATCCTGAAAACTTTGAGTTCATCCATGATAGCAATATTGAATTCAAGCGCAAGGGAGATAAAAAAGCCCGTCAGCCATTCAAGATCATGGACAATGCTATTTCAGGGCAGATGAAGCAACCACAATCGGCCCTTTACGACCCCATGAGCAACAACACTATTTGTATCAACGGCCAACTTCTACTTCTGGATTTGGTTGAACACCTTGAACCCTATTGCAAACTTGTTCAGAACAACACGGATGGTATCATTGTCCAGCTTGCAGATTATGACCGGGATTTTGAAAAGATTGATGATGTGGTTTGGGAATGGGAGCAAAGAACCGGAATGAAGATGGACTTTGATACTTTCATGGGTGACATTTATCAGAAAGATGTAAACAACTATTTTTTGGTTGACCGGGAAACCGGGGCGGTTAAAGCCAAGGGCGCTTATGTAAAAAAACTGTCTGATCTGGATTATGACCTTCCTATTGTCAACCGGGCCATTAGTGAATACTTTTCCCACAAAACCACACCAGAGGAAACCATTATGGGGTGTGGAGATTTGCGGGATTTCCAAAAGGTTGTAAAAGTTTCCAGCAAATATGAATGTGCACTTTACTCCCCTGTTATCACTATGGAGAAAATCAGGGACGAAAAAGGCCGTTCAAAAAATGTGAAAAGGTTCAGCGGCGGTGAAGTTCAAACTGATAAAACATTCCGTGTGTTCGCTTCAACTGACCGGAGCAAGGGCGGATTGTTCAAAGTGTCCGGTAAAGTGGTAAAGGGACGCAAGAAAAACCCTGAAAAATTCGGGAACACCCCGGAACATTGCTTCATTATCAATGATGATGTGACAAATCTTCCCGTTCCTGATGAACTGGACAGACAATATTATATTGATTTGGCGTGGAAGCGCCTAAAAGATTATGGAGTTGACCGGGAAGGGGGGGGGATTTGAACCATGCAACTATTCAGGGGATATGTCCCGACAAAAGATAAACAATGCCTTGAAAAGTTCAAGGGAAGAAAACGACTGAACACCCTTGAAGAAGTTCAAGACCTTGACGAATACGCCGCCATTCTTGGAGAAGAAACGATTCTAATTGATGTGGATGATACGGAAACCAGTGATCTTCTTTTCCAGATTGTTCAGGATTTGGGCCTGAAATGCCGGGTGTATTCCACCACACGGGGCAAACACTTCTATTTCCGAAACCCTGAAGGGTATGTGGAAAAAAGCTGGACAAAACAGACCTTGGCGCTTGGTATTGAAACAGATTCCAAGGTTGGGCGGAACAACAGCTATGCCATTATGCGCTTCAATGGGGTTGATCGGGAAATCATTCAGGATAGCCCGGAAGATGAAATTCAAGACCTTCCCAAATGGTTGACCCCGGTAAAAACCAACATGAAGTTCTTGGATATGAGAGCCGGGGACGGACGGAACCAAGCCCTGTTCAACTACATTCTAACCCTTCAAAGCGAGGACTTCACCAAGGAAGAAGCCCGTGAAACTATCCGCATGATCAACCGGTATGTGCTGGAAGATCCTCTTTCTGACCGGGAACTTGAAACAATCCTTCGGGATGATGCCTTCAAAAAGCCTATCTTCTTCAAGGATAAAACATTTCTGTTTGATAAGTTTGCGGTTTACCTGAAGAACAACAACCATATTGTAAAAATCAATAACCAGCTTCACATTTACCGGGATGGTATTTATGTTCCCGGCGCTATGGAGATTGAAGCGCAGATGATCAAGCATATCCCAAACCTAAAACGGGCGCACCGGTCAGAGGTTTTAGCTTATCTGGAAGTAATGTTTCAGACCGAGGGAGAAACCAGAGCCACCAACCCTAATATCATTGCCTTCAGCAATGGCCTTTACAATATCCGGGATGGTTCTTTCATGGACTTTACCCCGGAAATTGTGATTACCAATAAAATTCCGTGGCCCTACAACCCCGCCGCCCACAATGACCTTTTGGACTATACATTAAACCGGCTGGCTTGCAATGATCCTGAAGTCCGGGCTTTGCTGGAAGAAATGGTTGGGTATTGTCTTTACCGGCGCAATGAACTTGGCAAAGCCTTCATTCTGATTGGCGATAAGAGCAACGGCAAATCCACCTTCCTTCATGTGGTCAAAAATATGTTGGGAGATAAGAATATTGCTTCTCTTGACCTGAAAGAACTTGGGGACAGGTTCAAAACCGCTGAACTGTTCGGAAAACTGGCGAACATTGGTGATGATATTGGGGATGAATTTATTGCCAATGCGTCTGTATTCCGCAAACTGGTAACAGGCGAACGGGTGAATGTGGAGCGGAAGGGCCAAGATCCCTTTGAATTCAATAATTATTCCAAGTTCCTGTTTAGTGCTAATGTGATCCCCCGCATGAAGGATAAGACCGGAGCCGTTCAAAGACGCTTGGTGATTGTTCCCTTTGATGCCAAGTTTACCCCCAATGATGCAGATTTCCGCCCATTCATTAAAGATGAACTGTGTGAACAAAGTTCAATGGAATATCTGATCCAGTTGGGCTTGAATGCCCTGAAGCGTGTTCTGATGAATGCACAATTCACCACTTCCAGCCGGGTTCAGGGACAGCTTGACGAATACGAGCAAAACAACAACCCCATCATTGGTTTTATTCAGGAAATCGGGCTGGATGGAATTGAAAATGAACTGACAAAAACGGTTTACCGGAAGTACAAAGAATACTGTATTGCAAATAATTTTCAGGCACTTTCCAACATTGAGTTTTCCCGCCAAATCACCAAACGCTGTGGATTCATGGTGGTTGATAAGTGGATCAGCCGCCTTGGAAAATGCCGGGTTTTTGTATCGGAAAAAGGTGGTGATTCCTGATGGCCGCTTCAAAGAAAGTGTTCACCACCCTTGGGAGTTCAAACCATGTGCCTGAAGAACGGGAAGCCTTTGACTACTACGCCACCGATCCAAAAGCCGTGGAAATGCTGTTGGAACTGGAACAGTTTTCCCCAGTGATTTGGGAACCGGCTTGCGGTGAAGGTCATATTTCCAAGGTTCTTCAGGCTCACGGTTATGAAGTGATCAGCACCGATCTTGTTTACCGGGGCTTTGGTGATCCTGAACCGCTGGACTTTCTAAAGGAAACCTTGGAAGGGTTTGAAGGCGATATTATCACCAATCCCCCATATTCAGCGGGGCTTGAATTTGTTCAAAGAGCGCTTGAAAGCGTTCGCCCCGGTGGAAAAGTGGCAATGTTCCTGAAGGTTCAGTTCTTGGAGGGGCAAAAGCGGGGGGCCTTTTTCAAAGACACCCCCCCCCGAACCGTCTACATATCCCGTTCCCGGTTGGCTTGCTATAAGAACGGGGATATGAGCGCCAAGCCTGAAAGCGCCATTGCCTATGCGTGGTATGTATGGGAAAAAGGATTTACCGGTGATCCGGTGATTAAGTGGTTCAACTGAAAGGATGATTGTAATGTTGCCAAAAACCAAAACGGAACGCCATGCCGATATTTGCAAGGAAATCAACGCCTTGTATGCTCGGAAAAATCATGATTATGGGGACAGCTTCCACCAGACCTTCACAGAAGAAGGAATGGCAATGGCCCGAATCAGGCTTGGGGACAAACTGGCCCGGTTCAAGAGCCTGAGATCGG
>ERZ507027.234-NODE-234-length-55223-cov-6.547238_pt1 | contig 55223 bp, 44 predicted proteins | sample MGYA00513163_ERZ507027 | MGnify/ENA metagenome assembly ERZ507027
CTGATTCTTGGCTGGCGGAAATCTGCGTTGTTTTACAAAAGTTCGCTGTTTGAGCGAAGCGAGTTCGAACTTTTGGAAAACGGTTTTAGCAGAATTCCGGCAGCCTAGAAGCCAGCCCCCGACGAAGCCCCAGCCAGAACCGATGCACACTCCACGGCGTCCTATTCACGTCCTATACTTGCATCCCCCCACCATTTATCATAAAATAAAAACAAAAAACCAAAGGAGGAATCCCCATGTACACCATCGGCCAGGTATCCGAGATGTTCCATCTCCCCGTCTCCACCCTACGCTACTACGACAAAGAAGGCCTCTTCCCCAACCTCAAACGCGAATCCGGCATCCGCAAATTCAACGACCACGAACTGGAAGCCCTCCGCATGATCGAATGCCTCAAAGCCTCCGGCCTGGAAATCAAAGGCATCAAACAATTCTTCGAATGGTGCAACCAGGGAAGCAGCACCTACCAGAACCGCAAAGAACTCTTCGAGACAAGAAAAAAAGCCGTAGAATAGGAAATCCTACGACTCAATAAAACCCTCGATATGCTCAAATACAAATGCTGGTACTACGACCAGGCCATGAAAGAAGGAAACGAAGACAAGATCCGCCAGATGCTCCCGGACAACCTCCCGAAAGACATCCAGCAGCTATACGACAACGGCCACAAATAACTACCACGTCCGCCGCATATAAACAATCCCCGTAACATCTGCCATCACCCAGCCAATGGGAATCGCCACCCAGATTCCCACCTCACCGAACACAACAGAAAGAACATAAGCCAGCAGAACACGAAGTCCCAGGGAGATCACCGTCAGCACAACCGACATCTCCGCCCGCTTGATCGCCCGGTAATAACCATACAGCAGAAACAGACAGCCAATCCCAAGATAAAACGCACCCTCGATCCGGAGATACTTCACCCCCGCAGCAATCACGGCCACCTCTTTCCCACTGACAAAAATCTTCATCAGCGGCCCGGCAAACAGACACACCAGCACTGAGATCATCACACTAAACCCGATACTCATGGCAAAAGCCACCCTGGTACCCTTGCGGATACGCTCCTGATTCCCGGCACCATAATTCTGCGCCACAAATGTAGAAAAGGCATTTCCAAAATCCTGAACCGGAAGATAGGCAAAAGTATCAATCTTCACAGCAGCCGCAAAAGCAGCCATCACCGTAGCCCCGAAACTGTTCACCAATCCCTGGACCATCAGAATACCAAAATTCATCACTGACTGCTGCAGACAGGTCAGAGAAGAAAGATTCACGATCTCACCAAGAATCCCCCGGTCAAAACAAAGCTCCTCTTTTCCAGGCAGAAGATCTTTGCAGGAATGCAGCACATAAATGGTAATCCCGATTCCTGACACATACTGAGCGATCACCGTAGCAAAGGCCGCACCTGCAATCCCCCAGGGAAGAACCGCCACAAACAAAAGATCCAGTCCAATATTCAGGACAGCGGAAACCGCCAGAAAAACAAGAGGCACCGTGGAATTACCAAGAGCCCTTAAAAGGCAGGAAAAAAAGTTATAAAGGGATGTTGCCACAAGCCCTGCAAAGATCACAAGCAGATATGTTTTCATCCCATCGTACACTTCTTCCGGCACCCGCAGGAACCAGAGGATCGGGTCCGTAAAAAGGTACACCAGCACATTTAACAGCACCGTTACACCCATGATCAGTCCAAAAGCATGGACAACAGAAAGCCGCAGCTCCCGGTCACTGCCCTTTCCCTTATAAATCGAAAAAAGAGCACCAGAACCCATACTCAGTCCCAGAAAAACAGATGTCAGAAACGTCATCAAAGTATAGGCAGAACCAACGGCTGCCAGCGCATTTTTTCCAAGCACACGTCCTACGATCAGGGTATCCGCAATATTATAAAACTGCTGCAGAAGATTACCCGCGATCATAGGCAGCGCAAACAGGATCAGACATTTGCCGATCCTGCCTTTTGTCAGATCATAATACATTTTGCTACACTCCATCATCCTCATACGCCAAAAATCAGGCCCCGATTTCTGACATACAGGAAAATGTCAGAGAAACCGAAACCTGATCTTCTTTGTATTTATAATCACAGGAATACCGGGGACGAAATTTTGCCCTGATACTCTACATAGGATTTATGATAAATCTTTCGGAATGATTATGCAACCTTCTTTCTTCAACATGTCTGCGGGATTTTCTTCCTGAAATGATACTTCCGCCTTCTGTCACTGCCAGCACTATCACCACAAAATATAACACCATCTGAAGCCCTCCCACATGTCCGGAAAAATCCATATACGGATTATACCAGTCCAGGATTTTTGCTGTTATGGAAACCAGGCTGCATACAACACAGACATGCAGGAGAATTTTTCTTATTGTGCTTAATATCTTCATAAAGATCCCTCCGTAATAAAAATTCCATCTTCGATCTCATGCTCCGGTTTGTAAGGATCATTGACCACTTTTCCGTTCATTTCCATAAAAGAACAGTGGCCGCCGTCAAGATTATAAGCCACCTTACAGCCAAGATCCTCAAACACCTTTGCCATCTCATCCAGGAACATTCCCCTGGAGTTCTGCTGCCGCCCGTCCACAAGAAGCAGGCAGTAATGTCCCGGTTCAAAATACCCGATGGCAGTCCGCGGATGAGACCGGCGAATGTAAGTCCAGGTCCAGAATTTATCATTCGCCTTTCCATTTGCATCCAGCAGACTTGGCCCAAAGATCCAGCTCTGATAAGCACCTCTGCCGATCAGTTTTTGCTCATCCAGCTGCCCCGGCTGATAGATATCCATTGTTCCGTCCCAGTTGAGAACACAGGTTTCCTCACCGGACTGCTGGCTGCGGTAGATCACACCGTTTCGTATGATCGTACCATTATTCTTATGACGGTTGTTGCTGTAGGAATCTCCGTTGACCGACAATATGGATTTCATTCTTGCAGACATATCCGTAAGTTTTTCCGTATAGCCAATTCCATAGGTATCCTGTGCAAACGCAGTCTGGAAGCAGGTAATATCACCAATATAAATATCCGCCAGCACATAGGAAATTTTACTTCCGTATTTTGCATAACTGCCACCGTGTGTGTTATCCACAGTTCCGGAATCGTACTGATGATGAGAAATCTGAATGGACAGATTGGGACTTGTGTATGATGTATCTGTAGAAACCACTGTATCGGTAAATTTGTCCGCAAATTTCTTATGCCAGTCCTGGGTACTGAGGACCTTTCTTGTCTGTGTAAGTTCTGTTCCATCCGAATTTACAACATTTCCGGATGTTCCTGTCCCATCCTGCCCGGATCCGGAGATCCTGCACCTGGATCTCCTCGGACGCATCCGGTCCTTTGTTGGCAAATTTCTCCACCATCCGCTGGTACTGGCGCAGATTTGCATTCACTCTTGCCACCAGCTCCGCCGGGTCAAAAGGCTTCGAAATATAATCATCGGCTCCCAGTCCAAGGCCGTTTCCTTCTTTTTTGTTTCTGGACTCATCGCCTCTGTAAAATTCATCAAATACATAGGGCAGTTTTTCCTCCGGAACACCTACACCATTGTCACGGAAACAGATCTCCACGCCACCTTCTGTTCTTTTCAGGGAAAGTTCTGTTTTCAGCACATCACGTTCTGCATACTTCCGGCTGTTTTCCAGAAGATTGTCAAAAATACGCTGCAGCTGTTCCGGATCTGCATCGACATCCAGGTGAATATCCCCTGTTTCTGCCTGCATCTGCTCTTTTTCCTTATCCAGAAGTTCCTGCTTTCCGTTCACATAATTCCGGATAAAATCAGCAATCTCTATTTTCTGAACAGAAAGGGGCATATTTCCGGTTTCGATCTTTGAAACATAGAACAGCTGGTTCAGAAGTCCGTCCATATCTCCGGTCCGACGGTATGCAGCCTGCAAAAACTTCTCCTGCATTTCCGGAGTTGCCGCAATGCCGTCCATAAGTCCTTTGATCGTTCCCCGGATGGCAGTCAGCGGCGTACGCAGGTCATGGGAGATTCCGGCGATCATATCTGTTCTGGCTTTCTCATATTTCCGGTTCTTCTCCTGCTCCCGCAAAATGTGCTCCTGCATATGATTAAAGGTGATGCACACATCCTCAAATTCCGCATCTCCCACATACCGGATCTCCGTTGTCAGATCGTTGTGCCGGATGCGGTCTGCACCCTGTGCCAGAAGGTCCAGAGGCTCCATAATATTTTTCTCCAGATTCCGTGTGAAAATCTGGCTGATCAGCAAAAGTACAAGGATACAGATAATTCCATCTGCTCCAAATAAAAGGATAAACTCATTTCTGTGGATTGTCCAGCTTTCCAGAAAATCATCCAGATCTCCGAGAAGTTCCCGGCCATCCTTATGTTGGTATTTTACATTGTCAGAATCCGAAAAATTCGATGTGCCACTTCCATCAATAAGGTCTACTATAGATGTCTTCAGTTCTTTTTCCACTGATTCCGCATAAATCTTCACCACTGCCAGATTAATAGCCAGAAAGATCAGAAGCGTCACCAGCACCATCAGTGCATTTGAAAGAAAAATCCTTCTTTTTACTGTTCCCTTTTCCATGTTTTCACCCTCCTGCAGTTATTTGGTGTAGAGCTACGCAGCGAAGCGGATTGCGAATATCCGCTTGACGCAAAACGCTTTTGTTCATCTTCCTTATACAGCGTTTTTCTAAACAGCAACAGCGGAAAAAACTAAACAGTTTCTAAACTTATTTTTTATCTGCATTGGATCTTCTCTAAGAAAATATGCGGGAATGAAGGGGACCGCCATTATCTGGAAACCCTGGGGTTTATCGAAGGCGCAACTGTACGGATCGTATCGATCCTTCTCGGCTCTTACATCGTCCGCATACAGGAAAGCAAAATCGGTATCAGTCAGGATTTTACAAAAATGATCATCGTGCAGGTCTGAAAAAGCCTGCTCAATTTTATTTATCAATAAACAAGGAGACTTATTTTACCCATGAAAAAAGAAAAAAGTGTACTTCATCTTTGCGAAGGCACCCTGCTTGCGCTTGTGATCCTGTTGATTATGGATCTTTATCTTCTGAAATTTCTTCAGGATCCGGAAGTATCCTACTATCCCATGCTTCATCTTATGGAAGCAGTTCTGGCACTTCTGGTTGTGACCCTGGCGCTTTCCCTGATCCAGAGAGAACTTCTCTCCCGTCTTATCGTAAAGGCATTTCGGGATATCACCGGTGTCCACAACAAAACATCCCTGGAAAAGCTGGTTCAGGACTTAAGTAACCGCCCAAGCACTTTTGGCGTTGGCGTCATGATGTTTGATCTGAACAATCTGAAATATGTCAATGACACTTACGGACATGAAAAAGGCGATGAATTTATCCAGACCTTCACCTACTGTCTCACCCGGATCCTGGATTCTGACAGTTTTCTGGCCCGCTATGGCGGAGATGAGTTCATCCTGATCCAGCAGAACACCAGCCTCTCCGAGCTTCAGCATATAGCAGAGAAACTGGATTCCCTTGTTCAGGAATACAACACCAGAACTACACTGCCTTTAAGTTATGCCATCGGATATGAAGTCAGTTTCCAGAATCACTATTTTATGATGGAAGATCTGATCAATGCCGCAGACAAAAAAATGTACCAGGACAAAGCCAGCAGGAAAATTGCTGCTATCCGGGAACTTGCCCCTTCCACCCATTCCCGCAATACGGTAATCCCTGCCATCTCTTCGGAAGCCCTTTCTGAAAAGATCCGGCAGATCCAGAAAAGTACCGGAAGTTCCCTCTCCATCGCCCTGATCTCCACAGACATAGAAAATTTTCATTACATCAATGACAAATACGGATATTCCCTTGGAGACGAAATTCTGAATATTGTCTATGAAGAGCTGGCAGGAGCTTCCTTTACCATCCTTACCACCCGCTTTTTCTCCGATGTATTTGTCAGCATTGCAGATATTACGGACCTTACCAGTGAAGCGCTTCTGTCCCAGATCGCAAAACTTGATCAGCAGATCAGCCAGCGCATCCGCAATACCTACCACGTTAATTTCTTCCGCACAAACTCCGGAATCTGCTTTATCCCGGATGCCGAAACCTCACCGGAAACCGTACTGTCCTGTGCAAATGTGGCAAGGCGGCTCTCCAAAAAAATGATTCCGCCCTGCTGCATCTATTCAAGGGAAATTGACCGGCAGGAAAAAATGCAGGCAGAAATTCTCCATTCCTTCCATCAGGCTCTGAAAAATGAAGAATTTCAGATTTATTTTCAGCCCAAAGTATCTCCCACCAACGGAAAAATCTCCAGTGCGGAAGTCCTCGTCCGTTGGCTCCGTGACGAAAAAACGCTCTGGTCCCCGGCTGTGTACATTCCATTATTTGAACAGAATGGTTTTATCATCAGTCTGGATTATTATGTTTATGAAAAAACCTTCCGATGGCTTCAGAAATTTTCCATTCAGCTTCCGGCAGATTTTCGCATTTCCCTGAATGTCTCTCCACTGCACTTTGAGGAACCGGAAAATTTTGTCAAAAAGATCTGCGAACTGATCCGCACCTATCAGGTGGACACTTCACGCCTTACTTTTGAGATCACGGAATCCACCTATGTAAACAATACCGAGGCCGTCAACCGTGTGATCCGTGGCCTGAAGCAGCATAATATTCAGATTTCCATGGATGATTTCGGCTCCGGATATTCTTCCCTGAATACCTTAAAAGATCTGCTGTTCAATGAAGTAAAGATCGATCGGAAATTCCTTGGCGATTCCCTTACGGAAAATGCAAAGATCGTTCTTCAGGAAGTCTTCCATATGCTGAAACGCATGGGAAAATCCATTGTATGCGAAGGTGTGGAAACAGAAGATATTGCCAAATTTCTGAAAAAAGAAGGCTGCGATGAGATCCAGGGATTCCTGTATTACCGTCCTATGTGTGAGGAAGATTTTGAAAAGCTGCTCCTTGCACCGGGGGTATGATGTCAGTCTCTCATTTCTCCGAAGCAATCTGTTATGATAAAAAACCTCCCGGAACAGTACAGCATTTTTAACTGCTGACTGTTCCGGGAGGTTTTTATATTCATATATGTTATTTTTCGGATACTGATTTTGATCTTGCTTAAGGGAAGATCAATACCACCGTGTCATTGGCAGATCGTTGTTGATTCCTTTTGTCATAAGGATCTGATGAAGATCGATAATTCCATTATGGAAAGTTGCCGCACATGCAGACAGGTAGAGATCCCACATACGCAGAAATTCTTCGTCAAACATGGTTTTCTCTTTTTCAATGTTATCACGGAAATTCTTTTCCCAGTGAAGCAGTGTCTTATTGTAATGCAGACGGAGATTCTCGATATCCAGAGTATGGAAATTATCCTCTGCCATATGGTTCAGGATCTCACGTAAACTCGGAACGGTTCCGCCCGGGAAAATATATTTCTTAACCCACGGATCACCCGGGTGCTCCTTCAGGGCACTGATAAAATGAAGCAGGAACAGTCCACCTGGTTTCAGAACTTTCTCCACGCAATCAAGAAACAGCTGATAATTGTCACGGCCAACATGCTCCAGCATACCAACACTGACAACACGGTCAAACTGATACTCTTTCTTGGGAAGATCACGATAATCCATCAGCTCTACGGTAAGGTAATCTTCCAGTCCCTGCTCTTTGATCCTTCTCTGAAATTCCGCATACTGCTCATGGCTTAAAGTGATGCCGGTACCGTGGATCTTATACTTCTTCGCCGCCTCGATCAGCAGAAAACCCCAGCCACAGCCAATATCCAGAAGGCTCATGCCTTCTTCCAGATGTAATTTCTTAAGAATATAATCAACTTTATTTACCTGTGCCTGATACAATGTATCATCTTCATGAATAAAGTATCCACAGGAATAACTCATCGTCTCATCCAACCATAATTTATAAAAATCATTGCCAATATCATAATGGCTGGTTACTTCCTTTTCCTGGTTTTTCTTGGATGTTGAGCTGAACATGATCTTCTTCAGAGCAGACTCATTGGTAGAAAATTTCCCCATCTGTCCCAGAAAATGATCCAGTGCCTCATAAAGATTTCCCTCAATATCCAGATCCCCTCTCATATACGCCTCGCCCAGCGCAAGGGACGTACTTTTCATCAGATCTGCAAGAGGAATCGCTTTCTTAAAATTCACCGTAAATGTAGGTTCACCCTCTCCGATATGATACTCGGAATTCTTGAACTTTACCAGAAATGGATAATCTGTAAAGCGTTCAAGGAACTGCACCATTGCTTTCTCTTCTGTCTTTTCCTGTAATGTCTCAAACATAATAGTCTACCTCCTTTAACACTGCATATGATACACCCGGAGGAAGGCTTTATGTCAAGGTGCGATTTTCACAAAATATTCCCAAAAAAGCGGCCTAATTTCAGACCGCTTAAAAATTTATTCTATCATTCCTTTTTCTTTCAGAAATTCCACAGCTGTTTCTTTCGGAGTTTTTCCCTCTACATCTACCTGGTAATTCATATCCATCATCTCTTCTGTGGTGATAGCTCCTTCCATCATATCCATAACTTCCTGAAGCTGCGGATATTTTTTCAGGGTTTCATTCCTGGTAATGGACACAGCCTGATACGGCGGAAAAAACTCGATATCATCTTCCAGTTTCACAAGATCCATCTTTTTCAGTATGGCATCGGTCTCAAAAGCATCGATCACATCCACTTTTCCAGATGTGAGTGCCTGATAACGGATATTTCCTTCCAGACCATTCACTTCTTTAAAGGATACCTGAAATTCTTTTTTTAGCTTGGGCAGAAGATCCTCACGCTGGGTAAATGCTGTTGTGCAGCCCAGTTTCAGGCTGCCCGCCTGAGCCAGAAGTTCGGAAAGCTTTGTGAGATGACACTGCGCTGCTGTCTCCGGAGTGACTGCAAACACATAGGTATTACTGAATCCCAGAGAATCGGATACCTGCATGCTGTAGTTTTCTTCCATGCCTGTTTTTACTCTGTCATAGACTTCCTTCGAATCTGAAGACATTTCTTCTTTCAGGACGTTGGAAATCAGCACGCCTGTGTAATCGGTAAATGTGTCGATATCTCCCCGCTCCATGGCGGACATAGTGATCATGGTTCCGTTAAGATTAAATTTCTCTTCAACCTTGATATCTGTCTGGTCCTGGATCAGCTGGCTGTAAATATTTCCCAGGATCAGTGCTTCTGTAAAGTTCTCACTGCCAATTACGATTTTCTCTTCTTTTCTCTGGAACACACTGTATACAGAAGTGAAACATGGAACTACCAGGATCAGGACAAGAAGACAGACCGCCATAACTGTTCGTCTTTTCCGTTCTGCTTTTGTACGGTTTGTGATCTGGTCTACCGGTTTCAGGCCTTCCGGAGTCAGTGCATTCTCCACTTTTCCGAGAACAAAATCTACCACCAGGGCCAGAAGACAGGCAGGCAGTGCACCAAGAAGTACCAGATCCGCATCATTGGCATTTAAGCCCAGATTGATCAGCCATCCCAGACCTCCCGCACCTGCAAAAGCAGCAATGGTAACGGTTCCAACAGCTGTTACTGCTGAAATACGCACACCTGCCATAATATAAGGCATTGCGATGGGAATCTGTATTTTGTACAAAATCCTCCATTTTGTCAGGCCGATGCTGCTGGCTGATTCAATGGCCGACTGCTGGATACCGGTGATGCCGATATATGTATTTTTTATGATCGGAAGCAGGGCATAAATGATAACCATGATAATGGCCGGCTTCTGTCCGATTCCCACCACAGGAACCAGAAAAGCCAGAAGGCCTATACTTGGGATAGACTGCATGATATTTGCAATTCCGATCACAATAGACGAAGCCTTTTTGTTTTTTGTTACAAAAATTCCAAGAGGAATACCGATGCATATGGAAATCAGTACTGCTGCCGAAGTCATCTGAATATGTTCCAGAAGAAGCTGGACCAGCTCTTCTCTTCTCTGCATAAAAACTTCAAGAAAAGTATTCACCTGTCACCCCTCCTGTTCTTTTTTGTAACGTTTGCTGAGTGTCGAAAGAAGGATACTCTTGGTCAGTGCCCCCTTCAGTTCCCTGCGCTCGTTCAGTACCGGAATGATTCCGGATTTATAGTAATCGATCTCGTCGATGATCTCCTGAAGAGAGCTTTCTTCATAAACAGATACATAATCGGATGAGATCATATCCCCGATACTTGCGGACATATGCTGCACATCCAGTTTGCTTAAGTCTTCCAGCCAGACGATTCCCAGAAATCCCCTGGATTTTCCCTCTGTGATAAAAATACTGTTGATCGCATTCTGGCGCATAACCTGAAGCGCCTGTATCACAGTTCTGTCTTTGGAAAGTGTGTATGGTTCTTTGCACATAATGTCAGATGCATGTATATATTTCGGATTTCCCCACAAACGGTTCTTTCCTACGAATTTTTCCACATAATCATTGGCCGGATGCCTCAGGATCTCTTCTGTCTTATCGAACTGTATGACAGTTCCGTTCTGTATAAAGCAGATCTTGTCTGCACATTTGATAGCCTCATCCATATCATGGGTGACAAATACAATAGTTTTCTGGTATTCCTTCTGCAGCTTGACGATCTCGTCCTGCAGTTCTTCTCTTGTAAGTGGGTCCAACGCTGAAAAAGGCTCATCCATCAGGATCAGATCAGAATCTGTGGCAAATGCCCTGGCAACTCCCACTCTCTGGCGCTGTCCGCCGGAAAGCTGACATGGATAGCTGTTGCTGTACAGCTTGGGATCAAGATTTACCATATCCAGGAGTTCATTGATCCGCTGTTCCCGTTTTTCCGGTTCCAGTCCCTCAAGCTGGGGAACAATTTCAAGATTCTCTTTTACTGTAAAATGTGGAAACAGTCCGCCTTCCTGTACCACATACCCGATTTCTCTTCTTAATTTGATATCGGGGATCTCGCGGATGGATTTTCCGTCAATGATAATATCTCCCCGGTCCATGGGGAGAAGTTTGTTTATCATTTTCAGAAGGGTTGTTTTTCCACATCCGCTGGAACCAATGATGGCAACAAATTCCCCGGAAGAAAATGTCATATTGATATCCCGCAGGATCAGTTTATCTTTATAGGATTTCGAAACATTTGTAAATTCTATCATAGGCTTCACCTTTCCAATTCTACCTCATTATCCAGGTTGTCTCTCGATAGCTTCTTCTGATACATATCCAGAGTGAAGAAGGGCATTGACTGTGAATGCCCCTCTTCCTGTTCCATAATTATTTTACATGTTTTACGATCAGTGCATCGGCAACGCCTACACCTTCGCCTTCCGGATATACAAACAGTGGATTGATATCCAGCTCTTTCAGAGTATCTTTATTTGCGTTGGCGTATCTGCTGATTCCCGCGATGGTTTTGCACAATGCCGGAATATCGCATTTTGCGTTTCCTCTGTAGCCGTTGAGGAGTTTGTAGGATTTCAGTGATTTCAGCATATCCAGAGCTTCCTCTTCACACAGTGGAGCCGGATATAAAGCCACATCTTTAAATACCTCTACAAACACACCGCCCATTCCTACCATGATCATAGGACCAAACTGTGGATCGTTGTTTACTCCGATGATCATTTCCACGCCAGGTTTCAGCATGGGAACCATAAGGATTCCGTTGATCTTCGCATCCGGTCTCGCACCCGTTACATTATTCATGATCTCCTCATAAGCTTTTACAGCTGCTTCTTTTCCACGGATATTGAGTTTTACACCGCCAACATCACTCTTATGCAGGATGTCTGCGGATTCTACTTTCATAGCCAGCGGGCAATCAGCACTTTCTGCAAACGCAGCTGCTTCTTCCACTGTTTTTGCAATGACTTCTTTTGGAATATCTACGCCAAAATCTGCAAGTTCCATCTTGCTGTCATGCTCAGACAGTGCAAAGGTCTCCTTGCCAACTGGTGCTCCGGCAGAAAGTTCCAGTGTTTTTCCTTCGGAAGTATAGGAAATAAAATCAGCCAGATGACGGAGAATCTTAAATGCATATACCGGAGGAGGGAGAATCGGCACTCCGATCTTGAAGAGTTTTTCCTGGTATTCCGGGTTTCTGGTGTTTTCTGCAAACGGTATCATGGCAATCGGTTTGCAGTTCTTGCCTTTTTCCCGTACAACTTTTTCAATTCCCTGATACATATAGTGAATCGCAGGATCTGCCACTTCAAGAAGCAGAGTATAGCCGATCAGTACCATCTCAATATTTGGATCATCCATGACTGTACGCAATGCTTCTGCATACAGATCTGCATCGTAGGAAAGACTGGCTGTCATATCCAGCGGATTATTCGGAGATGCATAGGATGGAAGCTGTTCTTTCAGTTTTGCAAGAGTTTCCGGTGCAAAATCCGGATATTCGATTCCGTTAAGACTTCCTACATCCGCACAGATTCCGGTCTCGCCTCCGGAAAGGTTCATGGATGCAAAAACAGCCTTCTTCGGATAACGATTCAGTGTGGCAAGCATCAGTGAAGTGGCAATCAGTTCTTCCAGATCATCCACACGGATCGCTCCGAATTTTTTCAGAACTGCATCAAAGGATGCATCGGAACCTGAGAGACTTCCTGTATGGGAAGCTGCGATTGCTCCGCCTTTGGCACTTCTTCCTGCTTTGAGAATGACTACAGGTTTCTTTTTCGCAGCTGCTTTTTTCAGAACATCTGCAAATTTTGCCGCATTTTTTACACCCTCGATATAAACACTGACAACTTTTGTATCTTCATCTTCTACAAGGAAGTCCATATAGTCTTCCATCTGGACAATCTTTCCGTTTCCGGCTGAAATACTGTAGGAAAAACGCATTCCGGGATCATCCATCATGGAAAGGCACAGCTGGCCGCTCTGTGAAACAACGCCAACACTTCCTTTTCGGTCTCTCTTCGCAGAAATAAAAGCGAAAGCCTGCACATTATCAATGTAATTTACAAATCCGGCACAATTTGGTCCCATGACTGCAATGTCCAGTTCTTTTGCTGCTGCGATCAGTTCCGCCTCATTTTTCCTGCCTTCATCTGTTCCGATCTCGCCATATCCGCTGGCAAAAACAACGGCTCCGCCAACACCCTTGGCTGCTCCTTCTTTCAGAAGCGGAATGACTGTTTTCTGTGAAGTACAGATCACCATCATATCAATGGTATCCGGTATATCGGAAATACTCTTATAGCAGGGAACTCCAAATACACTTTCTCTTTTCGGATGTACAAAGTATACTCTGCTCATGTCTTCTACATAGCTGAGAGTATTACGGCATACATCTCCACCAAAACCTTCTTTTTCACTTGCGCCGATAACAGCAACTGATTTTGGTTTTAACAACTTGGTAAGATTCATATATCAGTCACCTCCTGATCTTATTTACCGGCTACTCCTCTTCGATAGCAAGCTACATTTTTCTCATTGTATTTGCCTTTTCCTTTTTTTTCAAAGAAAGAAACGATAGCGGATTCCATATATTCTACTGAGAACAGGTCGCTGTTGGCAGCCAGTGCTCCAAGCATGACAAGGTTCGCACCTTTTGGATTTCTGACTTCTGCCGCAATGTCTGTTGCAGGAATTTTTATAATTTTAATATCGTCTCTGTATTTACGGTCTTCCGGAACAATAGAGGAATTTACCAGAAGGAGTCCGCCTGGTTTTAATCTCTCTTCAAATTTGTCAATGGCAGGGGTATTCATGGTAAAAAGAATATCCGGATGTTTGGAGATCGGGCTGGCGATCAGCTTTTCGCTAACTTTTACTGTACAGTTTGCGGTACCGCCACGCATCTCGGAACCATAGGAAGGATAAAACAGTACGTTTTTGTCCTGTTCCATTCCTGCATTTATCAGAAGCATACCGGCAGTGAGGACACCCTGTCCGCCGAATCCCGCGCAAATAATTTCTTTTCCCATAATCTATGCCTCCTCTTTCTTATCCTTGAACTCTCCCAGCGGGAAGTATTTGATCATCTCGTTTTTGATACGTTCCACACTCTTTACCGGAGTCATATTCAGGTTTGTCGGACATGGAGAAAGAAGTTCCACAAGGCAGAAGCCTTCTCCTTTCATGTGCTTTTCAAAAGCTTTTCTGATGTATTTCTTGGATTGCATCATTCCTTTGGCATCTGCCATGGAGCCTCTTGCGAGGTATGCAATATCAAATCCTGTAAATGCCTGTTCTACACGGAATGGCATTCCAGCTTTTTTCGGATCTTTTCCTCTCGGAGTGGAGGTTGTGATCTGCCCTGGCAGAGAGGTCGGTGCGCACTGTCCACCTGTCATACCGTAGAGGCTGTTATTGATAACGATGGTTACCACATTGTCATTTCGGATTGCAGTGTGCATGGTCTCAGCCATTCCGATGGAATACGCCGCACCATCACCGATATATGCCATGACCGGATTTTCCGGACGGATCTTTTTTACACCGACAGCCGTTGCGATGGGACGTCCATGTGCTGCCATAATGGTATCAAATCTCCAGGAATCAATATTTAAAGAACCACAGGCAACGTCAACGATTGCCAGGAGTTTTTCACTTAAACCCATCTCTTCCATAACTTCTGCGATCAGGCGGACAGCCAGTCCATGCCCACAGCCCGGACAGAAACCGCTCTGTGTAAATGTAATTGTTTCAGGAGCTACTAATCTCATGTTATGCTTCCCCCTTTTTCAACATTTCTTTTGCTTTTGCAATGATTCCGTCAGATTCCGGAATTTCGAAGATCGATCCATAATGATCTACCGGATATCTACCGCCTGTTGCAAGTTTTACATCGTCTACCATCTGTCCGAGGATATTCATCTCTACGGTAAGAAATGCCTTTGCTTCTTTTGCCTGTTCAAAAGCTTTCACAGGAAACGGCCACAGTGTGATCGGACGGATCAGGCCCAGTTTAAAGCCTTCTTCTCTTGCGATCTCAACCGCCTCTCTGCAGACTCTGGAACTGATTCCATATGCTACCAGAACAACTTCTGCATCCTCAACCTGAATGCATTCGTATCTCTGTTCTCTCTGTTCCATCTCTGCATATTTATTGGAAAGGTAAGTTTCATAATCTGGATGTGTATAGTAAACATTCTGGATCTTTCTCTGCTCATCGCCTTTTTTACAGCCTTTGATCGTCCAGTCATATTTATTGATATCGTGCTCAATAAATTTCGGAATCTCCACTGCTTCGATCATCTGTCCGATCGCAGCGTCAGAAGCGATCAGTACCGGATGACGGTATTTCTCAGCAAGATCAAATGCTTCTGCCATCATATCTGCATTTTCCTGAACGGATGCCGGCGCAAGAACCAGTGTGTGGTAATCGCCGTGGCCGCCGCCTCTGGTAAGCTGCCAGTAGTCTCCCTGACCCTGTGCGATATCGCCAAGACCGGTTCCGATTCTCATTACATCAACGATAACTGCCGGAAGGTCTGCTGCTACAAGGTATGAAATTCCTTCCTGTTTCAGGGAAAATCCAGGGCCTGATGAAGTTGTCAGTGCACGTGCCCCGGCTGCTGCTGCTCCAAGAACCATGTTGATACCTGCAAGCTCGGATTCAGCCTGAATAAAAGTTCCGCCTACATCTTCCATTCTCCAGGATAAATACTCCAGGATCTCTGTCTGCGGGGTGATCGGATATCCACTGTAAAAACGGCATCCTGCTGCCAGTGCAGCTTCGGCCAGTGCTTCATTTCCTTTTAACAATACCTTAGCCATAACTGACCTCCTTCATCTTATTTCGAATACATAATCCGGACATACACGGTAACACATACCACATGCCACACATTTCGTTTCATCTACCTGAACTGTATTGTAACCTTTTTCATTTACAAAATCGGATACACTGAGTGCATCCTGTGGACATGCGTTGATACAATATCCGCAGCCCTTGCATCTCTTTGGATTCATATATAATTTTTCTTTATTTTCTTTTCCCATAATCGAACCCTCTCTATATAGCCTGTTCTCTGTTTTTCTTTCCAAGACGGTAAATAGTGAAAGCCAGTACCGCACCGATAATACCTGTTATCATCAGGAATGTAAAAATATAGTTATATCCCGCTGCTCCGTGCTGATCCATCCATTTTCCAAAAATAACGGAATAAATGGAATCTGGCAGGTAACCAATGATTGAAGCAATTCCTATTGTAGTTCCCGTCATCATTCTCGGGATTCCCGCCTCACTGACTGTGGAGAATACAACGCCGTACATCATCATTGCAAATGCACCCGGGATCAGTGTGTAAAGGCTTGCTGCCATTGGACTGATATCCGATGGAAGGATCATTACAATACCAAACAGCGCTGCTAGGATCAAAAATGCTGTCATCAGCCATTTACAGGTTGATTTGAACACTTTATCCGCAAGGATTCCACCTACCGGTGCAAGCAGAAGCAGAAGATAATTTCTGATAATGGAAATCAGGCCGGAACTTTCCGGGGATACTCCGATCACTTCTGTAAGGAACGGATTAAAATAAGAAGTACTTGTGTAATATCCATATCCACAGAAAATCGTAAGGGCAACCACCCATACAACCGGCATCTTTAAAAGTTTACCCAGATCTGAGAGCTGGAACTTCGGTTCTCCGTCATCTGCTGCGGATGCGTCTTTTTTGTCCTCTTTCATAAGGAAAATAAGAATGATACCTGCAACTGCCGCAACACTTCCACCGCTTATTACGGCGCGTACAAAACCAGATGACATATCATTGCCTGCTGTTTTGTATACATTTAATGCGAAAGTATTGGTCAGGGCACCTGTGATACCATTACATGCATAATACAGTCCGTACATAAATCCCTGTTCTTCTTCTGTTCCGATAATACGGATTGCTTTCATCAGAGAGGACCAGAATACAAATGCAGTACTGAAGGACAGTCCCAGCCAGATCACCATGGCTACTGCAAAATTCATAGAAAACGCATAAATATATGCCAGCGCCGTTGTACTGAGAAGTGAGATTACCAGTGCCTTCTTCGGTGATACCTTATCCGCAATGATACCTCCTGGAATATACAAGATCATATTTCCGATTGTATACATTGTCAGCATAAGTCCTGACTGTGTATTGGTGATTCCCATAGTTGAAATCTGCGCATCATAAAATACATACTTTATATATGGTAAAAAGTAGATCGAGCCGCCTGCAAGCCCCAGCGCAATAATGGTAAGATACTTTCTTAATTTCGAATTCATACAACCCCCCCTGACCCTGTCTTCTTTGAAAAAAGGATGCCCCATCACGGGGCATCCCCTTAATCGGTTCTCAATACTGGTACTTTATCAGTTATTCATCCATCACATATCCGGTGTGTCGGATTTGTCAGGAGTAAACAGTCTTCTTGCTACATCTCTTGTGAACTCGCCTGTCTTCGCGGATTCTTCAAATACAACTTTTGTCTGTTTGCGGATCAGATCTACGGTATCTTTTACGATCGCTGCAGCTGCATCTTCATCGCTCATGTTCTCAATCTTAACAATACGGAAGATAACTGCCTCGTAAATACGGATTCCACCAAGGTTGGAGATGAAGTCTACGGCTACGTCGATGCCTTTCCTGCGAAGGATCTCATCTGCTTCCGGTGTTGTCGGAATATTGGCTGCCTCTACGATAAGAGATGCTTTGATCTTATCTGCGTTATCTTTATTGATAACATCTTCCAGAGCTGCCGGAATGAGGATATCACATTCCTGGCTGAGCCATTCGGAGTTCGGAAGTACTTCATAATTATCTTCAAAAGCTTCTTTATTTAATTCACCCTTCGGAAGTCTGGTTGCTACCAGTTTCGGAATATCAAGGCCATCTTTGCAATAAACAAGTCCATTTACATCTGCGATACCAACAACTTTATATCCCATCTTATTCAGAGAGTTTACACAGCTGGCACCAACACATCCAAATCCCTGGATAACAACGGAGGCGCCTTCCTTTCCGCCTTTAAGCTTCCAGGCTTCATCTGCTGCTGCCGCAACACCGTAACCGGTGATCATGTCATACATCTTGAATCCATCGTAGGTAAGCTCTTTCTCTGCTCTGTCATGGTTTAAGATGCCCTGATGAATATCCGGATCTTCTTTCATAGCCTTTGTCTGAGGAATTCCGATTCCCAGATCATCAAGAATACGAAGAACTACAGAATAATCAACACCAAGGTCGCCGCCAATGGAAACACCAGCTTTAATATAAGGAGCTGTAGCTGTGAGGAATCTACGAAGAACATCCTCAGCATCCGGAGCCTTGTAATCATAAGCGATACCGGCTTTACATCCGCCAGTTGTCAGAGATTCACAGGCTTTATATTTATATCCCATGGTTGTTGCAAGACGGATAACTTCTTCCTTGGTTACTGTAGGATGCATTCTTGTACCGCCGCCACAGTAATGCCCTACAAAGTTATATGCACACATCCATCCTTTTGCATCTGTCTCTGTGTCGTTCCATTCCACTACTACATAAGGTTTGTTTGCCATTTGAAAATCCTCCTTTAGCTTTACGTTCGTTCTTTATTATGGAACGTTGTTCTCAATATATTTTATTTTTTAACCCGGTCTGAGTACCGGGTTTCATTTCTATTGTTCTTTATTAGAGAACCACGTTCTTTATTTCGTGATTTAACTATAGCACTGTTGGTATATTTTTTCAATAACAAACTTTCATTTTTTTATTTTTTGTGCAATTTTCATATATATTACAAAAGTTTTTGTATCTTTCGCGCACTGGTCTTCAGAATTTCCGCATATTTCTGAATATTTTCTTTATTCATCCTCAGAGACGGAGCGCTGATACTTAAAGCACCCTCCGCTTCCCCTTCATGATTAAGAAGAGCCACGCCTACACATTTCACACCAAACATAACTTCCATATCATCCACTGCATATCCACGCTCCCGAACCATCCGGATCTCCTCATCCAGTTCTCTCCGGTCTGTGATCGTGTACTCTGTAAAAGCTTCCAGTTCCTCCGGAATATGCTTCTCCCTGTCCTCTTCGGACATAGTCGCCAGAACTGCTTTTCCAACACTTGTACAGTACATCTTTGAGCACTCACCGGTTACAGATTTTGTTACAAGCCTCTGGTTCTCCGGAGAAACCGCCTCCAGATACAGCATATCCTCACCCTTCGGCACAGCCAGATAAACCAGTTCCTGCACCTCATTTGCGATCTCACGCATAACCGGCACAGCAATCTTCGTAATATCAAGATTTTCACGAAATGCCCGGCTCAGCATCATAACCTCCGGACCCAGCCGGAATTTCCCAGACTCCGGATCCTGCACCAGATACTCCATAGCAGTAAACGTAACCAGGATATTATGAACATTACTCTTATACAGACCCAGCTTCTCACTGATCTCCGTTACACCCAGGGGCTGCTTCACAGCAAAACAGTTCAGGATTTCCAATGCCTTCTGTAAGCTCTTAACTTTAATCTCTCCATTGTTCTCCATTTATCAATTCCCCATTTCTCTGCCCGACAGCCAAGCCCGGACCCAACCGGAATCCGGTCCCGCGCACTCCTGGCCGCTGCAGTTTTTATAATAAAATTATCTCTTAAATTCATAAAACCTGTCAATAGATTTCATAAAAAAAGAACATAAATATCCTAAAATGACGTGAAAAACGTAAAAAAACGCCTGATATTTTCTGCACATATTCGTTAATCATATATCTTTTTCCATAAATTGCCTTTGTATTTTACGGTTTTTTATTGATTTATGCACAATTCAGACTTATAATAAAAGATACAAAAAAGAGCGAAAACAATATAAAAATACAATTCTGGAGGGAACCTTATGAACGAAGAACTTTTTAATGAAGCATCAAAATCCAACATCCTGTCAAAACAGCTGGTCGATCAACTTCAGGAAAGCATGACCTACAGCAGCATCTCCTTCATCAATTGGACCATCGAAGTCCTCAAGCTCCTGAAAGCCCGCATCGAACGCGGCGACAAGATCAAAGATGAGACCACCGGCGTGATCTACGATCTCTACACCTTCCGCCAATTTGTAGAAACCAACTTCTCCACCTACATCACTGGCCAGGTCTTCAACACCTCCATCCGGTCCCAGAAAGTCTACTTCACCCTGGAAGCCTGCCCAGGCGGCTACAACCTCCTCATGGCAGACTCCGGCAACGAAAAAACCTACCGCTGGATCTCCAGCTTAAGCAAACGCTTCTCCCTGGTAGAAATGATCGCCACAGGAATCGTCTACATCAAGGACACCCGAACCGACACCTACCAGCCATTCATCTCCGAAAACGGCAAATACTGCAAATACAACAAAGACCTGGGCAAACTCACAGAACTCTGATCAAAACGGGGAATCCGCAACCGCAGATTCCCCGTTTTTCTCATCCATCCAGCGCAGCGCCGATGACCCATTCCCCTCTTCAAGCCACAGGGAATCTCAGCCTTTCCTCCCAGCCATCCAGCGCAGCGCCGATGGCTCATCCAACTCCCGTCATACCACAAGGAATCTCAGCCTTTCCTCCCAGCCGTCCAGCGCTGCGCTGACGGCTCATCCAACTCCCGTCGACCGCCACACTACCAACACGCCCCCGAGATTTAATCCAACCGCACTGAACGCACAGCCATGGAGGGGCTTCTTTCCAGGCTGACCCTGCAGGAGGGGAACTGATTCTTAGGTGGCGGAATTCTGCGTTGCTTCAAAAAATCTCGCTGTTTGAGCGGCTTCAGACGCGAGTTCGAGAATTTTTGAAGCGGTTTTAGCAGAATTCCGGCACCTTAGAAGCCAGCCCCCGACGAAGCCCCAGCCTGGAAAGAAGCCCCTCACTGGCGTCCCCTTCCGCCATATAACTACCTCCGTTTAAATCTCCCCAAGAAATCCAAACACCTCCTCATCCTCAAGAAAATGCATCAGCATATAAGCACACATGATCGCAACCCTCTCCTCCTTCAGTATCCTCTTGACCTCATCCCGGTCCGCGATCACAACCTCGATCTCCTCACTATCCTCCTGAGCAGCCTTACTAACCTCACCACTGGCATACCCATAAACCGTAGCACAGGATTCATCCGTCATCCCGATCGTTGTAAAATAAGGCTTCTCAAAAGCCTCCGCAACCTTGATCGGCTCCAGCTTCAACCCGGTCTCCTCAAACATCTCACGCACAGCACCCTCATGGAAATCCTCCCCAGACTCCACAAGCCCCGCCGGAAACTCATAAATATATCCGCCGATCGTATACCGATACTGACGGATCAGCACAACCTTATCCCGCTTCTCTCCATAAACACTGTAAATGATCACCCCATCCGGATGATTCTCCCCCGTAGAAAGCTTCAAATCCTCCACACACTTCGCCCTGGAGGCCACAAAATAAGAAACCGGCGTATCATGTACACTGGTCGCATCCACCCCATAAAGATTCACAAACTTATTATCTGTAAGTTTTTTCACACTGTTGATCTTACCCATCTGAAAAGCTCCTTCCCGAAAATTTTTTCTAAAAACATTTTATCCCATCCAAAACCAAAGGTCAATTTTTTATACTTACACTCACTTCACAATAGTGCTATAATAAATACCCTGCTATAAAATTTAAAATTTACTTATTACATTACCAAACAGCTACTGTAGACAAGAAAGAAGGAAAAAACATTGAAAAACCAGACCAATGCTGCCCAGGCCGAAAACCCTCTGGGAACTGCCCCTGTAGGCAGCCTGATCACCAAATTCGCCATTCCCGCCATCATCAGCATGCTAGTCAGCGCTCTGTACAACATCGTTGACCAGATCTTTATCGGACAGGGCGTAGGAATGCTTGGAAACGCCGCCACAAACATCGCATTTCCCGTAACCATTATCTCTACTGCTGCTGCATTGCTCCTGGGAATCGGCAGCGCCTCCAATTACAACCTGGAAATGGGCGCAGGAAACGAAAAAAAAGCCAGCTCCATTGCAGGAACCGGACTCTCCACGCTGATAATCTCCGGTACGATACTCTCTGTCATTGTCCTTCTGTTCCTGAAGCCACTTCTTCATTTTTTCGGCGGAACACCGGACGTCATGCCCTATGCCATTGATTACATAGGGATCACCGCCATTGGACTTCCCTTTTATGTTTTAAGCACAGGCGGCAACCACCTGATCCGAGCAGACAGGAGTCCTACCTATTCCATGGCCTGCATCCTGGCCGGTGCCGCCATCAACACCATCCTGGACCCGCTTTTCATCTTTGGATTCGGCTGGGGCATCAAAGGTGCAGCCTGGGCAACCGTGATCGGCCAGATCGTATCCGGACTTCTGATCATCTTTTATTTTTCCAGACTCCGGAAAATGTACCTGGACCACTCCATGCTGATTCCTAAGGCACGCAATCTGTCTGCCATTTTTTCTCTGGGAATGGCATCCTGTATCAATCAGGTTGCCATTGCTGCAGTGCAGATCGTCATGAACAATACACTTCGCCATTACGGAGCACTCTCCGCCTACGGGAGTGATATTCCAATCGCCTGTGCAGGGATCATTTCCAAAGTCAATCAGGTATTTATGGCCATCTGCATCGGAATCTCCCAGGGCTCCCAGCCCATCTTGGGATTTAACTACGGTGCCGAAAAATACAGCCGTGTACGCCAGACATACCGCTATTCCGTAACCTTATGTACTGTGATTGCAACCATATTTTTTATCTGCTTCCAGTTCTTCCCGCATCAGATCGTAGGCATCTTCGGAAACGGCAGCGACCTGTACTTTCATTTTGCAGAAAAATATCTCCGCATCTTCATGCTGATGACCTTTGCTAACGGGATCCAGCCTATGTCCGCCTGCTTTTTTACCTCCATTGGAAAAGCTAGGCTTGGTGTGATTATGTCCCTCACAAGGCAGGTGCTCTTCCTGCTGCCTCTGATCGTCATCTTCCCGGTCTTCTTCGGAATCGATGGCGTCATGTACGCAGGACCAATTGCAGATACCTCTGCATTTGTGCTGGCCGTTGTTTTTGCCAGACGTGAGCTTGGAGTCATGAAAGCTGCAGAACAAAACGCCTGACACAAGAAAGAATCCTGCTTGCAGGATTCTCCGCCTGCGACGGGTCGCTTCAGCGACATAATTCCTCTCCGTCGCAGTGCGATCCTGCCCGGAGGGCTTTTTTATGTTATAGGAACATTACGGAGTAATTTCCTATAACATAAAAAATGCCATGTAATTTACTGCCCATCGGCAATATATTACATGGCATTTCTCACATTCTCAGATATTTATCTGAAACCACCAATTTCTGATCTTTTCTTCATCCTCCGGCAGCTGATTACGATCAGTCACCCTTCAGTACAACACGGATCTTCTTATAAATTACAAATACGATCAGAGATGTCAGTGCATATTTAAAGATATTAAACGGCGCAATGATCAGCAGCGCAAAAGTAAGCAGTCCGTTTACGGAGCTGTGTACCGCACTTCCCATCTGGATAAATGTCTCGATCGGCATTCCAAAAGCCTTACCGTAAGCCGGAAGCAGTACAAAAGCATTAACAAAACATGCAAGAATTGCTGTCAGAACTGTACCCACTGCCATGCCTGCAACAGCATGTGCTCTGCTCTTCTTGTGATGGAAACGGTAGATTAGTCCGGCCGGTACCACATAGGCACATCCGAACAGGAAGTTGGCAACATCACCAACACCGGCAGTCATGGTTCCCTTGGTCACAAGATGTACGAGAATCTTCACAAGCTCGATCAGAATACCTGCCACAGGTCCCATGGCAAAAGTTCCTACCATAACCGGTACCTCGGAAAAATCAAGCTGATAAAAAGACGGTGCAAGAAACGGAATCGGAAACTCCAGATTCATCAGTACTCCTGCCACAGCCCCCAGCATGGCTACCTGTGCGATCGTCCTTGTTCTGCTCCTTTCCACGGCATTTCCTCTCTGCAATACCTGTTCACTCATAATTCTCTCTCCTTCTTTAGAAATATTCAAAGAAAATTTCTACAAGAAATCTTTATGCGAAAAAATATTTCCTCACATAAAAAGCCCCGGGAACTTCTTCCCGGGGCACTGAGCACGTTCATGAAATACTGCGCGTTCTTCTCTCATCCAGACTTTACTGTCGGTTCCGGAATTTCACCAGATCAGCCGCCGAAGCGGGTCGCGGACTATACCGCCGGTAGGGAATTGCACCCTGCCCCGAAGAAATTTTCTTTTATGAGTTCATTATAACTCACTCTTTTTTCAATTACAAGCCTTAATTTTTCGCTTTTCCTTACAGGATATCGATATGCTCTCCGGCAAGTGCTTTGTTCATGCTTCGTACTGCACAGAATTTACCACACATGGAGCAGGTATCTTCATGTTCCGGCTTACGTTCGTTCCAGATACGTTTCGCTGTTTCCGGATCCATGGCACACTCCCACTGTGCCTCCCAGTCGAGCTTTCTTCTGGCATCTGCCATCTTGTCATCGATCTCACGGGCCCCACGGACACCCTTGGCAATATCTGCCGCATGAGCAGCGATCTTGGAGGCCATGATTCCCTGTTTTACATCCTCAAGGTTCGGAAGTGCAAGATGCTCTGCCGGTGTCACATAGCAGAGGAATGCGGCTCCGGACATGGCAGCTACCGCGCCGCCAATTGCAGATGTGATGTGATCATATCCCGGTGCAACATCTGTTACGATCGGTCCTAATACATAGAACGGTGCACCCTGACAGATAGACTGCTGCACTTTCATATTAGCCTCAACCTGATCGAGCGGCACATGTCCCGGTCCCTCAACCATAACCTGGACATCTTTTTCCCAGGCACGTTTGGTCAGCTCACCAAGACGTACAAGTTCCTCGATCTGGCATACATCTGTAGCATCCGCAAGACATCCCGGACGGCAGGCATCTCCAAGAGAAATCGTCACATCGTACTCACGGCAGATATCCAGGATCTCGTCATAGTATTCGTAGAACGGATTCTCCTCACCGGTCATGCACATCCATGCAAATACAAGGGAACCTCCTCTGGAAACGATATTCATTTTTCTCTTATGGTTACGGATCTGGTCGATCGTCTTTCTTGTGATTCCGCAGTGAAGAGTTACAAAATCAACACCATCCTGTGCGTGAAGTCTTACCACATCGATAAAATCCTTGGCTGTCAGTGTGTCAAGATCTCTCTGATAGTGGATAACAGAGTCATAAACCGGAACGGTTCCGATCATTGCCGGACACTCGCTTGTCAGTTTGCGGCGAAATGGAATGGTATTTCCGTGGGAAGAAAGATCCATGATCGCATGTGCTCCCATGTTGACAGCTTCCATAACTTTCTGCATCTCTACATCGTAATCCTTGCAGTCTCTGGATACACCAAGGTTTACATTGATCTTGGTGCGGAGCATGGAACCTACGCCTTCCGGATCAATACATTTATGATTTTTATTTGCACAGATAACAACTTTGCCGGAGGCTACCAGCGGCAGAAGCTCCTCTGTTGTCATTCTCTCTTTCTTTGCAACAATCTCAAGCTCAGGTGTGATGATGCCTTTACGGGCAGCTTCCATCTGTGTACTGTAATTTCTCATATAAAAAAAATCTCCTTTCGTTTCGTATCTGGATCTGGAAAATCTGTCACTGCCGCCGGATTCCTGACTGCTATACAAGCTCGGTTCCTGGCAGATATTCGCGGGATCTTTCCGTAAACTCTTTATGTTTTATGCAGCAAAAAACCGGTTGCTGCAACGCATACGCATCACAACAACCGGCCCTTAATCTTTCGTACTTAATGAAAATCTTCTGTACTTCTGATATCTTCTGTACTCTCTGATCTTCTGTGCCTTTAAGACTCCTTCGTGCATATGTCCCTACGTTGGCATTATCCAAATCAGGTTATGGGTCAAGACATTCACAGTCTACTCTCAGCTCGCTTCAGCGGGCCCCCCTGTTTTCATATGTATGGGACGTCTCCGCCCATGTGGTTATTATAGTATACATGCCCTGATTTGTAAACTACAATTCCACATTTTATGACTTTTTCTTTCGACAAAACCTGTCATATTATCCCTGAAAATCCCCGGAATATTTTACATAAGCGTCAGGATAAACGCTCTGCACTCCTCTCTTTATACACATTCAGCCCATTGCGGAAAACATTTATCCACAATGAGCTGAGTTTATTTTTCTATTTTGTTTTTATTTCTTTACTACTGCGCTCTTTACATAAGAAGTTGCTCCCCAGGCGTGTTCTCCATCCGTATATACCGTATATGGAGTCACTCTTACGTAATATCTTTTTCCTTTTGAGAGTTTCGTCAGAGTTTTAATTCTTACCGGTGAATAGATGGTCTTTACACCTTTACGAAAACGATAATCTGTGGAATACTGGATACGGTATCCGATGGCATATGGAACACTCTTGCAGGATACGGTCAGCTGACCGGATTTATTGCTTTTCAGAGATGTGATGCTGCCACGTGCTAATGTAATCAAAGGTTCTGCTGTGATTCTAAAATCATGATCACGATATGTTCTCATTTTTAGATAGTACGTTCCCGCATTCAATGTTCTTGAAACTTGTCCTCTTGACGTGTCTTTCACATTATTATAGCTCCACGTCATATTGTTGCCATAAAAAACATGTCTTCCAGAAGCATTGTATAATTCTATATAATCATAACTAACACTACCATACATCGTCATGCTAAATGTGACATGTGACTTTTTTGAAAGACTAAAACGATAGCAGCCATCATTATGATATGTTTCACCAAGTGTATAATCCATAGATTCATCTTCCATAGATGCATATACCGGCACTACACTGCTCCAGAATGTTCCCACGCAGACCATCAAAGTTAAAAGCAGCGGCATCCAACGTTTCATAAATTTTTTCATTTTCATTTCTCCTTCCCGTTTTATGATGTTTCACGCCTGTATGATACTTTATACCTGTATGATATTTTATATTATAGGCTTTTCCGCTTTACCCTGTCAATTCTGTTTCACGATTTGCGGCTATATTTTCCGACTCCCCTGATACTTTTTTCTTTTCTTATTTCATCTGTACGCATTCCTCTGCCGTTTCGCTGCTCCCCTTAAGCTCTGCAAGGTTTTCTGCCCCTGCACGGCGGATTCCTGCAAAAATGGAACCTGCAATGTTATGCCATACGCTGAAGATCGCTCCCGGTAGTGTAGCCAGCGGATTGGCCGCAAAATTGGCTGCTGCCAGAGAAACTGCCAGGCCGCTGTTCTGCATGCCCACTTCGATGGCTATGGCAGTTGTCCTTGCATACTCCACGTGGAAGATTTTTGCAGCAAGAAGCCCCAGCATCATACCGCAGAAATTGTGGATAGCCACAACTCCCAGGACCAGAACTCCGCAGCTTACGATCTTTTCTGCATTTACTGCCACGATCCCTCCAATGATCATGACAATAGCCACAACCGATACCAGCGGCATAACATCCGATACCTTATCCACATGTTCTCCCGCAAGACTTCGGAGAAAGACTCCCAGAAGGACCGGGACCAGAATTACTTTTACCACAGAAAGTACCATCGCCCAGAAAGAGACTTCTACCCAGGCGCCTGCCAGAACATACACAAGAAACGGCGTCATCAGTGGCGCTGCCAGTGTGGAAACAATGGTCATTCCCACAGAAAGTGCCACATCTCCTCCTGCGATATAAGTAATTACGTTGCTGGCCGTTCCTCCCGGGCAGCAACCTACCAGGATCACTCCCAGGGCCAGATCTGCCGGAAGGTTCATCACTTTGCACAGCAGCCAGGCGATCACCGGCATAATGGTATACTGAGCCACCGCACCGATCACCACTTCCTTGGGTCTGGAAAAAATAGCCCGGAAGTCTTCCATCCGTATTGTAAGTCCCATTCCAAACATGATCACGCCCAGAAATACCGACGTATAATTCGTCATCCAGGCAAATCCATCCCGCCAGAAAAATGCCAGGCAGGAGAAAACGATGATAATGATCCCTATATATCTGGATGCAAAGTTGCTGATGGTTCCGATTTTTTTTAAGATTTTTTCCATATATTATACCTCGTAGCTGAAGTTATCGATCAGTCTTGTTTTTCCGATGTAAACAGCCATTGCTACGAGAATATCCCGGTCTGCTTTTTCAACCGGCTGCATGGTAAGTGCGTCTACCATGGAAACGTAATCAATTTTTGCAAGAGGCTCTGCTTCGATTACTGCTCTCATTTTTCCCAGAAGTTCTTCTGCGGCGATTCCTGTGTGAATGGTTTCCTGTCCCAGTTTTACTGCTTTTGACAGGCAGAGTGCTGCTTTTCTTTCCTCCTGGCTTAAATATGTATTTCTGGAGGATTTTGCAAGTCCGTCCTCCTCACGGATGATCGGGCAACCTACGATCTCAATGTCGAAGTTTAAGTCACGCACCATCTTGCGGATGATCGCCAGCTGCTGCGCGTCTTTTTGTCCGAAATATGCTCTGTCCGGTGCCACAATGTGGAACAGTTTGGTCACAACCGTGCATACACCTTTGAAATGGATCGGGCGTGTTTTTCCACAGAGTGTTTCAGACAGGGTGTCTATGCTTACAAATGCGTGGGGATCGTGATACATCTCGGAAGGTTCCGGGCAGAAGATCAGGTCTGCTCCCAGGCTTTCGCAGAGTTTGCTGTCACGCTCAAAGTCTCTCGGATAGGCTTCCAGATCTTCCGTCGGTCCAAACTGTGTTGGATTGACAAAATCCGATACTACTACGATATCGTTCTGCTCTCTGCACTTTCTGATCAGGCTTGCATGTCCTTCATGGAGAAATCCCATGGTTGGCACAAGACCTACTGTTTTTCCTTCTTTTTTCCACGCTTTAATCTGTTTTCTTGTTTCTTCTACTGTTTTTGTTACCTGCATTGTTCTCTCCTCTTTCTCGGTTCTGAACCGGTTTTCCTTATAGATTTCGAGATAGCCTCTTTTCTGAATTCACCTTCGTCTTACTTCTGTATGTGTCTTGATTTCTTCTGTTACAAAATTCTGTCAGGCCATATCTTTCAGCAGTCCGTGTTTTTCATAATTGGTCACTCTGCTGATCTTATTCTCTTCATCTACAAATACAACTGCAGGCTTGTGGGTACGTGCTTCCTCCGGATCGTACCCTGCATAAGCCATGATGATGATCTTGTCACCGGTGCTTACGCATCTTGCTGCTGCTCCGTTCAGGCAGATCATACCGCTTCCGCGTTCTCCGCAGATGGTGTATGTCTCGAAACGGCTGCCGTTGTTCACATCTACGATCTGAACTTTTTCATATTCCAGTATTCCGGCAGCTTCCAGCAATTCTTCATCCACAGTGATACTTCCCACATAATCCAGTTCCGCCTGGACAACGGTTGCTCTGTGGATCTTTCCTTTTAACATCTCTATTGTCATCTTATATAAGTCCTTTCCTGCAGGGAATGATTTTCTGTGACACAAAAAAGGCGCTCCAGGGTACACTTCGACCCTGAAACGCTTCTGATTGATTCCCTGTATATTGAGTCCTGTTTTTTGTACACGAAAAGCATGATCTTCAACAGTTTCTCAAAATTCCATAACTGTTGTAACACCTTCGTTATCATCGATACAGGCTCGTATCTTTTATAATTTTCATATATCCGTCCGTTCCCGTTTCCCGGGTTCCGGCTGGTTATTTATATAAGATTCCAGTGATTTCAGCCAGAGTATAGTTTTGAGTCCAAATACTATCTCTGTGGGGTATTATGGCATTGTGGCACTGGTTTGTCAATAAAAACTGCTGCTATGATCTGCCACAAAGCCATTCTTCCACCGCACTGTGTACCGGAATGGAAGGTGCCGCACCTTTGGCCGAAACTGCCATCGCGGAAGCTGCCGATGCTTCTCTCAACGCTGTTTCCACTGATTTTTCCGCACAGAGTGCTGCCAGGAAATATCCGCAGAAAGTGTCTCCTGCCGCAGTTGTATCTACAGCATTTACTTTAAATATCGGATGGGAATAAAATTCTTCTTTATATCCGTAGAAAACCCCTTCTTTTCCAAGTGTCATAACAATGGCTGCCTTTGGATACTTCTTTTGAAGTGCTTTCAGAATATCCCGGAAATCCCCTTCTGTGGAAGTCCCTGCCAGAGCTGCTGCCTCCAGTTCATTTACCATAAAGATATCCACCAGTTCCAGAGGAAGTTCCTCCGGCTTCCCGGGAATCGGCGATGCATTAAAAACAACTCTGCAGCCTTTTTCATGACTGAGTCGGATAATTTCCCCAACCATATTGATCTCATTCTGCAAAAGCACAAAATCTCCGGCTTCTGCCTTTTCCAGCACATTTTTGATATATTCTTCTGTATACATACGGTTTGTTCCCGCACTGACAATAATACGGTTCTGTCCCTTACTGTTTACTTCAATAAAAGCACAGCCGCTTTCTGTATCCATGACCCGCAGACAGGAAACATCCGCACCAGCATCTACAAGGATTTCTTTCAGAAAAAGTCCGTCACTGCCAACAGCTCCCGCATGCAGTACCTGCGCGCCCGCACGGGCAGCTGCTACTGACTGGTTCAGTCCTTTTCCGCCGGCATTGACACTGTATCCCGTTGCCATAATGGTTTCTCCTGGCTGAACAAACTCTTCCACACTGCAGACTTTATCAATATTTAAAGAACCAAAATTAATAATCTTCATAATATTTGCCATCCCCCTGTTTTTTCTTATATTCTATTTTCACACAAAAAAGTCCGCAATACAAGCCACAAAAAGCCCCTTCATACAGCAGTTTTCCTACCATATAAAAGAGCTTTTTCTTCAAAAATAATTTCGTTCTTATTTATGCAGATGCACATCCAGCTGATTATAAGGAATCTCAATTCCGTAATAATCAAAATCTTCCTTAATCCGCTGGTTGAGTCTCCATCTGGTATCCCAGTAGCGGTCGGTGTCTACCCAGACACGAAAGCCCATGATCACGGAGCTTTCTGCCAGTTCGTCTACGAATACTACCATCTCTTCGTCCTCTCTGGTGTCCGGATCATCGGTGAGGATGTCTTCCAGGATTTCCTTGGCTTTCTGGATATCTGCATTGTAGGAAATTCCTACCTTGATCTCCAGTCTTCGCTGGTCTCTGGCTGTTACATTGGTAATGGTCGTATTGGAAAGCGTACCGTTGGGGATTACGATGTGCTTATTATCGATGGATAAAAGCGTTGTGTAACAGATCTCGATCTTGGATACGGTTCCCTCACTTCCATCCTGTCCGTTGACGATGATGTAATCACCTACCTGGAAAGGTTTGAACAGAAGGAGCATCATACCTCCTGCCAGGTTGGAAAGTCCGCCCTGCAGTGCAAGACCCAAAGTAACACCGGCAGTTCCAAGAAGTGCTGCCAGGGATGATTCCTTTACGCCAAAGCTTATGGATATGTTAAAGAGCAGAAGTATGTAAAGCACGATCTTGACCAGAGATGACATGAACTGTGCCACTCCTGTATCCAGTCTGGATTTTGTCAGAGATTTTCTGACAAACTTTACGATCCATTTGATCACCGTGCTTCCTACCCAAAAAGCAACGATAGCCAGGACAACCTTGATTCCAAATTTTGTGATGTCCGGAAGATAATTCTCAAACATCTGCTTATACTGGCTTACCTGACTTCCTACCTCCTGCACAGTCTGTACAGTACTGTCCAAATAAAATCCCTCCTGTCTGATCGATCACTCAATATGTACGGATCAAAATATGGTTTTCAGGGTGCATCACGTTCTCATCATCTCTTCATTGTTTATCCTGATATAAATCTTCTCTATAATCCGCATCTGGTAATATAATAATACAGCAGCGGTTTTTCCCTGTAAAACCGATTTCTCCGTTTCCATAAAGTATAGGGTATAAACCACTGCTGCATCTGTATCGCAATTCTGTTATATTTTGTCTCGTAATGCAATGCGAAGCATTCCTGCCCGCTGCGCCTTACTGAATGTTTCTCTTTATTTATTAATTCCCTTCATGGAAAGACTGATACGCTTCTTCTTCAGATCCACGCCAAGAACACGGACATCCACAATATCTCCCACGCTGACTGCTTCCAGCGGATGTTTGATAAATTTCTCACTCATCTCGGAAATATGGACCAGACCGTCCTGATGAACTCCGATATCTACAAAAGCACCGAAGTCAATAACATTGCGGACAGTTCCCTTCAGTACCATACCCTCTTTCAGGTCTTTCATATCCAGGACATCGGTACGGAGGATCGGTTTCGGCATCTCATCTCGTGGATCTCTGGCCGGTTTTTCCAGCTCTTTTACGATATCACGAAGAGTCGGCTCACCGATCTCCAACTCTTTTGCCAGTTTTCCGTAATCGCGGATCTGTCTGGAAATGCCAGTAAGTTTACGCTCTGCCACATCTTCCGGTGTGTAGCCAAGTTTTTCCAAGAGTTTTTTGGCTGCGTCGTAGCTCTCCGGATGGACACTGGTTGCATCCAGAGGATTTTTGCCCCCTGTGATCCGTGTGAAACCTGCACACTGCTCAAAAGCTTTCGGTCCCAGCTTGGCAACTTTCAGAAGTTCTCTTCTTGTCTGGAAACGGCCGTTTTCTTCACGGTAAGTGACGATATTTTTTGCGATGGTTTTGCTGATTCCGGAAATGTATTCCAAAAGGGATGCGGATGCGGTATTCAGATCCACGCCGACTTTATTAACACAGTCTTCTACAACGCCGTTCAATGCTTCGCCAAGCTTCTTCTGGTTCATGTCATGCTGATACTGGCCCACACCGATGGATTTCGGGTCGATCTTTACAAGCTCTGCCAGCGGGTCCTGAACACGTCTTGCGATGGATGCGGCACTTCTCTGTCCCACATCGAAATTCGGGAACTCTTCTGTTGCAAGCTTGCTTGCAGAATATACGGAAGCTCCTGCCTCGTTGGTGATCACATACTGAACTTTTTCCGGGATTTCCTTAAGAAGTTCCACGATGATCTGCTCGGACTCTCTGGATGCGGTTCCGTTTCCTACGGAAATCAGGGTCACGTGATATTTGCTGATGAGTTTTTTGAGGGTTTCCTTGGCTGCACGGATCTTGTTCTCGTTGGTAGGCGCTGTTGGATAGATCACTGTAGTATCCAGAACTTTTCCGGTTGGATCTACCACTGCAAGCTTACATCCCGTACGGAACGCCGGGTCCCATCCAAGAACTACCTGCCCCGCAATTGGAGGCTGCATGAGAAGCTGCTCCAGGTTTTTGCCAAAGACATGGATAGCACCGTCTTCTGCTACCTCTGTAAGGGCACTTCGGATTTCACGCTCAATGGCCGGTCCGATGAGACGTTTGTAGCTGTCCTCAATGGCTTCTTTCAGCACCGGTGTGGTATTGGGATTGTCGCGGACGATCACCTGTTTCTCCAGATAGCGGATGATCTCTTCCTCAGGTGCAAGGATCTTTACAGTGAGGAATTTCTCTTTCTCACCACGGTTCAGGGCAAGGACACGATGGCCGGCAAGCTTCTTCACCGGCTCCTCGAAATCATAATACATCTCGTATACGGACTGCTCTTTCTCATCTCTCGCAGCGGAACAGATCGTTCCTTTATCCATGGTTCTTTTACGGATGCTGATACGGTAGTCTGCCTCATCAGAAATATGTTCCGCAAGGATATCCCTGGCGCCGCTGATGGCTTCTTCCACAGTTTTGACTTCTTTCTCTTCTGAAAGAAATGCTTTCGCCTCTTCCTCAAGAGGTTTCTTCGTCATCTGAAGAAGAATGATATCCGCCAGCGGTCCCAGGCCTTTTTCCCTGGCAATGATAGCTCTTGTACGGCGTTTCGGCCGATATGGGCGGTAAAGATCTTCTACCACTACAAGTGTCTGCGCTGCCTCGATCTGTTTCTTCAGTTCCGGAGTCAGCTTGCCCTGTTCCTCGATGCTTCCGAGAACCTGGGCTTTTTTGTCCTCAAGGTTTCTTAAATAGGCAAGTCTTTCGTTAAGGTTACGAAGCTGTTCGTCATTGAGTGTACCGGTTGCTTCTTTGCGGTATCTGGAAATAAAAGGAATGGTGCAGCCTTCGTCGATCAGTTTGACTGCTGCCTCGACCTGCCATTTCTCAACGTTCAATTCTCTGGTAATTACCTGAATAATATCCATTTTTATCTTTCTCCCGTTGTTTCAAATTTGCCTGAGGCTGCATTTCCCTCTTTACACAGCTTCTGACATTTATCAAAGATCAATCTGTGCGATCACGTCTTTCAGAGCATTAGCGCTTGCGTGAAGCTTCTCTGTCTCCTCCTCGGTCAGAGGAACGCGGACAATTCGTTTCACACCATTCGGTCCGATGGAAGCCATAGTGCTAAGACATACGTCTTCAATGCCATACTCTCCGTGAAGCATGGTTGATACACTGACTATTGTATCAGATGCTGCAAGAAGAAGCGAGCAAAGTCTGCAGACAGATACGGCTACCGCATAAAATGTGGCACCTTTCTTGGCAATAACAGTTGATCCTGAAGTATGAACATACTCCAGAACTTCCTCTCTGTCAAGTGGCGGCAGATCTTTCTGATCCTCATGAACGATCTTGTCAAATTCATCAAGGGTCGCACCTGCAACAAAGGCTCTTGACCACGGTACAAAGGAGGTATCTCCGTGCTCTCCGAATACATAGGCGTGAATATTTTTCTCAGATACACCGTAGTGCTGAGAAAGTCTGCAGCGAAGACGGGCCGTATCCAGGGCGGTTCCGGAACCAAGGATCTGATTTTCCGGCAGTCCGGAAAGCTTTGCAAATGCATAAGTCATAACATCACATGGATTACTTACGATAATATAAAGCGCTTTGGGAGCCACCTTTACGATCTCCGGAGTAATACTCTTCATAATGTTGACGTTGGTCTGTGTCAGCTCGATGCGAGTCTGTCCCGGTTTTCTGGCAATACCGGAAGTGATGATCACAATGTCAGAATCTGCAGCATCCGGGTAATCTCCTGCCACGATGGAGATCGGCTCACGGAAACTGGTTCCCTGCTCAATATCCATAACCTCACCTTCAGCCTTATCTTTGTTAATATCGATCAGAACGATCTCTGATGCAATACTCCTCTGTGATAAGGTATAAGCGATAGTTGCTCCTACACTTCCTGCTCCGATGATCGTAATTTTACTGCTCATGTTTGTTCTCCTTTCAGCGTTGTTTGTCACATAAATAACGATTTTAATTGTATCTACTCAAACATAACATAAAACATTGGTGTACGCAATAAAATTATGACTGGATTTTTTAATGGATTTTGCGTTAATTATTGATGTAATTCAAAATTCTTTTTGTATATTCTGTATTTTTATATATTATTCTGTGCATTTATATGTTATTTTTTTGTCGATACAAGAGTAAAAAAGTGGATTATGCGTTTATATATAGATGCAAAAACCCCGGGAACTTCCTGGATTTTGTGAAGTTCCCGGGGACTTTGACTTAGATCAAGAGTATTGGTTATAGTCAAGCAGATATTCGCAATCCGCATTCGCTACTTGCTCATAACCGAATAACTGCTTTGCAGTTAATTCGGTTATTTTTTTGCCTGTGCAAGTGCTTTCTGCGCTGCTCCGAGAATGCCCTCGGATGAGAGTGTCGCACCACTGACAGTATCAATGCCATCTGCAGTCTGGTTTGCCATAATCTGCGGATAAATGGTATTCCATGCCTCATTAAAGAATTCCGGAGTATCATTATTCGTCTGTGTAATCTCAACAATCTGACCTCCTGAGATGGTTACGGTCAGTCTTGTTTTGCCACCATATCCAAAAGCTGAGCCCTGATAAGTTCCGTCATTATACATTCCTGCAGGGGTCGGTTCCGGATCTTCGGTAGGCTCCGGTGTTGCCGTTGGAACCGGAGTTGCGGTCGGCTTCGGCGTTGCCGTTGGTTTCGGTGTTGCCGTTGGCTTTGGTGTCGTTTTCTTTGTCGGAGTTGGAGTTACTTTCTTTCCATATTCTGGATTAAGCGCAGACTTCAGAGCCTTTTTCACAGCATTCAGAATTCCGTTGGAGGAGTAGGTTGCTCCGCTGACGGTATCAATATCGTCTACATAATTCGTTCCCACAATCTGCTCTTCCAGCACACTCCACGCTTTTTCAAAAAACATCGGAGTATCTGAGTTTTCCTGTTTTACCGCTGTGATGATTCCATCCTTGATGGTTACAGTCACTTTTACATCTCCGCTGTAACCTTTTGCGGATGCTTTGTATGTACCATCCAGATACTTTTTCGGGCTGTCAGGATCTGGATTTGCGGTTGGCTTTGGTTTCTTTGAAGGGGCTTTTGTTGGCGTTGGTGTGGAGGTTGCCACAGGTGCAGGGGTGACCTGCTGGCTGCTTCCATCTGCCGCTGCCTGGGATAATGCATTCTGGACTGCCTGGATAATTCCGTTGGAAGAATAGGTTGCTCCGCTGACTGCGTCTACATTTGGTGTATTTCCCGCAATCATTTTGCTGATCACTCCCTGGGCAGATGCAAAATAGGAAGCCGTTTCACCGGAAGCGTCCAGGATATCAATAGCTGCAATTTTTCCTCCACTGACCGTTACACGAACACGGATGGTTCCGCCGAATCCGGTTCCGGAGCCTTCGTAGGTTCCGTCTTTATATCCATTTGCCGGAACATCTGCTACAGGAGTCTGGGTAGAGCCCTGTCCGGCTGCACTGGCATTATTTCTGGCTGATTCTGATACGGTTCTTTTCCCTGAGCTCTTTTTTGCTGCTGTTTTTTTCGTACTTTTCTTAGATGTGCTTTTCTTGGACGTGCTGCTCTTTTTTGCTGCAGTACTGCTGTCTGCTGAATCGGAAGTCTCCTCATATCCGAGATATTTTTCCAGTTCAGAAGCAGACATGACCGTTGTGTCTGCTTTCTGGACAGATTCCGTATTTGCATCAGAGCCCTGTGCTTTTATACCTGAAAATACAAGTGCCGCAATGACAGCAGCTGCAGGGATCAGCTTTGGCCAGGGTACTTTGGGTGTGCCATTTTCAGCTGGCTTTTTGTCTTTTAAATCTTTTTCCATAATTCTTTTTCTCCCCTCTTTTTGTGCGGCTTCTGTCAGGTATATGCTCTTTACGGCGTTTCCGGTCATTTTCCGAACCGCCACAGAAAATGAGCAGACCTCTGCCGCAGATATTTCCGTATACCTGCGGCAGAGGTTCCTACTCTTTGATGAACCGTTGTATTATTTAACAGTTACCACAAATTTCTTTGTAATTCCGTTGCATTTAACTGTGATGGTTGCTTTACCTTTGCTGATTCCTTTTACAACACCTTTGCCTGTTACGGTTGCAACTTTCTTGTTGCTGCTTGTGTATGTAACAGTGGATACTGGTGTTGCTTTGGATCTGATGGTTGTTGTTTTTCCTTTTGCAATTGTTGCAGAGGATTTTGTAAGTGTAAAGGTCGGGTTCTTAACTGTCAGCTTGTAGGTTGCTTTCAGTTTTCCGCTTGTTGCTGTGATCGTTACAGTTCCGGCTTTGATTCCCTTTACGGTACCTGTCTTGCTGTTTACTGTTGCGATCTTTGTATTGCTACTCTTATATGTTACAGAGGATACTCCGGCCAGTGTTGCTTTTACAGTGGCTGTTTTTCCTTTGTAAACAACTGCAGATTTCTTTGCGAATTTTACAGATGGAGCTTTTACAGTTACTTTGCAGGTTGCTGTTGCGTTTCCGCAGTTTGCTGTGATCACTGCTGTTCCGGCTTTCACGCCTTTTACAACACCTGTGCTGCTTACTGTCGCAACTGCATTGTTGCTGGTTGTATAAGTTACTGTTTTAGCTGCATCATTGGAAGTTGTTTTCAGAGAAGCTGTTTTTCCTGTGTAAACAGTTGCTGATGTTTTGTCAAGAGTAACTGTCACTTTTACAAGTGCTGCCTCTGCGGCTTTAAGATGCTCAAGTGCCTCGTCAACTTCTGCCTGTGTTGCGTCTTCTCTTGCAAGAAGCTCCTCTGCCTCCTGAAGCTCTGTCTGCATTGCTGTCCAGGATTCTTTTGTATAATCGTTTTCCGCAAGTGCTTTTGCTGTTTCGACCTCTTTTGTAAGAGCTGTTGTGTCTGCCGGATTTTCCGCTGGTTTTACAATATTTGCATCTGTAGCCTGTACTACAAAGCTGTAGTCTGCATAGCCAAGTGCATATACGGTCAGTCTCCAGTATCCGGTTCCGTCTGTTCCTTCCGGAAGCTGGCATCTTAAAGAATCGGTAAGTCCAAGCTGGATTCCCATGGCTTTATGCATCCAGTTATCTGCCGCAAACTTGGTTCCGAAAGATCTCAGCACCTTTGTTCCTGTAGCGTCATCTCCACAGTAATCCCAACGTACTGCCTGCATGTTTGCTCCAAGATCTCCGTATCCGTCTCCTGTAATATCTACACGGAGGAATTCTCCGTAGCTTCCGCTTGCATCTTTTACAGTCGGTGTTACATTTGTCGCTGTTTTCTGAGCCTGATCCTTGATTCCGGAATCTGCTCCTGTTTTTCTTGCCTCAAATGTAAAGCTGTCGCCGTTTTTCACTGCATATTTCAGACCGTTGGTATCTGCTGTTACTGCTGCTGTTGCTGTATAGGCGCTCAGCTGTACCTCACCATATCCACCTTCCAGTACACCATCATTGGTAACTACGTTGTATTTCTGGCAAAATGCTGCATAATCTTCTGTTCTTACAGCAACCGGAACGTATTTCAGGCCATATACTTCATAATGATCCATATCTACGGTTGTTCCGTCTGCTTTTGTAATGGTTCCTTTTTTAAATCCTACAGTTTTTCCGTCTGTCAGCTTGATAGTATTCTGATCCACCCATGTTGCGATCGGATATCTGCTTCCGTCCTCTGCCACGATAGTTGTCTCTGTCTGGAAGCTTCCTCTGTGAAGTCCATGGTTTGTAGTTGCTCTTGTTACCGTATCAAAAGCACCTTTGTCAAGTTCCTTATGGCCGTCCAATTCCTCAGAAGAAGTTGTATCTCCTGCTGCATACACACCTTCAGATGCCCAGTACTCTGCCCAGGTCAGGCCTGCATACACATACTGATACTCTCCCTGAAGTTCATCAGAATCCGCAAATGCCTCTGTCTCATCTTCTGCTGCTGTAAATTCGTCTGCACCGGAAGCTTCTTCCTCCGTATTCTCTGCTGCGCTTTCCTCTGTGATCTCATCAGCGCTCTGGTCCTCTGCCGCAATTTCTTCTGCATCAGCAGCCTCTCCCGCAGCTGCCTCGTAATCGGAAACCTCAGCAATCTCTTCCTCATCGCTCTGCTCGGTTTCGTCTGCTACAATGCTGCTGTCCAGGTCTGTTGCCATTACAGCTGTAGGAAAACTTGTTGCTGCCACTGCAAGACTTAAGATGCAGGGAGCCGTTTTTTTCAGTAAATTCCACTTATGCATTACTTATTCCTCCTAAAAATATGAAATATTTATAGAAACCTTTCCAGGGGTTACTACCGTAAATACCGTCAAACTGCTTTGAAACTTACGTTTATTCGATGATATCCTCCACGCTGTAGGAATCCGCAAGCAGGCTGAACCGCTCTTTCATCCCCTCAGTGAGATACACATGGTGATCTTCATCCACAAAGAGTCCGTCCGCACCGTAAGTTTTCAACAGTTCGGCACCTTTTTCCACCCCCAGCACAAAACATGCGGTGGAAAGTGCGTCTGCCTCAAGGCCTGTGTCGCAGACTACCGTAACTCCGGTCACTCCGCTTTTTGCCGGATAACCGGTGGACGGATCCATAATGTGGTGATACCTTACACCATCTTCGATAAAATATTTCTCGTAATCTCCGGATGTGGAAAGAAATTCTGTGCCATTTAAGGCAACCACACCAAGATAATCGTCGTCATTTTCAGCACGGGGATCTGTCACTGCCACGTTCCAGGAAGAACCGTCCGGTTTGCTTCCATAGGTCATGACACTGCTTCCCCCAAGGTTCATAAGCGCCGCAGAAACATCCTTCTGTGTTTCCAGATATTCCAGAATCGAGTCACAGCCAATTCCTTTTCCGGCTGCACCAAGATCCAGCGAACATCCCTCGTCCATGCGGATCGTCGTTCCGTCAAGAGAAACTTTCTGATATCCGGAATCTTTCAGAACATTTTTGATTTCTGCTTCTTCAGGAATTTTCTGATTTTCCCCGCCAATATCCCACAGACGGATCAGTTTTCCGATGGTCGGATCAAAAGCTCCGTCAGAATCTTTCGCAATTTTCAGAAGGCGTTCCAGATATCCGGAAAGTTCATCGGAAATCTCCTTATCTTTTCCGCTGTCTGCGTTCACCTTGTAAATCTGGGAACTTTCATTGGTCCATGAAAGAAGGTTTGTTTCCACATCTGTCAGTACAGATGTCAGTTTACTGTTTATATCGTCTCCTGTGGTATAAAGTGTTTCTGATACCACAGTATCCATGGCAAAATCTGTATTGGTATATGTCTGTATGTCATTTTCCGAAGCTGCGCATAATACAGGAAAAACCATGGTAATTCCTGCAGCTGCAGCCGTTGCCAGAAAAGCTTTCTTTTTCAGAGCATGAGATCTCATAGATTAATTTCCCTCATTTGTTCCAATGTGAATATTTTTTCTCGGACAGGTTGCCGCACATGCGTGGCAGCAAAGACATTCGCCGGACCTGGCCGTGTCGCCGTCAATATCCAGATGAGCCGGACATCTTTTTTTACAGAGACCGCATTTCGGCGGACATTTTTCACGGTTTCTCTGAAAAAGTGCTCCCGGAAGGATCGGCATTAATGCAAAAACCGCTCCCATAGGGCAGAGAAACTGGCAGAAAAAACGTTCCTGTGTACACATTCCCACCATGATCAGAACCAGAATCACGATTCCCGCCAGATATTTACTGTTAGGGAAACGTCCTGCTGTAATCATGGAAAAAACATCCCACGGGCTGGTTCCTGTAAGCTTTCCGTATACTCCTGTAAGGCAGGAAAGTAAAATCAGGGCCAGTACGATATATTTGACTTTCTGAAGTCTGTGTACCATTCTTTCAGAAAGAGCTGGTTTCTTTTTTTTATGAAAACATTTCATCCAGATCAGAGAAAAACCTTCATACACGGCATCTCCAAAAGATCCGAATGCACATGCATATCCGCAGAAATGTCTTCCGAAAAAACACGTAAAGATCAGAAGCACTGCTGTTACAGTCAGAAAGGAGTTCCACTCTACCGGCTGACCGGCCGCAATGGCGAGAAAAATTGATTTGATTCCCGCAAAAGCTGTGGAAAACAGAGACGGGGCAGCAATAAAAAATGCCAGCTGTATCCCCGCACGCATCAGCCTTACTTCCCGCTGTCTTTTTTTCATGAGTTTTCCGCCTTTCCAAGTGCATCATCCACCGCATTCAGGATTCCTGTAGAACTGAAAGTTGCTCCTGATACAGTATCCACATCTGTACTCTGCGCACTTAAGATGGAATCGATCACACTCTCTGCCTGTGAAAGATATGCGCTGTCCTCACCTGGTGCACTGACCACATTAATGGATGTAATTTCATCACTGGCAAGTGTCACTTCCACCTGAATGGTTCCGCCGTATCCATCAGCTTCTCCTGTGTAAGTTCCATCTTTATATACGTTATCGGAACCTGGCGCTGCTGTGTCCTCCGCGTTTGCATCGGATGTCTTGCCGTCCGAAGTGTCTGCTGCCTTGTCACCGTCTGTTGAATCTGCATTACTGCTGTCAGTTCCTGTGGATGCTGCCTGATTCTGCATACGGTTTGCATAGCTTGTCTCCAGTGCACTGAGAAGTTCATTCTGCTGCTCCTGAAGCGTGTCTACCTTATCTGTCAGAGCCGAAATTTCTTTTTCGTTTGCCTGGGCTTTCATACTGCTGTTATAAAAAAGCACAGCCAGAACTACCAGCAGTAAAGAAATCACTCTCATATAAAAATTCTGGTTTTTCATCTCTTTTCTCCCCTGTATTTAGTCAGTCAGATATTCACAGTCCGTTCCTATCATCTGCACATAACCGTTTTTTGAATAAGTTATATATCTTTTACTCATATTTATAGATTAGTTCTAATTAATCATTTTTCTTTAATTAGATATTGCTAACTTACAGCTAGGTATTATATCACCTGATTTTTTTCTTGTCTATACTTTTTGTTAGTACGCGGTAACTTTTTTCTCCGTATCTTTAATTTTTGCTGTAACTTTTCCAGATATTGGTTAGATATCCTTAACTTATATTTGCCTTTTGAATGGGAGTATGATATGATTTTTTCTGAATCTGTGACAGAAACGGAGTTTTTATTTTGAAGAAAAAAGAAGTGATTTTTATTGCCGGGATCCTGATTCTGGCCGGGGTTCTCTGGCTTGGTTTTCAGATCACAGGGAAACGTTCCCACAATACGATCCGTATTACCGTTGACGGAAAAGAATTCGGAACTTATTCTCTTTCCCAGGATCAGGTCATACATATCGGAGACACCAATGTCTGCGAGATCAAAAACGGAAAAGTTACCATGATCGAAGCAACCTGTCCGGATCATTACTGTATGAAACAGAAAGCTGTGGATGAACATGGCGGTTCTATTATCTGTCTTCCTAACAAAGTGGTGATAGAAGGAGAAAATACCACGGAGGATTCGGATTCGAAGAGTTCACCGAAGATTGATGCGGTGACATAAGATGAAGATGTTACGGAATATATGCGTAATGTGCGTTCGCCATGCAGCTCTCCTCCGACAGATGACATTTGGTCCGGGGCACATCTGTAACAAATGAAAGGGTTTATTTATGAAACGAAAAACAGCTTATCTTGGATTATTTTCCGCAGTAGCGATCATTTTGGGATATGTGGAGTCCCTGATTCCTGTGTTTGCAGGAATTCCGGGAATCAAGCTCGGACTTGCAAACCTGGCAGTGCTTTTTATCCTGGATCGGTATTCTGCGAAAGAGGCGGCTCTTGTGTCCGTTGTCAGGATACTTGTGATTGGGTTTATGTTTGGAAATCTGTTCAGTATTTTATATAGTATGGCTGGCGCCGCGCTTAGTTTGACTGTGATGAATCTGCTGAAAAAACATTCCGGGTTTAGTCTGATCGGGATCAGTGTGGCTGGTGGGGTTACGCACAATATTGGGCAATTGATCGTTGCCATGATCGTGGTGAGTAATACGAGTCTGATGGTTTATGCACCGGCACTGCTGGTGGCCGGGGTCCTGGCGGGGATTCTCATAGGTGTTTTGACAAAGGAAGTTGTGGGACGACTTCCTTTGAATCTGTAATGTTTGTGTGTTTCTTTTTTGGGATTATGGTTTTTACTTTGTGAAGTGGATTTTTGAAGTGTGTGTGTTTCTTTTTGGGATTATAGTTTTTACTTTATGAAAGTAGGAAATTTGCGAGAAGGGGAAGCACTCATAGTTGCGAAGGCCGTCTCCCCTTCTCGCGCTCTTCCCCTCCTGCCACGCCGCTGTGATGCGTTATGGAATGTGTAACTTTATCGGCTCAGTCCTGTATTCTGCTGTACTGGCAGTGTCAGGCTGAGCCGATTGTTGGTTCAGGGCGGACGGGAAAGCGGCCTGCGTAGCAGGCCTGTTCCCTGAATTACAGCGTATAACTTGTATGGCTGTTATTTCACTGTTATTCAGAAACAGGTCTGCTTCGCAGACCGCTTTTTGTACGGAGCGAATAAAAAACACTTCGTCAATATATTTACGTCAGCATAAATCGGCTCAACTTTCCGCAGCCGACACAGTAGAATCCATCGCCCCGCCAATACTTTCACACATTCTCACAGCCTACAACAACTGCGTGCCCGGAAAGGGGGAGCTCGAGGGGGAAAAGCGGGCTTCGCAACTTTGAGTGCTTTCCCCCTCGTACCTGCCCATGCCAAAATGGTCCCCCTGAAAGGAAAAAATGCTTACGCTTCTAGTATCCTCCCTGGAAAGGAAAAAGCCTACGCCTCTAGTATCCTCCCCGGAAAGGAAAAAGCCTACGCCTCTAGTATCCTCCCTGGAAAGGAAAAAGTCTACGCCTCTAGTATCCTCCCTGGAAAGGAAAAGTCTACGCCTCTAGTATCCCCTCCAGAAAGAAGATGCCCGCCGCATCCAGGCGCCCTCGCCGGGAGGCATCAGGCTTCGGTTTCATCATGAAACTGAGGAACCGGTGTCACCGGGGGATACGGCTCCGCCGGTGGCTCATCAAATTCTCCGGAAATATTCCGATAGAAAACTGCCATGCAGGTTTCTATATAAGGCACCAGCCAGATCAGTGCCAGATAAAGCGTAAACATGGAAAAAATAATCCACGGTATAAAACTTAAGAGCATTTTCAAATACTCCCAGTAGTGCCCCTTCATAAGTTTCGCACTTGCTTTCAGTGCCTGTGTTCCTTTCATGTCCGGATTATCGGACAGAATATAATAACTCATGGTGAAAGGCATGGCTATCAGCAGGTTCAGCCCAAACCCGAGAAGTGTCAGCAGCATATAAGTCACTGCCCAGTTCATCTGCTCTTCCACTGTATTTCCCATATCGCTTGTGAACGAAAACCACGCCAGTGGAAGTGATGTCACCAGATTGATCAGTGCCAGCACAAAGGATGCCACGATCACATGGTCTGGCTGGTGGCTGAAAAAGTACAGAAGATCTCCAAAAGAATATGCTTCCCTTCTGGAAATATTCAGGTAGATCCGGTAAAGTCCTGCGGAAAAAACGCAGATCACCAGAGAAAGGATAAAGCTGAATACTTCTCCTCCGATGATCGCGTACGCGGAATCTCCCGGAAAAAGTGCTGTGGAAATGTAGCTTGAAACCACACTCATCGCCGCAACCGCAATACTGCCGATCACCGGAACCGTAAAATTACCAGTCAGCGTTTCCCTTGCAAGCTTCTTACAGCCCTTCAGATTTTTTCTCATAAAAATTCTCTCCTTATGAACGGCCACATCTTTCCGGCGGACAGCCCGAATGCACGCACCGTTCCGTTATAGAAGGCGGAGACTTATACCAAGCCTCCGCCCCGTCATTTCTCATTTTCGCTCTGGCATATCCTGCTGCTTATGCTGCATAACTGCACGCCAGATCATTTTTCTGCAATGTCAAACGGATATTCGCAATTCGCAATCCGCATTCACTATGCAGCTCTACACCGATTAACTGCTTCGCAGTTTATCCGGTTAATCTGCAAGATTAAACGCATCATGTACCGCATTCATGGCACGTACGCCATCTTTCTCATTGATGAGAACAGTCACACGGATCTCAGATGTCGCGATCATATTGATGTTCACGCCCTCATTATAAAGGCTCTCGAACATTTTTGCGGCAACACCCGGATTACTCATCATACCAGCTCCCACGATGGAAAGTTTGGCGATGTTTTTCTCCGCATGAAGCTCATCATAGCCGATGCGTGCCTGGTTGGATTCCAGGACTGCCATTGCATCGTCCAGATCATTTTTATCAACAGTAAAGGAAATATCCTTGGTTCCGGCACGGCCGATAGACTGAAGGATCATATCCACATTGATATTTTTCTTGGCCAGGGTATCAAAAAGCTTAAATGCTACTCCTGGTGAATCTTTAAGTCCGATCACAGCAATACGTACTGCATCTGTATCCAGAGCAACACCGCTGATCAGCATTCTCTCCACTGTTACTTCCTCCTTTACCACAGTTCCTTCGCTGTTGTTGAGACTGGAACGTACCACTAGCGGTACACCGTATTTCTTCGCCATCTCCACAGAACGGTTATGAAGCACTCCCGCACCCAGAGTTGCCAGATCCAGCATCTCATCGTAAGTGATCTCCTTAAGCTTGCGGGCTTTCGGAACCTTACGGGGGTCAGCAGTATAAACGCCATCCACATCGGTATAGATCTCACAGGCATCTGCATGAAGTGCTGCTGCAAGAGCTACGGCTGTGGTATCCGAACCGCCACGGCCAAGTGTGGTGTAATCATTATATTTATCAATGCCCTGGAATCCTGTAACCACAACAATTCTGCGGTTATCCAGTTCTCTGCGGATACGTGCGGCATCGATCTTTTTCAGACGGGCACTGCCGTGTGCGCTTGTTGTGTGCATAGCCACCTGAAATGCATTCAGGGAAACTGACGGTACTCCCAGGCTGTCCATAGCCATGGCCATCAGTGCTACCGACATCTGTTCTCCGATGGTAAAAAGCATATCCATCTCACGTTTCGGAGGTTTGTCGTTGATATCTTTCGCCATGGTGATCAGCTCATCGGTATATTTACCCATTGCGGAAAGCACGACCACCACGTCGTTTCCTTTTTTGTAATCTTCGATACATCTTCTGGCAACATTAAAGATACGCTCTTTGTTTGCCACAGAAGTACCGCCGAATTTTTTTACGATTAACATGTTCTTATTTCTCCTCAGGCATCAATCCTTCACGCGGATCATTGCCAGTACTTTTCCGGTAAGCTTACTGATCTTCTCTTTATATTCAGCCTGCTTCATCACCGGTGTGATAAATCCGAATTCGTCCGGAAGGTCATCCGGCTCGATAGTCTGTACATCACCAAAAGCTTTTTCCACTTCATCCATAGTAGTATCAGACACACGTACGAAGAAACGTCCCTCAACTTCATCCATATCCATAAGCTTCAAGGCATAGCTGCTCCAGTTTGTCATGATATTTCTGTGGAGATGCTTTGCTTCATCCACAACATCTGCAACTACTGCACTTGCAGTCGGAAGCTTACCTGCTCCGCTTCCGTAGAACATGGCATCTCCGAGAACATTTCCGTGCACAAATACTGCATTAAACACATCATTTACACTGTAAAGCGGGCTACTCTGGCCTACCAGGAACGGCGCTACCATTGCATAGAAAGAATCTCCGATCCTACGGCTTGTGGCAAGAAGCTTGATAGTCATGCCAAGCTCTTTTGCATATTCCATATCTGCCGGTGTGATCTTTGTGATTCCTTCTGTATAAATATCCTCGTAATTCAGGAATTTTCCGTATGCAAGTGAAGAAAGGATGGCGATCTTACGGCATGCGTCAGCACCTCCTACGTCTGCAGTCGGATCTGCCTCTGCATAGCCCTTTGCCTGAGCTTCCTTCAGAACCGTATCAAAATCACAGTTCTCTGTGCTCATCTTGTAAAGCATGTAGTTGGTGGTTCCGTTAAGGATTCCTGTGATCTCATCGATCTCATCTGCTGTCAGTGAAGAATTCAGTGCACGAATGATCGGGATACCGCCGCCGCAGCTTGCCTCAAAAAGGAAATTGATATTTTTTTCTTTTGCGATCTCCATGAGCTCGGAACCATGCTTGGCTACCAGAGCCTTATTGGATGTGCTTACGCTCTTTCCTGCCTGAAGCGCTCTTTTTACAAAGGTATAAGCCGGCTCGATCCCGCCCATAACCTCAACAACAATATCTACCTCCGGATCGTTTACGATCACTTCATAATCATGAACCAGAACTTTCTCAACCGGATCTCCCGGAAAATCTCTTAAATCAAGAACGTACTTGATGTTAATCTCATCTCCAGCTCTCTTGTTAATGCTCTCATGATTGGTGTTGATGACTTCAACAACTCCGCTTCCTACTGTACCGTAGCCTAATACTGCTATGTTTATCATATGCTTACTCCCTGCCTAAAATTTTCAAATAGTGTATACCGTCTCTCTGCTCAATATTCTCCACCATAGCCTCTGCGTCGCCTTCTCCCGGAAGGATGTCAACGCTCAGCGTCAGCGTTGCGACTCCGTTAATGGGAATACTCTGATGTATGGTCAGGATATTACCGTGAAAACGGGCAATCGTCTGCAGCACCATTGATAAAAGCCCCGGCTCATCGTCCATCTGAATGATAAAGGTGATGGTCTTTCCCTTGGTCTCCTCGTGGAAAGGAAAAATATCGTCCTTATATTTGTAAAAAGAACTGCGGCTGATCCCGGTCCTTTCAGCAGCTTCCTGAACAGTAGCCACCCGTTTGGATTCCAGCAGTCTCTTGGCCTCAACCACCTTGAGAAGTACCTCCGGCACTGCCCGTTCTCTTACTACATAGTATTTTTTCTTTTCAACCTGTTTCTGCATAGCAACCTCTCTGACTGCTGTTCACATTGTGGCCAGCAGCCTCCTGTCCGTTTCATAAAGACAACTGTTTTCGTACAAGAGATATATTATCATAATAAAAGAAACTCCACAAGCGCTTTTTTGCCTGCGGAGTCCTTTTCTCTGTCTTTATGGGGTTCCGTGACAGTAATGTTATTCTTTCTTTTTCGCCAGCGCGATCCATTTCAGGTATGCATTGATAAAGATGTCAATACCACCGTCCAGAACTGCGTCAACATTACCGGTTTCTTCATTGGTTCTATGGTCTTTTACCATGGTGTATGGCTGCAGGACATAGGAACGGATCTGGTTTCCCCAGCCGATATCTGTTACTTCGCCTCGAATGCCGGAAAGCTTCTCCTCAGCTTCCTGCTGTTTCAGCAGATACAGCTTGGCCTTCAGCATCTGCATAGCCTTATCCTTGTTCATGTGCTGAGAACGTTCATTCTGGCACTGTACCACGATTCCAGTCGGAAAATGGGTGATACGGATCGCAGAGGATGTCTTGTTGATATGCTGTCCACCGGCACCACTGCTTCGGTAGGTATCGATACGGATATCGTCATCATTGATCTCAACATCCAGATCCTTCTTGATATCCGGCATAACATCGCAGGATACAAAAGATGTCTGTCTCTTTCCTGCTGCATTAAACGGAGAAATACGTACAAGACGGTGAACACCCTTCTCGGATTTCAGATAACCGTAGGCGTTCTCTCCGTTCACCTGGAAGGTTACGGATTTCACACCGGCCTCATCACCGTCAAGGTAATCCAGGACCTCCAGCGCAAAGCCTTTCTTCTCCGCCCATCTGCTGTACATACGATAAAGCATTCCGCACCAGTCGCAAGCCTCTGTTCCGCCGGCTCCTGCGTTCAGCTTGATGATGGCGTTCTCTCCGTCGTACTCTCCGGAAAGAAGTGTCTTCACACGGATGCTGTCAAAGCTTGCCTGGAACTCGTCCAGCATTTCCTGGATCTCAGGGACGATCTCCGGATCATTCTCCTCATATCCCATCTCGATCATGGTTTCCATATCTTCCATCTGTGTTTCCAGATTATGGTATGTCTCAATATCATCCTTGAGACTCTTTAACTGTTTCATCTTCATCTGAGATACTTCTGCGTTATCCCAGAAATCAGGCGCTTCCATCTCGCGCTCTAATTCTTCGACCTTCTGCTCTTTGTTAGCGAGGTCAAAGTGAATCCCTCACTTCCACTAATGGCTCTGTGTATGTTGCAAGAATACTCTTGAACTGATCTAACTCAACCACAGCTTCACCTTCTTTCTATATATTGATGCAGGAACTCCTGCCTGTCTTATACAATACCATATGGGCCTGAAAATTACAACGAAAACGTGGTTCAGGCATTTCTATTTTATCTGCGACAATTCATAGATATCCCCTCTCCGGTGCTTCAGAAGAGGCAGCTGTTCCCGGACTTTTTTTACCTCCTCCAGGTCCAATTCCGCAACTTTTACGTCCGGCTTTTCTTCCATTTCCATGAGGACTTTTCCCCAGGGATCCACGGCAATGGAATGGCCCCAGGAATGGTATCCGGCATTCAGGTCTCTGGCAGGTGCGGCCCCGAGGGTGTATACCTGATTGTCCACGGCTCTCTGGCGGAACATCAGCTCCCAATGGAGAGGACCTGTTGTCATATTAAAAGCCGCCGGCACAATGATCACCTCTGCCCCCTGATCCACCATCAGCCTGGCAAGTTCCGGAAAGCGGAAATCATAGCAGATGCAAACGCCCATCTTTCCAAATTCTGTGTCAAAAACTGTCACCTGATCTCCCGGTGTCAGGGTATCTGATTCTTTAAAATACTGGCCACCTTTTACATCAATGTCAAAAAGATGCATCTTCCGGTGTTTCCCGATCTGATGCCCGTTTCTGTCAAAAACATAGGATGTGTTGTAAATACGACCGGTTGCGTCTCTCTCCGGCATACTTCCAGCTATGAGATAAATCCCACGTTCTGCTGCCAGCCTGGAACATTTTTCCCAGGTGTCCCCGCCTTCGGATTCCGCATATTCCGGGAAGTATTTGTTCTCGTAGGGACAGCAGAACATTTCGGGCAGAACTGCCAGGTCGATTCCCTGAAGTTCCGGACTGGCAAGAATTTCTGCTGCCTGAATGATGTTACGGGATTTTTCTGTATATACATGTGTCTGAAGAATTGCTGTTTTTATAACGGCCATATTATCATATCCTTTCTCTGCTCTTATACAAAAATAGCCCCACCATATCATCAGGTGAGACTATTTTTATCTTCATTCTCAGATCTTAGCCGCCTTACGTCCGCAGCACTGTTTGTATTTCTTGCCGCTTCCGCATGGGCACGGATCGTTTGGATATACTTTATCTTCTTTTCGCTGAACCGGTTTCTTCGGGCCGGCGCTATCATCCTTGTTTGTGCCGGTTACTTTTGCAACCTGCTCACGCTCGATCTTCTGCTCTACATGAACATGATACAGCATACGTACAGTATCTTCCTGAATGGAAGTGATCATGTTGTTGAACATCTCAAATGCGTTCATCTTGTACTCAACAACCGGATCTCTCTGGCCGTATGCCATCAGGCCGATACCCTGACGGAGCATCTCCATGTCGTCGATGTGATCCATCCACTTGCTGTCGATACATTTCAGAAGAACTACTCGCTCAAGCTCACGAAGCTGCTCCGGTTCCGGGAACTCAGCCTCTTTCGCTTCATAAAGCTTCACAGCCTCTTCCTTCACGATATGCTTGATCTCATCTTTCTTATGACCTTTTACCTTCTCTGCAGTCAGAGGGTGGATTGGGATAATCGGAGTGATCGCGGTATTGAACTCATCAAGATCCCACTCCGAAGAATCCATATCATCAGAGAAGCACATATCTGTCATGCTGTCTACGATATCTGTGATCATCTTGTAGATGGCATCACGCATGTTCTCACCGTCAAGTACCTGACGACGCTCCTCGTAGATGATCTCTCTCTGCTCATTGTTAACCTGGTCATAGTCGAGAAGATTTTTACGGATTCCGAAGTTGTTGAACTCAATCTTCTCCTGCGCTTTCTCGATGGCGTTGGAGAGCATCTTATGCTCGATCTGCTCATTCTCCTCAACACCAAGGGATGTAAACACTTTCATCAGTCTCTCGGAACCGAACAGGCGCATCAGGTCATCCTCAAGGGAAATGTAGAAACGGGATTCACCCGGATCTCCCTGTCGTCCGGAACGTCCACGGAGCTGGTTATCAATACGTCTTGACTCATGGCGCTCGGTACCGATGATCTTCAGACCGCCGGCCTCTCTTGCCACATCATCAAGCTTGATATCGGTACCACGGCCTGCCATGTTGGTTGCGATGGTAACGGCATCTGCCTGTCCTGCCTGTGCTACGATCTCAGCCTCAAGCTCATGGAACTTGGCATTCAGTACATTATGCGGGATTCCCTCTCTCTTCAGCATTCTGCTGAGAAGTTCGGAAGTTTCGATGGTAATCGTACCAACCAGTACTGGCTGATGTTTTGCGTGAGCTTCCTTAACTGCCTCTACAACGGCATTGAATTTCTCTTTCTTTGTCATGTAAACGGCATCATCAAGATCTTTACGCTGTACCACACGGTTGGTCGGAATCTCTACAACGTCCATGCCGTAGATATCACGGAACTCTTTTTCCTCGGTAAGGGCCGTACCGGTCATACCGCCTTTTTTATCATATTTATTGAAGAAGTTCTGGAAAGTGATGGTTGCAAGAGTCTTACTCTCTCTCTTAACCTTAACATGCTCTTTCGCCTCGATCGCCTGATGAAGACCATCCGAATAACGACGGCCCGGCATGATACGTCCGGTAAACTCATCAACGATCAGGATCTCGTCATCTTTCACAACATAATCCTGATCCTTATGCATCAGGTTATGTGCACGAAGGGCAAGGATAATGTTATGCTGGATCTCCAGATTCTCCGGATCTGCCAGGTTCTCAATATTAAAGAATTTCTCAACCTTCTTGATACCCTGTTCGGTAAGGTTGACGATCTTGTCTTTCTCATTTACAACGAAGTCACCGGTCTCGATAACTTCCTCACCCATGATGGCTGCCATCTTGGTCATCTCATGGCTGGCCTCACCACGCTCCAGCTGCTGTGCAAGGATATCACATACTTCATAAAGCTTGGTGGATTTGCCGCTCTGTCCGGAAATAATCAGAGGTGTACGTGCCTCATCGATCAGGACGGAGTCGATCTCATCGATGATACAGTAGTGAAGATCTCTCTGAACAAGCTGTTCTTTATAGATAACCATGTTATCACGAAGGTAATCGAATCCAAGTTCGTTGTTGGTAACGTATGTGATGTCACATCCATATGCCGCACGGCGTTCTTCCGGCTTCATGTCGTTAAGTACCACGCCTACAGTCAGGCCAAGGAACTCATGGACTTTACCCATCCACTCGGCATCTCGTTTAGCCAGGTAGTCGTTGACAGTTACGATGTGGACACCTTTTCCCTCAAGGGCATTCAGGTATGCAGGAAGTGTGGAAACAAGAGTTTTACCTTCACCTGTTTTCATCTCGGCGATACGGCCCTGGTGAAGGATGATACCACCGATGATCTGTACACGGTAATGCTCCATTCCAAGCACACGCTTGGCAGCCTCACGTACGGTGGCAAATGCCTCAGGAAGAAGATCATCCAGTGTTTCGCCTTCTGCAAGACGTTTCTTATATTCTCTGGTTTTGTCCCGTAACTGCTCGTCGGTAAGCTGCTGCATCTGGGACTGATAGCTCTCGGTTTTCTCAACCAGCGGCATGATACGCTTTACCTCACGCTGGCTGCGGGTTCCAAATACTTTTGAAAAAACATTCATGTTTCTGCTCCAATCATTTTATTCGAAATAGGACATTTAAGTCTCTTATCTATCCGATTCAGGATCATTCCAGGACACTGTTCGTTCCAATCATCATAATCATTCCAGTTCTCTGTTGATATCCAGATCACATATGGTATATATTCTACCACTTTCCAGTTATAAAAACAATGAACAATTAATTAACAAATCATGTCCATAAAAACCTTTTCCGACAAAAAACATCCTGCGGAATTTCCTGTTTTTACAGGACTCCGCAGGATATTTATTTCTTCAGATATTCGAAAACCGCAGGGGGCTTATTTTCTGGTTTTAATGCTCTTTGTACTGCTCCATGCGCTGTAGTATGTCTTGCCGCTTATTTTTTTATATGCGCGGATACGTACATAATACGTGCTTCCCTTCTTCAATCCGGAAACTGTTTTGGCTGTTGCTGTAGTTGACACTGTTTTTACTCCGCTGAAACTTTTTGATGTTGCATACTGAACCTGATATCCGGACACAGCGGAGATTTTTTTCCATTTTGATGTCAGCTGCCCTGATGCTTTACTGTACGGATTATATGGAACCGGTGCTGCCAGGCGGACAATTTTTGTTCCTGTTTTGTCGTAGCTGCTTAAGAGAGAGCTTTTATATGCACGGACTGTATAGGTATAAGTCGTTCCATGTTTTACCGAACGATCCGCATAACTGCTGGTACTGCTTCCCTTTACAGTTGCAATATTGGTCCATTTTGTACTGCTTCCGTCTTTTCTGTAGATTTTATAGCCGGATACTCCACTGACGTTTTTCCACTTTACAACAATACCGGTTGTACCGTTATATGTTCCGTTCAGAACTGGCTGTTTCGATTCTGCCTGGGAAAGTGCTGCCGAACGGAACTGATAATTCACAGAACTTATGGTATTGGTTGCTTTCCAGGCTGTTTTTTTATAAACCTGCTTCTGGAAAAAGACATACAGATTATATGTTCTGGCGGTTGCTATCCCTCTTGCAGAGCCAATCTTCCAGGAGATATTTTTCTGGGATCCTGACGGATTTGCACTTGTACTCCAGTACTTCGGAACCCATCTTACATCCCCCTCTCCCGGCTTGCTGTTTGTGGTTCCCGCACCGATGACAGAAAAATTGTAAAATTTACCAGGCGTAAATTTCAGCGGAGAGTCCAGTCCCTTCACAACACTGTCTGACACCTTCGGAACAACCGGAGTATGGGCCGGTGTCGGTGTGAGACGATTCTGCGCCGGTGTCGGTGTGAGACGATTCTGCGCTGGTGTCGGTGTCGGACGATTCTGCGCCGGTGTCGGTGTCGGACGATTCTGCGCCGGTGTCGGTGTCGGTGTGGGACGATTCTTCTGATCTAATGTCAGATGCCATATCTTACTGCGCCTTCCATCTGCACCTGCAATCTGCAAATATACAATAACCGGTTTATTTTCTTTAAGGCCTTTCAGGGATATTTTGAAATTGTTATTTGCTCTTGTCAGTACAGAAAAACTGCTGTCATCCAGAACCGGTCTAGGTTCAGTATCATATATCCATTTATAATAGCATACTCCATCCGTATCAGTATTCATTGTCAATTGCGCTGCTGTACTGTTCAACCACTTTGCTGCTTTCCATTTTACACTTATCGGTTTTGGAGTCGGGGGTACTGTTGGCATCGGAGTTGCTGTCGCTTCCGGTCCTGTTGTTGGTTCCGGAATTGTCGTTACTTCCGGTCCGAATGTCGGCATTGGAGTTGTTGTTATTTCCGGTCCGGCTGTTGGCATCGGAGCTTTCGTTATTTCCGGCTTCTCAGTCGGTGTTGCTGTTATTTCTGTCTCCTGAGATTCTTCTGCATCTCCGGCAAATGGTATCTCTTCATCTCCTGCCTGCGTTTGCAGCGCCATCTCATCTGCTGTTTCATTCTGATCTGTAAATTCCGACGCAAATCCGGTTGCCGGCATTACCGTTATACATAACGCCACACTCAAAAGCAACGCTGAAATCTTTTTTCTCATTTCCTCCACCCTTTCCTATTCTTTGAATAAAACCATTATAGATTCTCCCTGTATCTATGTAAAGCTATAACCTCGCACATCCACCTTCTGTATGCCTATGACCATAGTCACTTCACACCTTACATTAACAACATAAAAGCTCCGGGAATCTACTGATTTTCCACGCAGCTTTCCGGAGCCATACATTCAATATTCAGTTGTCATAACAAAGGCCCTCCACTCATGGCCTTCTCACAGAGACTTCTCTGATTCGTGTCAAGCGGATATTCGCAATCTGCTTCGCTACGTAGCTCTACACCAAATAACTGCTCCGCAGTTTATCAGGAGGAGC
>ERZ507027.256-NODE-256-length-51581-cov-6.630808_pt1 | contig 51581 bp, 50 predicted proteins | sample MGYA00513163_ERZ507027 | MGnify/ENA metagenome assembly ERZ507027
CCCTACTGCCTGCGGCAGCAGGGTCCCACCCCAGCGGACGGTCCTCGGAGAAACTCCCGACCCGCAGGCAAGGGTGGCAGACAGGTAACCGTCATTCAGAAAAAACAGTATGCTCTGGATGCCGACACCTGCGCAAAATACGCTTTTCATGTTGGTTTTCTCCATGAATTTTGTAACGCGGCCCAAGGTGGTGCCCCCGGTTTGCCGCGGGATGATAGCTTACTTTATGATCTGCTCCGAAAGGGCACGCAGTTCGCGGCACTCGGCCTCGATGTCCTTTGCGGCAAAGATAGCACTTACCAGCGCCACGCCGTCCACGCCGGTGCCCTTGAGCTGCAGAATGTTCTCCTTGTGGATGCCGCCAATAGCTACCACCGGCACATCCACGGCGTTGCAGATGTCCAGCAGGGTCTGCCGGGGCATCTCGCTTACGTCCGTCTTGGTGTGGGTGGCAAATACCGCGCCTACGCCAAGGTAGTCCGCACCGTGCGCCACAGCGTCCAGTGCTTCCTGCACTGTGTGAGCGGAAACGCCGATCATCACGCCGTCACCCACGCGCTGGCGCACCTGTGCGGCGGACATATCGTCCTGCCCCACATGGATGCCCTCGGCGTGGCACTGCAAGGCCACCTCCACGTTATCGTTGATGAACAGCGGCACACCGTATTGCTGGCACAGAGCGTGGATTTGGATGGCCTCCTGCAAAAAATCGGCGTCGCCCAGCTGCTTTTCCCGCAGCTGCACACAGGTAGCACCGCCCTTCAGGGCACTTTCCACCTGCTGATACAAAGTCTGCTCGCCCACCCATGCACGGTCGGTCACCGCATACAGGAGCATGGTGTGTTTATCGCACTTCATAGTTTGCGCCTTTCTCCAGCTGTTCGGGGGTCATGTTGTAAATGGCATCAATGATGTAATTGCGGTAGGTAGCGTTGCCGTCCTGCGGGGTGAGCCGCTGGTGGGCGATCTCACCCGCCAGACCCATGGCGCATACCGCCGCAGCGGCAGCTTCCAGCGGGTGGCCGGGGTTGGCGGTGACAAAAGCCGCCGTCAGGGCAGAAAGCTGACAGCCTGTGCCGGTGATGCTGCTCATCATGGCGTTGCCGTTGCGGATGCAGTAGGCTTTTTGTGCATCGGCCACGATGTCAATGGCGCCGGTAATGGCCACCACCGCGCCGGTGCGGGCGGCAAAAGCCTTGGCAAAGGCCACGGCGCTGTCCAGATTCTCCTCGGTCACCTTGTCGGCTACATCTGCATCCACGCCCTTGGTGGTGCCCGCGCCGGAGGCAAGGGTCTTGATCTCCGAGATGTTGCCCCGGATCACTGTGAACTGCACCTCCCGCAGCAGGCGGAAGGCGGTGTCGGTGCGCAGATGGGAAGCGCCGGCACCCACCGGGTCCAGCACCACAGGGTGACCCAGCTGATTGGCCTTTTTGCCCGCCAACAACATACTGGTGACGGTGCGGCTGTTCAGCGTGCCGATGTTAATGTTCAGTCCGCCGCAGATGGCGGTGATCTCCTCCACCTCGGCGGCATCATCGGCCATGATGGGGGAGGCACCGCAGGCCAGCACCATGTTGGCGCAGTCGTTCACGGTGACGTAGTTGGTGATGTTGTGGATCAGAGGGCTGCGGCTGCGCAGGTTCTCAAAGGCGGTCTTGAGCATTCCCGGCACCTCCGCTCAGGAAAGGCTGTTCTGCATGGAGCGCAGAGCGCCGGAGCGCTGCAGGCTGAACACCACAGCACCGGCGATCACCGCACCCACGGCGGTAGAGATGAGGAAAGGCACAATATAGGCGTAGAAAGCGATATCCGCAGCGCTCTTGCCCATCAGGAAGATGGCCACGGGCCATGCGCACAGGCCGCCCAGAATGCTGGTGCCGAACACCTCACCCACCACGGTGGCAATCAGGTTTTTGGTCTTGTGGTATGCAAGGCCGCACAGCAGCGCACCGAACATACTGCCCGGGAAAGCCATCAGGCTGCCCAGACCCAGCAGATTGCGCAGCAGGGAAGCCACAAAGGCCACGCCCACGCCCCACCAGGGCCCCAGAAGAACAGCGCACAGCACGTTGACCATGTGCTGCACCGGGGCGCACTTGCTGCCGAACATGGGAAAGCTGAACACGCTGCCCACTACGCACAGGGCACAGAACATACCGGCGAGGGCAAGCTTTTTGACAGAAAGATTCTTCATGATAAATTGGCTCCTTTTCAACCATCTGCGGCAGCGCAGGACGAACACCGGCGCTCCCGCAACAAAACAGCCCGTGCCCGCAACAAGGCGGGAACAGGTACGGAAGGTGCGGTCGAAGCTTACTGGCTTCCTCTCACGCCGGAACACGGCTTCCCATCGCTGCATTCATCCAAGGCTCAGGGCGCTCCCCCTCAGCCGGCTGCGGAACCTCCGCAGAGGTACAAAAAAACAGGAGGAGCCCGGCACGGCTCCTCCTGCAAAAAATCATAAAGGGTATGACTTCCTACGGCGGCATTATCCGCATCAGGTAAAAGGGTCGAAGCTTGCTATACTTCCTCTCAGCCCGCTGCACGAGCTCCCCTGTGTTTGATTGTGACTGTATTCTACACCTCTTTCCCCAAAAATGCAAGAGGGAAGGGGACGATTTGGAATGCGCAGAGCGAATGCGGAGCGCATTTTCAATCATTAAACTGTTTCATTATAAACCAAAGCCGCCGTGCAGGGGTCTGCGCAGCGGCTTTGGTCACAGAAAGGAGAATAATATGAAAAAGCAGAAAAAGTCGGGTTAACCCATGGTCACCTGCACCGTTACCTCAGTCCCGGCGGCAGCCAGCGGCAGAACGTTGCCGGAGATGGCCTTGCCGTCCACGGTAACGGCCTTGATGCCGTGCTGCACCCCGGCGGCGTTATCCACTGTAATGTGGTACACCGCACCGCGGAAGCGGCGGGTCACGGTAAAGCCGGACAGGGTGTGAGGAATGCAGGGGTCTACCTTCAGGCCGTCCAAGGTGGGCTGGATGCCCAGAATGTACTGGCTGATGTTGAAGAAGGTCCATGCCGCTGTGCCGGTCAGCCAGCTGTTTTTGGCTTCACCAAAGGTGGGGGCGTCCTTACCGGCTACCATCTGACTGTAAACGTAGGGCTCGGTGCGATGAATCTCGGAAATGTCCTCGATGTAGGCGGGGCAGGTCTTGCGGTACACCGCAAAGGCGCGGTCACCGTGGCCGAGCGTTGCCTCGGCGCAGCTGATCCACGGGTTGTTGTGGCAGAAGATACCGGCGTTCTCCTTGTATCCCGGAGGATAGCTGGAGATCTCGCCCAGATTCAGCTGGTAGCTGGTATAGGCGGGCTGCAGCAGCACCACGCCGTATTTGGTGTCCAGCCGCTCCTCCACGCTGGCAAGCGCCTGCGCGGCCTGTCCGCTCTCCTTGCCGATGCCGGCCATGACACACATACCCTGCGGCTCAATAAAGATCTGACCCTCGGTGCACTCCTTGCTGCCGACGGGCTTGCCGAAAGCATCGTAGGCACGGCGGAACCATGCGCCGTCCCAACCGGCGGTCAGGGTGGCCTGCTCCACGGCATCAATGTGCTTGCGGGCGGCAGCGGCCTCCTCGGTCAGATTCAGATGGTCGCACAGCTGGGCGTATTCGTGGCCGTACTTGACGAACATACCGGCAATGAAAACGCTTTCGGCCACAGGACCCTCGCTGGGGCCGGTGATCTGGAAGCTCTCACCCGGGTGCTCGGAGAAGCAGTTCAGGTTCAGGCAGTCATTCCAGTCGGCGCGGCCGATGAGCGGCAGACCGTGGGGGCCCAGATGGGTGCAGGTAAAGTTGAAGCTGCGGCGCAGGTGCTCCATCAGGGTCTGCGCCTTGGTGGCGTCGTTATCAAAGGGCACCTGTTCTTCCAGAATAGACCAGTCGCCGGTCTCCCGCAGGTAGGCGGCGGTACCGGCAATGAGCCACAGCGGGTCATCGTTGAAGCCGGTGCCGATATCCCGGTTGCCCTTTTTGGTCAGGGGCTGGTACTGGTGGTAGGCGCTGCCGTCCTCAAACTGGGTGGCGGCGATATCCAGAATGCGCTCCCGGGCGCGGGAGGGGATGATATGCACAAAGCCCAGCAGATCCTGACAGCTGTCCCGGAAGCCCATGCCGCGTCCGGTGCCGCTTTCGTAGTAGCTGGCAGAGCGGCTCATGTTAAAGGTGACCATGCACTGGTACTGGTGCCAGATGTTGACCATGCGGTTCAGCTTTTCCTCGCCGGATTCCAGATGGTAGGTGGACAGCAGCTGCTCCCAGTGGGTGCGCAGGGCGGCGCGGGCGGCATCGACCTGTGCATCGGTGGCGTAGCGCTCCATCATGGCGTGGGCGCGGGTCTTGTTGATGACGCCCGGGGCAATGAACTTTTCCTGCTGCGGGTTCTCGATGTAGCCCAGACCGAACAGGATGCTGTGGCTCTCGCCGGGGGCGAGGGTCAGGTGAATGTGCAACGCACCCACCGGTGCCCAGCCGTGGGCAATGCTGCCGGAGCAGTGCCCGGCGCGGACGGCCTGCGGGTCTGCCGGGCCGCCGTACACGCCGCAAAAGGCATCCCGGGTGGTGTCAAAGCTGTCCACCGGGCAGTTTGCCCAGAACACGGCGTAGTGGTTGCGGCGCTCGCGGTACTCGGTCTTGTGGTAGATCACGCTGCCCTCTACCTCTACCTCACCGGTGGAGTAGTTGCGCTGGAAGTTGGAGCTGTCGTCCACGGCATCCCACAGGCAGAACTCCACATAGCTGAACAGATCCAGCTCCTTGACAACGGTGCTGCCGTTGCACACTGTCACCCGGTCCAGCTCACAGGCATCCCCCTTGGGGACGAACAACTCCTGCCGGGCGGTCACACCGTCCTTTTTGCCCTCCAGAATGGTGTAGCCCAGACCGTGGCGGCAACTGTAACTGTCCAGCGGGGTCTTGGTGGGCTGCCAGCCCGGGTTCCATACGGTTTCGCCGTCCTTGATGTAGATCCGGTGGCCGTCCATGTCCAGCGGGGAGTTGTTGTAGCGGTAGCGGGTCAGGCGGCGCATCCGGGCGTCCCGGTAAAAGCTGTAACCGCCCGCTGTGTTGGAGACCAGACTGAAGAAGTCCTCGCTGCCAAGGTAGTTGATCCAGGGCAGGGGCGTCTGCGGGGTGGTGATGACGTATTCCTTATTCTGGTCATCAAAATATCCGAACTTCATAATGCTTCCTCCTTAAAACTGCGCCTTGTCGGGCGGGCAGTGTGTCGATGAACGAAAACGATTAAGACACTGCGAAAGAAGCAATCTCATCACGCTAAGCATACCGTATCCCACCGAAAAATGCAAGAGCTTTTTGCAAAAATCTCAACGGAAATTTTAAAATAATCTGCGAAGCCCCGGCAGTTTTCTGGGACTTTCGGCACGGCGTACACCGGCGAAAGGGCGAACGAAAGACCCGAAACCCCATTTTAAAAGTAATATATACATACGGCCTCCGGCACCGAAAACCATAACGAAACTGCAACGAAAATTTTTTCGTTTTAATCGAAATGTAACGAAAGTGAATCGAGATGCACAATTCTTACATGCCGTATTGGAACAAAATGCCAAAAGTGATGCAGTTGAGCTAAAACTTTTGCGTTTCCGCTTGATTTTTGGTACAGAATGCGATATATTGAGGTTGCGAAAACGATTAAGGAACTCGCGAGAAACATCCCGCTGCTCCTATCCTCGGAAGGAGGCTAAAAGATGCCGTCCCTGAAGGATCTGGCAAAAGAGTGCGGCGTATCCGTCGCAACTGTCAGTAAGGCGCTGAACAACCAGCCGGACATCGCACCGGCCACGCGGGAACGCATCCGTGCAGCGGCCCGCCGCGTAGGGTATCTGCCCAACGCAGCAGCCCGGGCGCTGAAAACCAACCGTACTTACAACCTTGGCGTTCTGTTCGTAGATGAAAAGCAGAGCGGCCTGACCCACGAGTACTTCTCCGCAGTGCTGGACAGCTTCAAGGTAGAAGCAGAAAAGCGCGGCTATGATATCACCTTCATCAACCACAACATCAGCGGCAAGTCCATGAGCTATCTGGAACATTGCCACTACCGGGGTGTGGACGGCGTGGTGATCGCCTGCGTGAACTTTTACGATCCGCAGGTGGTGGAGCTGGTCAACGGCGATGTGCCGGTGGTGACCATCGACCATGTGTTCAACAACCGGATGGCGATCCTTTCAGACAACGTGGTTGGCACAAAGGCTCTGGTACAGCAGGCATGGGCCTGCGGACACCGGCGCATCGCCTTTATCCACGGCGAAAAGACCGCCGTTACTGAGAACCGACTGGCAGGCTTCTATCAGGCCTGCGAGGAGCTGGGGCTGAAGGTGCCGGAGGAGTACGTCCGCTGCGGTGTGTACCACGATGTGGATCGCTGCGCAGAGGAGACCCGGGCGCTGCTGGCACTGCCGCAGCGGCCCACCTGCATCATCTTCCCGGATGACTTTTCCGCACTGGGTGGCTACAACGCCCTGAGCGAAGCGGGTCTGAGCATCCCGGAGGACATCTCGGTGATGGGATACGATGGTATCTATCTCTCCCGGGTGGTCAAACCCCCGCTGGTGACCTACCAGCAGAACACCAAATCCCTTGGCAGGCTGGCAGCGGATAAGCTGATCGAGTTGATCGAGCATCCGCGTGTGACCCTGCCGGAGCAGATCCGGGTGTCCGGCAAACTGCTGGACGGCGGCTCCGTCCGCATCCTTTAACAAAGGCCCACAACTCCCGGCGCGGAGTTTTTGAGTATGAATTTTTTAATTGGAAAACCATGAAGGAGGTTTACCCTTATGAAAAAGATTTCTCGTCGTAATTTCCTGCTCGCTTCCGGTGTCGTGACGATTGGTGCTGCTCTGGCAGCCTGCGGCGGCGGCTCTTCCAGCAGCACTGCTGCTTCCTCTGCGGCTCCCGCATCCTCCGCTGCTGCTTCTGCTCCGGCTGCTGCCGAGGGCAAGGTGCTGAACATCTGGTGCTGGAATGATGAGTTCCAGAGCCGCTTCAACGACTATTATCCCGAGGTCAAGGAGATCGCAGCCGACAAGTCCACCACCACCCTGAAGGACGGTACCACCGTGAAGTGGACCATCAACGCCAACGAGAACAACAACTACCAGAACAAGCTGGACGAGGCTCTGCTGAATCAGGACTCCGCTGCCGATGACGACAAGATCGACATCTTCCTGATCGAGGCTGACTACGCTCTGAAGTATGTGGATTCCGACTATGTTCTGGATGTCAAGAAGGATATCGGCCTGACCGATTCCGATCTGGCCGGCCAGTACCAGTACACCAAGGATATCGTTTCTGTGGACGGCAGCCAGCGCGGCACCACCTGGCAGGCTACCCCGGGTCTGTTCGCATACCGCCGCAGCATTGCCAAGGAGGTGCTGGGCACCGATGACCCCGCCGAAGTGCAGACCTACCTGTCCGACTGGGATAAGTTCAACGATGTAGCTGCCAAGGCTGCTGCCAAGGGCTACAAGATGCTGTCCGGCTTTGACGATGCATACCGCACCTTCTCCAACAACGTCTCTGCACCCTGGGTCACCGGCACCACTGTTACCGTGGACGAGAACCTGATGAAGTGGGTGGATCAGACCAAGGAGTACACCGACAAGGGCTACAACAACAAGTCCAGCCTGTGGGACAGCCAGTGGGCTTCCGATCAGGGCCCCACCGGTAAGGTGTTCGGCTTCTTCTACTCCACTTGGGGCATCAACTTCACCCTGCTGGGCAACTCTCTGGCAACTCCTACCGCTGAGGGCGGCAAGGAAGAGGTTGGCAACGGCATCTACGGCGACTACGCTGTGTGCGAAGGCCCTCAGCCCTACTACTGGGGCGGCACCTGGATCTGCGGCGCAGCCGGCAGCGACAACCTTGAGACCATCAAGGACGTTATGCTGAAGCTGACCTGCGATGAAGCCATCATGAAGCAGATCACCATGGATACGCAGGACTACACCAACAACGAGAAGGCCATGAACGAGATCGCCAACAGCGATTACAAGTCCGACTTCCTCGGCGGCCAGAACCACATCGCTCTGTTTGCAGAGGCTGCAACCAAGATCGATATGTCCAACGCAGGCCCGTACGATCAGGGCCTGAACGAGAGCTTCCAGAACGCTTTCAAGGATTACTTCACCGGCAACGTGCAGGAGGATGCCGCCAAGGCAAACTTCGAGACCGCCATCAAGGAGAAGTACCCCGAGCTGACCGACGTGGTATGGCCCGCATAAGCGGTTTTACTCCGAACTGAAAATTGAAGCAAAGGGGCGGGCGGCGTATCTCGCCCGCCCCTTTGCTTTTGCTGTGACCCGGCAGGAGGGAGATCTCATGGGAGAAAAAACAAAGAAGAAAGGGTCGATCAGCTACGCGAAATGGGGCTATATCTTCATTGCACCGTTCTTTATCATCTTCGCGGTATTCCAGCTGATCCCTCTGGCATCCACCATCTATTACAGCTTTTTTGAGTATTACCGCAGCGGTCTGAAGATCATCGGACCCAGCTTTGTGGGCCTGAAAAACTACATCACCCTGTTCGCGACCGATCTGCCCAAGTATTTCAGCAACACGCTGATCCTCTGGATCATCGGTTTCGTCCCGCAGATCATCGTCTCGCTGCTGCTGGCGGCATGGTTTACCGACCTGCGACTGAAGCTGAAGGGACAGACCTTCTTCAAGACGGTCATCTACATGCCCAACCTGATCATGGCCTCGGCCTTCGCAATGCTGTTCTTCGCCCTGTTCTCGGATAACGGCCCGGTGAACGCAGTGCTACTGAGCATGGGCTGGATCAAGACCCCCATCAGCTTTTTGAATACCGTGTGGGGCAACCGTGGCCTTGTGGGCCTGATGAACTTCCTGATGTGGTTCGGCAACACCACCATCATGCTGATGGCAGCCATTATGGGCGTGGATCCCACCCTGTACGAGGCTGCGGAACTGGACGGCTGCACCCCGAACCAGATGTTCTGGAAGATCACCCTGCCCCTGATCCGCCCCATTCTGGTCTATGTGATGATCACCTCCATGATCGGCGGCTTGCAGATGTTCGATGTGCCGCAGATTTTGACCAACGGCAAGGGCGGCCCCGACCGTACCTCCACCACCATGATCATGTACCTGAACAACCACCTGTTCAGCAAGAACTATGGCATGGCCGGTGCAGTATCTGTGGTGCTGTTCCTTGTGTGTGCAGTGCTGTGCGTCGTCGTGTACTTCTCGCTGACCAAGGAAGATGACGGCCTGACCAAGGCCCAGCGCAAGGAACTGAAAGCAGCCAAAAAGGCTGCTGCCAAAGGAGGGAAATAAGTATGGCACATACGCCTAAAAATCAGTCCGAAAAGGCGATCTTGACCGCCCGCCGTGCGTGGTGCTATCTGGTGCTGGTGCTGATCAGCTTTCTGTGCCTGTTCTTCTTCTATGTGCTGATCATCAACTCCACCCGCACCCACTTCGAGATCCAGAAGGGCTTCTCGCTGATGCCGGGCAAGTCCATCATCACAAACTTCCGCAACGTGCTTACGGACGCCAACATCCCTGTGATAAGCGGCATCCGTAACAGCCTGCTGGTGTCTGCCTGCTCGGCCGCGCTCAGCGTTTACTTCTCGGCACTGACGGCCTACGGCATCTACGCCTATAACTTCAAATTCAAAAAGGCTGCCTTTGCCCTGATCCTGCTCATCATGACCATGCCCACACAGGTGTCCGCACTGGGCTTTCTGCAGTTGATCTCCAAGATGGGGCTGAAAAACAGCTTCATCCCGCTGATCGTTCCCAGCATTGCGGCACCCACCGTGTTCTTCTTCATGAAGCAGTATCTGGACGCCTCCCTTCCCATGGAGATTGTGGAGGCCGCCCGCATTGACGGTGCAGGCGAGTTCTATACCTTTAATAAGATCGTGCTGCCCATCATGAAGCCGGCTCTGGCTGTGCAGGCCATCTTCTCCTTCGTGGCCAGCTGGAACAACTACTTCATTCCGGCTCTGGTGCTGGACACCGCCGACAAAAAGACCCTGCCGATCCTGATCGCTCAGCTGCGCAGCGCGGACTTCCTGAAGTTCGATATGGGCAAGGTGTACATGATGGTGGCTATCGCCATTCTGCCGGTCATCGTCGTCTACCTGCTGCTGTCCAAGTTCATCGTCCGCGGCGTTGCGCTTGGCGGCGTTAAAGGCTAAAATTGCGACATCTCTGTTACAGCATAGCAAAGCCCCCGGGGGACACACCCTCGGGGGCTTTGTGCGTGGTAAAAAAACTTAAATCAAGATCCCATCGCAATGGTCGATCTCGTGCTGGATGATCTGCGCCGTCCAGCCGGTAAAGGTCTTGATGCGGGGTTTGCCGTCCATAGTCTGATACTGCACCTTGATGCTCTGCCAGCGCTTTGTTTTTCGCACGCCTTCCAGCGAAAGACAGCCCTCCTCGGCTTCGTACTGGCCGGATTTTTTCAGGATGACCGGGTTGAACAGCACCAGATACCCGTCCTCAGCTTCCACTGCAATGATGCGCTTGAGCACGCCGATCATGTTGGCAGCCATGCCTACACAGCCATCGGCGTGGGCGGTCAGGGTCTCCAGTAAGTCCCGCGCGACAGGGGCATCCTCCGGGGTGGCAGGGGCGGACTTCTGCGCCAGAAACAGCGGGTCGTGCATGATAGGCTGGATCATAGTAATATCTCCTTTATTCTTCAGTGCAGCTTAAAAAGATGCCTGCCAGCAGCCCGATGACCGCCGGGAGCACCCAGCCAAAGCCCAACGCCGCCAGCGGCAGGGCGTTGGCAAGAGCAGAAAGCGGGCCAAGCGGCAGCGCGGCGGCAATGCTCTGCACGGCAGTGCAGCCGATGCACAGCGGATAGACCCGGCGGCGCTGTTCCAACCCGGGCACGGAGGAAAGCGTAATCAGCACAATGGCTACCGGGTACAGGGCGTTGAGCACCGGGACGGATAACCGTAGGATATCTGCCAGCCCCAGATTTGCGATCAGCATACTGGCAGCGGCAAAAAAGGCGGCAAGAGCAGGGTAGGGGATGCGGGGAAGCAGGGTGTGGAAATACTCCCCCACACAAGCGATCAGCCCTACACAGGTGTTGAAGCAGGCCAGCATAAAGATGGCGGCAAGAAGCACCAGTCCCGCTTTGCCGAACATCCGCTCGGCCAGCACGGTCAGTACCTCGGCACCGGTGGCAAGGCCGGGCGCGGCGGCACCGGTCAGTGCTCCGGCGTGTCCCAGCATGGCATAGACCGCCAGCAGCAGCCCGCCCGCTATAAACCCGGCACGGATGGCACTGCGCTGCACGTCCTGCTCCCGGGCAACACCCTGCGCCCGGATGTTCATGGCAATGACCGCACCAAAGTTCAGCGCTGCAAGGGCGTCCATGGTCTGGTAGCCGTACAATACGCCCTGTAATACGACTGCGAAACGATACGTCTCGGTGGGCGCAGCGTACTGCGCCGCTAGCGGGTGCAGCAGACAGCCGCCGAACAGGATCAGAATCAGAACCAGCAGGCAGGGGCAGAGCAGTCTGCCCAGCCAGCGGGTGAGCCTGTCCGGGCGCAACGCCACCAGAAAGGCCACGCCGAAGAACAGCGCGGAGTACCCCAGTTGAAGCCCGGCGCTGCTGCCCAGCAGCGGGGTGAGCATGGCAAAGGAGGTGCTTGCGGTGCGCGGAATGGCCAGACACGGCCCGATGGACAGATAGATCAAAATCATGAACACCTGCGCGAACACCGGATGCACCCGCCCGGCCAACTTGTCCAGACCGTCAGCCCGCGCCACCGCGATGACCCCCGCAACCGGCAGACCCACGGCGCTGATAGCAAGCCCCAGAAAGGCGGGCCAGAGGTTTGCCCCTGCCTTTGCGCCTAAATCGGGCGGGAAGATCAGGTTGCCTGCCCCGAAAAACATGGAAAATAACGTAAAACCGACAAGCAACAGCTTGCGGCCCTTGAGCGCTTGCGTCAATACTGTCCCCTCTTTCCTGCGCCGGTGCCAAAGTTGCACCGCATATTGTATCCAGTTTACACTGGATGTAAATTCATGTCAAGCATACGATGATTGAATAAAAGTATATACAGCGTGAGCCGACCCGCCGCAGATGGTGCACAGGTCATTCCCCTTTGCGGGGCGGTATGGTATACTATACCTTATAATAGGCAGGGGAAGAGGGCAGTTTATGAAGCAGAACAAGCAGTTTTTCCGCCGTCTGCTGGCGGTGGCGTTCTGGCTGGCGGTCTGGCAGGCCGCAGCTATGGCCATCGGGCAGGAGGTGTTTTTGGTATCGCCGGTGCAGGCGCTGCGCACCTTGGTACAGCTGTTGCCAAGGGCGGATTTCTGGCAGCGGGTGGGCTTCAGTTCCGGGCGCATTTTGCTGGGTTTTGTGCTGGGCGCAGTGTTCAGCGTGGTGCTGGCGGTGTGCGCCGCCCGGTGGAGCGCCGCCGACGCGCTGCTGGCTCCGGTGATGCAGCTGGTCAAGGCTACGCCGGTGGCAAGCTTTATCATTCTGGCACTGGTCTGGGTGCGGGGCAGCGCCCTTTCGGTGCTTATCAGCTTTCTGATGGTGTTGCCGGTGCTGTACGGCGCGGTGCGCACCGGCATTGCCGGGGCAGACGTGCAGCTGCTGGAAATGGCAGCGGTGTTCCGTCTGCCTGCAGGCCGCCGCCTGCGGGCGGTCTGGCTGCCTGCGGTGCTGCCGGCCTTCCGGCAGGGGTGCAGCGTGGCGTTGGGCATCTGCTGGAAAAGCGGTGTGGCGGCCGAGGTCATCGGCCTGCCCAACGGCAGCATCGGCGATGCGCTGTACCGCGCCAAAATCACCCTTTCCACCGGAGAGTTGTTTGCATGGACCTTTGTCATCATTCTGCTGAGCGCAGGCTTTGAAAAGCTGTTCCTGTTTGCACTGGATAAGGCCGTTGGCGCAGTGCTGGGAGAGGAGGGGGCAAAATGCTGAAGCTTCAACACCTGACAAAGCAGTTCGGAGCGGCACCGCTCTTTACCGACCTGTGCATGGAGGTGGATGCCCCCTTGGTGCTGTGGGCACCAAGCGGCTGGGGCAAGACCACCCTGCTGCGCATCCTGATGGGGCTGGAACGCCCCACCACCGGCAGCGTGGAGGGTGTAGGTCGGGTGGCGGCGGTCTTTCAGGAAGACCGCCTTTGTCCTCAGCTGAATGCGGTGCAGAACGTCACCTTGGTGCTTCCGGGGGCAGAAAACCAGTACGAAGAGCAAATTATAAGCGATTTTCAACAACTTGGAATGGACATTGCAGCCTTGCAGCTGCCTGCCCGCAGGCTTTCCGGCGGGCAAAAGCGGCGGGTGGCGCTGCTGCGGGCGCTGTGGGCACCCAGCGACACCCTGCTATTGGACGAGCCCTTTACCGGCATGGACCCGGACACCTTGCAGCGGGCGGCGGCGCTGCTGCGGCAGCGCTGCGCGGGCAAGCCGGTGCTGCTGGCCACCCACGATGAAAGCGCTATCCGCGCCCTTGGCTGGCCGGTAGTGGAGCTGAAAAAGCTGGGACGCTCTTGAATGCCCTCCGCTTTGCTCTGGGCATGATTTATGGAATTTTTGTTTGTTCAATATAGCTTTTGTCGCGCTCTGCGGAGCGCGACAAAAGCTGCTTGTTTTAAAATTACCTAAAAAGCAAGGACGTGCAGCCCGCGGGCTGCACGTCCTTGCTTATAGAACATTCTTTAACTGAACAGGCTTTTAGTGTTGTGAGAATATACGGATAGTACTAAACCGACACAGATATACAGCATAAGCACCGAGCTGCCACCGGCGGAGTAGAAGGGCAGGGTGACGCCGATGACCGGCAGTACCCGCAGATTCATGCCCACGTTTACGGCGATCTGCGCCATCAGAGCACCGCCGATACCGGCGCAGATGTAGCTGCCCAGCAGATCTTCGCTGCGGGCACCGGTGGCAAAGGTCTTGATCACCAGCGCCAGCAGAACGCCCAGCACCACGCAGCAGCCCACGAAGCCCGCCACGTTGCCGATCCAGCTGAGGATGAAGTCATTGTGGGCGTTGGGCACGCTGTAATACCGGCCGGTGAATAGACCGTTGCCAAAGATGCCGCCGGAGCCCAGCGCGATCTCGCCGCGCTGCTGCTGGTAGATGATGTTCTTCCATACCGTCTCGCTGGGGGCCCAACCGGTGGTGTTTTCCGGGTCCAGCACCGCCAGAATGCGGTACCACTGGTACCCCTTGCCGATCTTATCGCTGAAAAAGGCAAAGGCCACCGCCACGGCAGCACCCGCCGCCGCAAAGGCTGCAAAGATATACTTCCAGCTCAGCCCCGCCGCAAACATCATGCAGCAGCCGATGATGCCGTAGATGATGGCCGTGCCGTCATCGCCCTGCACATGGATGATGGCAATGGGCACCAGCAGATGCAGCAGCAGCTTTGCCAGCTCCTTTGGTTCATTGATACGGCTGCGCACGTTGTTCAGGTGCATGGCAAAGGTCAGGATAAAGCTGATCTTTGCCAGCTCTGTGGGCTGAAAGGTAAAGCCGCCCAGCTTGTACCAAGAGTAGTTGTCGGTATCACCGGCGTTGTAGCCGATGGTCAGCGGGCCGATGGACACGTTGCGGATGACCAGCGTGGGCAGCACCAGACCCCACGTCAGCACAACGTGCACCGGCCACACCTTTACAAGGCTGCGGTAGTCCACGCAGGAGAGCAGCAGCGCAATCACGATGCCAATGGCGGCAGCGCCCGCCTGCACCAGTGCGCGGCGGTAGTCGCCAATGCCGATGATGGCACCGGTCACCTCGTCGGTGGCAAAGCCGTTGCCCTGCTTGGCTGCCCAGGAGGACAGCGCCAGCACCGCCATCACGCTGCTGAAAATGCACAGCAGCAGATACATCTTATCGGTGCGCTTAAAATATTGTCGAATGCTATCCAAAGAAAGCACCGCCTTTCGTCAGAACAATCTGCCGGGGCGTGCCTGTGTACAGGCGATAAAAACCCAGCATATCGCTATTATACACAAATCCTTGCGCCAATGCAATGCGCCGGGTGTGACGGAATGGTAAAACATTGCCGGGGTGCTTGACAAAGCCCCGGTTGCATCCTACAATGAACCTGTGGGCGCAGCCTTGCGCACAACAGCCCCGGCGGTGTGCCGGGGGAGAGGAACGGAAAAGAATAAATGGAACATACGTTTTATCGCCGTCTGTTCAGCGCGGTGTGTGCAATTGCGCTGGCCTTTACGGCAGTGTGCCCGGCAATGGCCGCCGCGCCGGAGGAAACCACCGGCACCCCCCAGACCCTGACCGCTTCCGAGGTAAAGGAGATGCAGCAGACGGATGCCGCCGTCACCGCCCTGACCGACAGTGCCGCTTACGCCGGAATGTCGGAGGAAAAGCGTCAGGCCGCCGCGCTGGCGCAGCTGGACGAACTGGCGGCGCAGGGGCTTGTGAAAAAAGACAGCATCTATGTGGATGCGAAAAACGGCATGGTAAGCTTTACTTACAGCTGCGGCGCACTGGGCGGTATTCTGCTCACCGATACCGAGAGCGAGGCGGACGCCGCCCTGCCCGGGCCGGAGATGGAGAATGCGCCCGCCCTGCTCGCTGCCGAGAACGGCACGGTGGGCAATGCGGTCATCTACTATGCCTTTGATAATGGCGTCAACAGTAACCGCTACCCCTACTATTCTTATATGAAGGACTACTGGAACGGCTACGGGCTGGACACCCATCTGGACATGATGGTGACTGTCTCCGACCTGAAGCGGATGGCAGACTACGACCTTGCCGTCCTCAGCGCCCACGGCGCGTACTATACCTATGAGTACGGCTGGCTGTGGAAAAAGCAGGCCACCGCGCCCATCATCCTGCTGCTGGAAAAATCTGATTTCTGGAACGACCTGCGCTACGGCTTGGAGCTGCTTAGCCACCGGGTCATCAAGGTGAACGGCTGCTACGCCGTCACCGGGGACTTTTTCGGCAATGCCTACCGGGGCGGTAAGCTGAACGGCACCATCGTGCTTTCGGAGACCTGCGAGTTCTACGGACGCAGCGGCCATGTAGACACCGCCCTTTCGGACGGGCTGCTCTCCGGCGGGGCAAAGGCCGTGGCGGGCTTTGTGAACAACGTGTACAGCGTGTACTCTCGCAGTATGCTGTGGGCGACCGTGAACCGCCTGATCGAGGGCGAGACGTTGCAGCAGGCCATTGATTACGGCCTTGAGGTCTACGGCGAAAACGACATCGTGTGGTATCTCAACCAGAACACCGGACGGCGTCCCCACGCGGCGGCGTCCTATCCCATCATTCAGGGCGACGGCACCGCTCGGCTTACCGCGCCCGGCACGGCAACGAACAGCGCTGCAGAGCAGCAGACCCCTGCCGCCGCCTGACCATTGCACTTTTGTGCGTTTTATATTATACTTAGGGATGGCAGAGTGTCTGCCATCCCTTTTTTGAAACGATGAGGTAACCTTCATGTCAGAATATATCACCCATTCCCGCGCCGAGACGGTGGCGCTGGGCAAGCGGATGGCCGCTGTGCTGGCCCCCGGGGCGCTGATCGCCTTTACCGGCGGTCTGGGCGCGGGCAAGACCGCCTTTACCGAGGGTCTTGCCGAGGGTCTGGGCTGCACCGACCCGGTGTCCAGCCCCACCTTTGCCATCGTGAACTACTACCGGGGCCCGCGCCCGCTGGCACACTTTGACCTGTACCGCATTTCTACCGAGAATGATCTGTGCGCGGCAGGCTTCTACGATTATCTGGATCAGGGCGCTGTGGTGGCGGCAGAGTGGAGCGAGAACTTTGCCGACCTGCTGGCGCTGGAAAACCCCATCCGGGTGAACATCGAACGTCTGGACGATACCACCCGCAAGATCACTATTGAGGGGGTGACGGTATGAATATTCTGGCCGTGGATACGGCGGGCAAAACCGCCGGTGTGGCTCTGCTGCAGGACGACCGCCTGTTGTACGAGGTGTATCTGGACGGCGGCATGACCCACAGCGAAACGCTGATGCCCATGATCGACACCTGCTTAAAGCTGTGCGGGCTGACCTGCGCGGACATCGACCTGTACGCCGTCAACGCAGGCCCGGGCAGCTTTACCGGCCTGCGCATCGGGTTGGCTGCCGTCAAGGGTCTGGCCTTCCCGCGTGAGACGCTGTGTGCCCCGGTGTCTACCTTGGAAGCGCTGGCCGCTGCCCACACCGGCGAGGGTACCGTGCTCTGCGCACTGGACGCCCGCCGCGCACAGGTATACAGTGCAGCATTTGACCTTGCCACCCACACCCGTCTGCTGGACGATGACGCCCGGGCGGTGACAGATCTGGCTGATTTTGTAGAAAATTGCAAAAAGCCTCTGTTTTTTGTTGGTGATGGCGCGGGTCTGTGCTATAATAAATACAGCAATGTGCCGGGCGTGCTGCAAACACCCCCGGCGCTGCGGGGCGGCCGTGCCGCTGCCGTAGCACTTGTGGCAAAGCAGATGGCCGCAGCCGGGCAGGCTGTGCTTCCGGAGGCGCTGCTGCCGGACTACCACCGTCTCAGTCAGGCGGAGCGGGAGCGGGCGGAGCGTCTGGCTGCCGAAGCCGCAGCAAACAAACAATAAAAGCGGAACTGTGACCACTCACAGGGAAAGGACGTTTTTCCATGGCAAAACCCATCGCACTTGCCGCCGACCACGGCGGATTTGAACTGAAAGAGGCTGTCAAGGCACATCTGGAGGAGCTTGGTCTGGAGTATATCGACTTTGGCACCCACAGCACCGACAGCGTGGACTACCCCGATATGGCTGTGCCCGCCTGTGACGCAGTGGTGAGCGGCCAGTGCGAGAAGGCACTGCTGTTCTGCGGCACCGGTGTGGGCATCAGCATGGCAGCCAACAAGATCAAGGGCATCCGCGCCTGCTGCTGCTCCGACAGCTTCAGCTGCGAGTATACCCGCCGCCACAACGACGCCAACGCCCTGTGCATGGGCGGCCGTGTAGTGGGTGCAGGCCTTGCCTGCCAGCTGGTGGACATCTTCCTGAACACCGAGTTTGAGGGCGGCCGCCATCAGCGCCGCATCGACAAGCTGACCGCACTGGAAAACCGCTGATTGAAATTTTTGTAATTTCACAGAGAAGCTTGCGCTGCAAGCTTCTCTGTGAAAAAAAGCTATTTGTGCGCCCACCGGGCGGGCAAGGCCACAGATCAGTACCCGATAGAATGTTCTATATAAATTAAGGAGCGTGTTTTTATGACCCCGATGATCGTTGAACATCCGCTGCTGCAGCACAAGATCAGCCTGCTGCGCAACAAACAGACCGGCACCAAGGAGTTCCGTGACCTCGTTGGCGAGATCGCAACGCTGCTGTGCTACGAGGCTACCCGCGATCTGCCGCTGGAAGAGGTGGAGATCGAGACCCCCATCACCATGGCAAAGACCAAGGTGCTGGCAGGCCGCAAGCTGGCTCTGGTGCCCATCCTGCGCGCCGGCATGGGTATGCTGGACGGTATGCTGACCCTGCTGCCCGCTGCTAAGGTCGGCTTCATCGGCCTGTACCGCGACGAAAAGACCCTGCAGCCCGTGGAGTACTTCTGCAAGCTGCCGCAGGATATCGCCGAGCGTGACGTTCTGGTGCTGGATCCTATGCTGGCTACCGGCGGCAGCGCCATCGACGCCATCACCCAGATCAAGAAGCACGGCGCAAAGCGCATCAAGTTCATCGGTCTGCTGGGCGCACCGGAGGGCATCAAGGCTCTGCACGAGGCACACCCCGATGTGGACATCTATCTGGGCGCACAGGACGACCGCCTGAACGAGAATGGCTACATCGTGCCCGGTCTGGGCGATGCAGGCGACCGTATCTACGGCACCAAGTAAAACATATCTATAAAAAACAATGCCGGAGCGTTGATGCTCCGGCATTGTTTTTTATCTTACATCTCGCTGCTGTGCAGAAAACGCACCAGCAGGGGCAGCTCGTACAGCAGCATCAGCAGCCAGCCCACCGCGTAGCTGAAGGGCAAGGCTTCGATGTCCATCTTCAGCACCAGCACAAACAGGGCAGCGGCAGCCACACGACCGCCCATGTTCAGCATACTGCTGTTCAGGGTGACCTTCAAATCGCCCATGCCCCGGAAAAAGCCCTGAATGCCGTTGGTGGCGGCGGGCATCAGATAAAACAGCGAGATGGTGCGCAAAAACCGCACGCCAAGGTCCACCACAGCAGGGTCGGCGGCAAATAGCCGGATGATGGGCTCGGCAAACAGCAGGCAGACACCGGTAAGTAACAGCGCATAGACGAATTCGATGCGCATACCGCAGTGGTAGCCCTGCCGTACCCGGTCGGTCTTGCCTGCGCCCCGGTTCTGCGCCATCAGGGTGGTCATGGCGTGGCCGATGTTCTGCTGCGGGGTGTAGGCGAAGTCGTCGATGCGGGAGGCGGCGGTAAAGGCCGCCATAGCGTTGACGCCCATGGTGTTCACGATGGCCTGCACCGCAATTTTGCCCAGCTGCACCGTGGCCTGCTGCATGGCGCTGGCCCAACCGTAGCTCACGGTCTTGCGCAGCAGTTTGCCGTCATACACCAGCCACCGCCTGCCCAGCTGTAAGATTGGTACCTTATAGCGGATGTACACCACGCACAGCAGGCAGCAGGCGGCCTCGCTGAGCACGGTGGAAAGAGCGCAGCCCTCGCTGCCCCAGCCCAGCGCCTCCACAAAAAACAGGTCACCGCCAATGTTCAGCACCGCGCTGATCATCAAAAAATACAGTGCGCTCTTGCTGTCGCCCAGCGCACGCATGGTGGCGGCAAGGAAATTATAGAAGAAGGTGAAGATCAGCCCCGCAAACACGATACGCAGGTAGTTCACCGCAATGGGCAGAATGGCCGCAGGCACCTGCAGCAGCCGCAGCAGCGGGTCTGCCAGCAGCACGCACAGGGCAGAGAAGGTCAAAGAGAACACCGTGCCCGCAATGGCGGTGGTGGAGACCTGACGCTCCACCAGCTCGGTATCCCCCGCGCCAAAGGCGGTGCTGACCAGAATGCCCGCGCCCAGACACATCCCGTTGATGAACAGGATGGCAAGGGTCATCAGAGGGTTCGAGGTGCCCACGGCAGCCAGTGCATCCTCGCCCACAAACTTGCCCACGATGATACTGTCGGCGGCGTTGTAGGTAAGCTGGAACAGGTTGCCCAGCACCAGCGGAATGGTAAATTTGATCAGCAGCGGCGTAATGGCGCCGCTGGTCATGTCCTTGGTCATGAAAAACGTCCTCTTTCCTATTGATAGAAGCAGCCGCTTACACGATGCTGGCGCGTCCGCTGAAAATGGCCAGCGCCGCGCGGCTGTTGCAGTTGGCCAGCAGCTGGGCGGCGGCGTGCAGGGCAGCACCGGCGCTGACCGAAGCGGGGATGGCATCGGTGCGCAGCACCTGCTGGGCAGCCCGCTGGGCGTCCCGGCTGGCCACGGCAGAAACGTTATCCACCACATAGCTGTTGTAGTTTTCCGGCACGATGCCGTAGCCGATATCCGGGATGCCATGGGGGCCGGTAAGCCCGCCGCCCAGCACCTGATTTTCATACGGCTCCACCGCCACGATGCGCACATCGTTCGTCCATGCCTTGATGGTCTCGCCCACGCCGGTCACCGTGCCGGCGCTGCCCACGCCGATGGTAATGGCGTCCACAAGGCTCTGGTTCTGCCGGGCAATGCTTTGCACGATGGCGGGGCCGGTGACCCGGCGGTGATATTCCGGGTTGTCATCGTTGGCAAGCCAGTTCATATAGTACCAGCCGTTCGCGGCGGCGGTCTGCGCCGCCAATGCCCGTGCCCCGGCCAGACCGCTGCGGGCAGGGCTGTGCCGGATCTGTGCACCCAGCCGCAGCAGGTACTCCTGCCGCAGGGCAGGGGCATCCTCCGGCATCACCAGCACGATGGGGTGCCCGGCGGTCAGGCTGGCCAGCGTCAGGGCGGTGGCAAAGGGGCCGGAGGCCGCCTCGATGATGGGCTGCCCCGGGGCAAGCTGCTTTTTTTCAATGGCAAGGGCCAGCATCCCCTCGGCAAGGCCGTCCCGGGCGGTGCCGGTGGGACCGTTAAAATCCAGATAAGCGTACAGATGTCCCTTCAGCCCGCAGGCGGCGGCGTAGCCCCGCAGCTCCACAATGGGGCAGGCGGTGGTAAGGGTCTGGTAAAAATTAGAGTAGATCGGCACAGAAGAACTCCTTTCAAGAGGATGCGTCCGGGCAGACCGTGTTCGGGAAACTTTGGCAAAAGAGCAGCACCTGTCCTTTTGCAGCAAAAAAGCTCGCCCTTCGGGAGAGCTGCCGAACGCAGTGAGGCTGAGAGGGTTTATTGGGATACAACACTATTATCCTAACGCAAAGCCCCCGGCTGCGTCAAGATGCCTTTTGGCAAAAACAGCGAATTTTGGGCAGATATTTCAGAAAAAACTCCAAAATCCCCTTGACAAGGGGCAGGGGTTCTGGTATACTCCATCCGTAAAGCAAAAAAACTTTACAACACAGCAAGCACAGACAGCAGAGCACCGGGGGTCAACAGCAATGGCAAAAGATCTGGAAATGGGGTATCTGCTGGATTTTTATGGCGAGGTGCTTACCCAGAAGCAGCGCGAGATGCTGCGCCAGTATTACAACGATGACCTTTCGCTGAGCGAGATCGGCGAAAATTTCGGTATCACCCGGCAGGGCGCACGGGACGCCATCAAGCACGGCGAAACCACCCTGAAGGAACTGGAAGAAAAGGTAGGCTTTGCAGCCCGCTACCGGCGGGTACAGCAGAAGCTGGAACAGCTGGAACAGCTGGTCATTGACACCCGGTTCGAGTGCACCGGCCCCCGCGCTAATATCACCACCACGGAATATGTGGAAACGCTGACAAAAATGCTGGAGATCATCCGCTCGATGGATGAAGCAAACGAAAGCTGATCGAATTTTGAAAGGAGCACCGCACAATGGCATTTGAATCCCTGACCGACCGCCTTGCCGGTGTATTCAAAAAGCTGCGCGGTCACGGTAAGCTGACCGAGGCAGATATCAAGGCCGCCATGCGCGAGGTGCGGATGGCTTTGCTGGAAGCTGATGTCAACTACAAGGTTGCCAAGGACTTCTGCGCAAAGGTGTCCGAGCGCGCCATGGGTCAGGAGGTCATGGAAAGCCTGACCCCCGCCCAGCAGGTGGTCAAGATCGTCAATGAGGAGCTGGTAGCCCTCATGGGCGGCAGCGAAGCCGCCCGCCTGAACATCAAGAACAAGGGGCAGACGGTCATTATGCTCTGCGGCCTGCAGGGCAACGGTAAAACCACCCACGCGGCAAAACTTGCCAAGTTCTATATCAAGCAGGGCCGCCGCCCCATGCTGGTGGCCTGCGATATCTACCGCCCCGCTGCTATTGACCAGCTGCAGGTGGTGGGTAAGCAGGCCGGCGCACCGGTGTTCACCCTGCCCGGCGCAAAGCCGCCGGAGATCGCCCGCAAGGCGCTGGCACACGCCAAGGACTACGGCAATGACATCGTCATTCTGGATACCGCAGGCCGCTTGCAGATCGACGAAGTGCTGATGCAGGAGCTGGTGGACATCAAGGCCGCCGTTCCCGTGGACGAGACCCTGCTGGTGGTGGACGCCATGGCCGGTCAGGATGCCGTCAATGTGGCAAAGACCTTCAACGAGACGGTGGGCGTGGATGGCATCATCCTCACCAAGACCGACGGCGATACCCGCGGCGGTGCAGCGCTTTCCGTGCTGGCCGTTACCGGCAAGCCCATCAAGTTTCAGGGCACCGGCGAAAAGCTGGATGATCTGGATGTGTTCCACCCGGACCGTATGGCAAGCCGCATCCTTGGCATGGGCGATGTGCTCAGCCTGATCGAGCGCGCACAGGATGCCGCTGACGAAAAGGCCGCCGAGGAGACCGCCAAGCGGTTGATGGAAAATAAGTTCGATATGAACGATATGCTGGAGCAGTTCGCCCAGATCCGCAAGATGGGCGGCGCAGGCGCAATGCTCAGTATGCTGCCCGGCGCTTCCGGTATCGATGCCAGCCAGATCGACGAAAAAGCCTTTGACCGCATCGAGGCCATGATCTATTCCATGACCAAAGAGGAGCGGGAAAAGCCCTCCATCATCAACCCCAAGCGCAAGCGCCGCATTGCCGCAGGCAGTGGTACCCGCGTGGAGGACGTGAACAAGCTGCTCAAGCAGTACGAGATGATGCAGAAGATGATGAAGCAGTTCAAGAAGAGCCCCAAGGGCTTTGCCCGCCGTCTGGGCGGCATGATGGGCAACCCCAACGCCTTCCGCGGACTGAAATAACAACGGTATACAACCCCGGCGGGGTTTGTAACATATATCAAAAACAACAATTTTTGGAGGATATCTATTATGGCAGTTAAGATTCGTCTGCGCCGCGTTGGCGCCAAGAAGGCTCCCTTCTACCGTGTTGTCGTTGCTGACAGCCGCTTCCCCCGCGATGGCCGCTTCATCGAGGAGATCGGCACTTACGATCCCAACAAGGAGCCCTCTGAGGTGAAGATCGATGCCGAGAAGGCAAAGCAGTGGATCGCTAACGGCGCTCAGCCCACTGATACCGTTCGTGTCCTGCTGAAGAAGTCCAACGTTCTGTAAGTAGGGAGGGCTGACTCATGCAGGAGCTGTTGCTGGCAGTTGCCCGCGGTCTCGTGGAGGACAAGGACGCCGTCAAGGTTACGGTGGACGAGCCCCGCGAGGACGGTACCATCGTCTACCACCTGAGCGTGGCAGAGGGAGATATGGGCCGTGTCATCGGCAAGCAGGGCCGGATCGCAAAAGCCATTCGTGTGGTGATGCGCGCGGCTGCTGTGCGGGTCGATGAAAAGGTCCTTGTTGAGATCGACTGAGCACCCTACTGGCCCTTTGCCCTTGCGGCAAGGGGCCTTTTTGTTTAGACTTAAGAGGAAGCACCCTCATCCGGCGCGGACGCGCCACCTTCCCCCGACTGGGGGAAGGCTTTCCCGGCTGGTGCACTCTCATAAGGCTTCCCCCGGCCGGGGAAAGCTGTCGAACGCAGTGAGACTGATGAGGGCGTATTGGCACAAGTTTGATAACACAGGAGCGAATTTATGCAGCAATATCTGGAAGCCGGAAAAGTTGTTACCACCCACGGTGTGCGCGGGGAAATGAAGCTGGAGCTTTGGTGCGACGGGGTGGATTTTTTGAAAAAAGTGGGCCGCCTGTACCCTTCGGCGCAGGGCGGCAAGGCGTATAAGATCCTTTCCATCCGTCCGCAGGGGCAGATGGCACTGCTCCAGCTGGAGGGGGTCAGCGATATGGACGCCGCCCGGGCGCTGCGCGGGCAGGTGTTCTACTTTGACCGCAACGATGCCACCCTGCCTGCAGGCCGGTGGTATGTGGCAGACCTCATCGGGTGCGAAGTGCGGGATGCCGACACTGGCAAGGTGTACGGCGTGGTGACCAGCGTGGACCACCCGGGTGCGCAGGATATCTACACCGTCAAAGCACCCGGCGGCAAGGAGTATATGTTCCCCGGGGTGGATGCCTTTTTGAAAGAGCGTAACCCGCCGGAGGGGTATATCCTTGTTACCCCCATCCCCGGTCTGCTGGATGACGATTTTGACAGCGAGCGGGAGGAGGAGTAAGCCATGGGAATGCGTGTGGACATCGTGACTCTGTTCCCGGAGATGTGCCAGCAGGTGCTGGATGCCAGCATCATCGGCCGGGCGGCAAAGCGGGGCTATATTGAGACCCACTGCCACCAGATCCGGGATTATACCCTGAACAAGCAGAAACAGACCGACGACTACCCTTACGGCGGCGGCTGCGGCATGGTGCTGTACGCCCAGCCCATCGCGGACTGCCTGCGGGCAGTGCAGCACGAGGTGGCAGAACAGGGACGCCCTGCCCCGCACATCGTGTTTCTGACGGCGGGCGGTCAGCGCTACACCGAGGAGCACGCAAAGCGCTTGGCTGAATATGACAACCTGACGCTGGTCTGCGGCCACTACGAGGGCATTGACGAGCGCGTCATCGAAGCTTTTGCGGACGAGGAGATCTCTATTGGTGATTATATCCTGACCGGCGGCGAGCTTGCCAGCCTTGTGGTGGCAGACAGCGTGCTGCGCCTGAAGCCCGGCGTATTGGCCGAGCAGAAGGGCTACGAGGAGGAAAGCTACTGGGACGGCCTGCTGGAATACCCCCAGTACACCCGCCCCGAGGTGTGGGAAGGCCGTGCTGTGCCCGAGGTGCTGCTGGGCGGCGACCATGCAAAAATTGACGCGTGGCGCGGCGAGCAGAGCCGTACCCGCACCCGTCTGCGCCGCCCGGAACTGTACGAGCAGTGGTGTACGAGCCACCCCATTGCCGAAGTGCCCAAGTGGAAGCGGGGCGAGAATGTCCGGCTGGTAAAGACCGCCGAGCAGTTTGCCGCCGCCGCAAAGCTGTTTGCCGAGGGACGGCAGGCTGTCTGCGCCGACAACTGGACGCCGGAATACTGCCGCACTCTGACCGAGCCGCAGTTTTTGCTGCAATTGCAGCAGGAAAAGGCGGCGGGCTGGGTATGCTACCTGCACACCACCAAAGATGTGCCGGACGGCATGGTGTGTGTCAGCCACAAGGCGGGGCATATCGAGCACCTGTTTGTCACGGAAAAAGCCCGGGGCAACGGCATTGGCGCAAAGCTGCTGGATTTTGCCCGCAAAAAGCTGCCGGAGCACGCACACCCGGTGCTGAGTGTGCTGAACACCAACACCCGCGCCATTGCGCTGTATACCCGCATGGGCTGGCAGCTGGACGGCAGCACCAGTCTGGAATTTGACCCGAAGCAATACCCCACCGTGACGCGTAAATGCGCACTGGTGCAGATGCGCTACGCAGGCCCTGCGCAGGAGTGAGTCGGCACCGGAAATATCGGTAAAAATACACAAAATTCAGGGCAAAACTCCCCGGCGGTCTAAAAGTTGTTGAAAACTTTTGTATTACCCCTCTAACCTTCGGGGCATAATTTTATTGTCTTTGTACAAAACCTGAAAAATGCTCCCTGTTTCATTGGGAAAAGCGCCAAAAATGCAAAAGGGGACTGTACAACCGTTTCGACTTGCGCTAAAATGAGTGTAACACAACAGGCACACTATGCTTTTGTACACCAAAACGATATTAGATAGGAGCGCTTTACTATGTACGTAAAAGAAGTTACCGTTGAAAATCAGGTTGGTCTGCACGCTCGTCCGGCTACCTTCTTTATCCAGAAGGCAAACGAGTTTAAGTCTTCCATCTGGGTCGAAAAGGAAGAACGCCGCGTGAACGCAAAGAGCCTGCTGGGCGTTCTGTCTCTGGGTATCGTTGGCGGCACCACCATCCGCATCATCGCTGACGGCGCTGATGAGCAGGCTGCCGTGGACGGCCTGATCAAGCTGGTGGAGTCCGGCTTTGCAGAGTAAGTCTGTATCACAAGCAACAGAAAGCGGCGGGGGCTCCCTGCCGCTTTTTTAGTACGCTTTTTACCGGGAGCAAAGGGCTTTCCATTGCCGGAAGCCCCATCCCACAGACACGGAGGAAGGTGCTGCATGACTAAGGCCGAGCTCTATCAAAAAGCCTGTATGCTGCCGCTGCTGCCCGGGGTGTATATCATCCGGGACAAAAGCGACACCATCATTTATATCGGCAAGGCCAAGCGCCTGCGCATCCGGGTAAGCCAGTATTTCCGCGAGGGCGTGCCCCACGATAACAAGGTCAGCCAGATGATCGCCCACGCCTACGCCTTTGACGTCATCGTCTGTCAGAGCGAGTTCGAGGCGCTGGTGCTGGAAGCCAGCCAGATCAAGGCGCACACGCCCAAGTACAACATCCTGCTCAAGGATGACAAGGGTTACAGCTATATCCGCGTCACCCGGGAGGACTGGCCGCGCCTTTCCTTCACCCTGCAAAAGGAGGAGGACGGGGCGGAGTATATCGGCCCTTACACCTCCAGCTTTGCGGCGCGGCAGATGGCGGAAACGGCCATGGATGCTTTTTTGCTGCCGCGCTGCTCCAAGCGCTTCCCGCAGGAGATCGGCAAAGGCCGTCCCTGCCTGAACGCCCATATCGGCAAGTGCATGGCGGTGTGCAGCGGCAAGATCAGCTGCGAGACCTACAATCAGGCGGTCAAAAACGCGGTGCACCTCATCCGCTACGGCAAAAAGGATATCCTGAAAACCCTCAACGAGCGGATGCAGGAAGCCTCCGACCGGCTGGAATTTGAGACCGCCGCTCTTCTGCGGGATCAGATCAACGCCATCACCAAGCTTACGGCAGGGCAGAAGGTGGTGGTAGACCCGGACGTGGAGATGGACGTGGTGGCGCTTGCCGGTACGCCGGACAGCGTGTGCGCGGCGGTGCTGCGCTTCCGGGAGGGACGGCTGACCGACAAGCGGGAGTTTTTGTTCCACGATACCTCGGATATCGACGCGGTGCGGGAGGAATTTCTGCCCCGGTACTATCTGGACGATGAGCAGATCCCCAAAATCATCGCGGTGGACGCACTGCCGCCGGACGTGGATGCTTTGCAGCAGGCGCTGAACCAGAAACGGGGCAGCGAGGTACAGCTGTATGTGCCCCAGCGGGGCGATAAAGCGCATCTGGTGGAGATGGCGCACACCAACGCGGTGGAGCGTCTGGCACGGGAGAGCGGCCGCTACGCCCGGGAGGAAAAGCTGCTGGACGAGCTGGCGCAGGTGCTGGGGCTTTCAAAGCCGCCCCGCGCCATTGAAAGCTACGATATCTCCAACTGGGGCGATGGCAGCAGCGTCTGCGGCATGGTCACCTTCAAGGATGGCAAGCCCTTCAAGGCGGGCTACCGCAAGTTCAAGATGAAGACCGTGGCGGGCACGGACGACTATGCCTCGCTGGCAGAGACCGTCTCCCGCCGGGCGGCAGAGTACGAAAAATACGCCGCGCAGGCCGAAAACGGCCAGCCCAGCGGCAACTGGTTCGGGCAGAAGCCGGACCTTTTGCTGATGGACGGCGGCAGGGGACAGGTGAGCGCCGCAAAGGATGCGCTTGCCGGTACGGCACTGGCAGATGTGCCGCTGTACGGCATGGTAAAGGATGACCACCACCGCACCCGCGCCATCGTGGACAGCGATGGGCGGGAAATTGCTATCAACATGAACCGGGGCACCTTTACCTTCATCACCGCCATTCAGGACGAGACCCACCGCTTTGCCAACGCCTACCGCAAGCAGCAGATGAAGCAAAAAAGCTACTCCTCCACCCTGACCGAGGTGCCGGGCGTAGGCCCTAAAACAGCCAAAGCCCTGCTGACGCAGTTCAAGAGCGTGGGCGCGGTGAAGGACGCCACCCCCGACCAGCTGGAAAACACACCTGGTGTGGGCAGGCAGCTGGCACAGACCATCTACGATTATTTTCACAGGGAAGCATAAAAACACCCCCGGCATCCGTTTTCGTTTCGTTCGGATGCCGGGGGTATTCTGCGTTTAGGGGTCAATTCGTATAGGAGATGGAGAGATCGCCGGTGGTGGTACTGAGGGAGATTTTACGAGAGGGATTGGCCTTGCCATCCTGGATGGAAGTGCCCATAAGCCCATTGGTGACGAGGGTATAGTCCGAGGCACTGCCCTCCAGGGTCAAGGCGGCCTTGCCAAGGGTGACCGAGATGTTGACATCCTGAGCACCGGACAGCATACCGATGGTGCAGTCCCCCATGGCAAGTTCGGCATCGAATTCCGGTGCGGACAGATGGTCAATGTGACAGCCGCCCATGGCAAGATCAAAATCTGCATCCTTCACAGTTAGGCTGTCGGCAGAGACGCTCCCCATGGCAAGTTCCAAATCCAGTTCATCCAGAGAGAGGGTGCCAAGGTCAACGTCCCCCATAGCAAGATCAATGTCCACCTCATGCAGGATATTTTCCGGAACGGTAATGGTGAGCAAAGCGCTGTCGGAATCAGGGAGAGCGTTGTATTTGGGAATATGGTAGGAAAACTCTGTGGTCCCAGCTTTTTCGCTGGAATGGGTGAGGTACCGGGTCCTAAAGCCATCAAACTGCAGCGTGATGTCAGAAGCATTTGGGTCAACAACAAAGAGAACGGTACCATAATCCAACTTCAGGGATAACTTATCGTGGACCATCTCAGCAGAGAGGGAGAAAGTCAAGCCGTCTGGAGTGGAAACGGGAACGGCGGGCTGCGTGGAGGCACTCTCGGCAGCTGGTTCCGCAGAGGAAGCAGGAATTTCCGAGGCAGAAGAAACGGGCTCGACCGGCTGCACCGGGGTAGCTTTGGAGTGCTGGAAGAAAAAGCAAACCAGCACCAGCACTGCCAGCCCGCCGCCCAGCACCATGCGCCAGCGGGAACGCGGGGCAGGGGATGCCGGGGCGGCAGAGCTGCCTGCCGGGGTCTGCTCGTCCAGAATTTTGCGGGCGACCTCCTCCGGGCTGCCCAGCTCCGCAATGGCGCGGGCTTCGTTTTCCGGCCCGGCGGCATCCAGATAATCTTCGTAATAACTCAAAGCGTCCTTGCGCTCGGCCTCCGGCAGGGGAGCCAGAAGCTGCTCCAGCGCAGCAAGAAATGCAGTACGGGTCATAGATCATTCCACCTCTCTGAAAAATGTGTCAATGGAAGAACGGTAGCGGCTCCACTCCTGCGCGTAGGCGGCAAGCTGCGCCCGCCCGGCGGAGGTGATCTGATAATAGCGGCGGTTGCGGCCATTGAAGGGCGCATCGTAGACCGTGAGTAGCTGGTCTTTCTGTAACCGGCGCAGCACCGGATACAGGGTGGATTCGCTCAGTTCCAGCGTGTGGGTGACCTGTTGGGTGATCTTGTAGCCGTAGGTACCTTCCGGCTCCTGCGCCACCACGGACAGCACAATGGCGTCCAGCAGCGCGGCACTGATGGGAAAACTCATGTGGGAACAGCCTCCTTTCGGCGTGGTCTGTTTCTATAATATTATATAGCATATAATATTGCACAAGTCAATAGGAAATTCGCCCTCTCAGTCTCGCTGCGCTCGCCAGCTCCCCCGAAGGGGGAGCTTTACTGCACGGACTGGCAGATAACAAAAAAGCTCCCCCTTTCGGGGGAGCTGGATGCGAACGAAGTGAGCAGACTGAGAGGGTCAAGTTTCTTAGTTTTCAGAAGAGATATCCTGTCCGAAATACTTTTCGCTCAGAGTCTTTAAGGTGCCGTCGGCGCGCAGCTCCTCAATGGCGGTGTTCAGTGCGTCCAGATAGGCGGTATCCTCGCTCTTGAGCACCGGGATGGCCACATGGGAGGCCTCGGCGGTCTGTGCCACCAGCTTGAAATCTGCGTCCGGGTGGACATTCAGGTAGTCGTAGAAGGAAACATCTGCGTTCAGGGTGGCATCAATGCGGCCTGCGGTCAGCAGCTGGATGGTCTCTTCCAGCGTGTCGATGCCCTGCACGGTAGCACCGTAGCTTTCGGCCAGCTCCATGTAGGTGGAAGCCAGACTGTTGGCGGTGGTCTTGCCCTTCAGGTCCTCAAAGCTGGTAATGTCGGTATTGTCCTTGCGTACAGCCAGCGCAGTGTGGATGTAGCCGTAGGGGGTGGTGAAAGCGTAGGTCTTGGCACGCTCTTCGGTCACCTCCACGCCGTTGCACACCAGATCGTAGCGGCCGGCGTCCAGACCGGCAAACAGGCTGTCCCAGTCGCTCTCCACATACTCCGGCTCCACGCCCAGCTTCTCGGCAATGGCGCGGGATACCTCCACGTCATAGCCCACCAGCGTGTCGGAAGCATCGTGATAGCTCCACGGCTGCCATGCACCCTCCAGCGCCACCACCAGCTTGCCACTCTTCTGGATGCTGTCCAGCTTATTCAGCGGTGCGGAGCTGGCGGTGCTGGCGGCGGTGTCCTTGGAGGAGCAACCGGTCATGGACAGCACACCGGCTGCGGCCATAACACCCATCAGAGAAATAAAGGTTCTGCGTTTCATAAGTAAAAATTCCTTTCTGTCGTAAGAAATGCAAAAAGAAGGCACGCTTATTCAGCGTGGGCGATCCTGCGCAGGAAGGCCCGGGTGCGCTCCTCCTTGGGGGATGCAAAGAACTGCTGAGAGGGTGCCTGCTCCACCACCACGCCGTTTTCCATGAATACGGTCTTGGAGGAAACGTTGCGGGCAAAGCCCATCTCGTGGGTGACCACCAGCATGGTCATGCCCTCCTCGGCCAGCTGCCGCATCACGCTGAGCACCTCGCCGGTCAGCTCCGGGTCAAGGGCGCTGGTGGGCTCGTCAAAATAGATGATTTCCGGGTCGGCGGCAAGGGCACGGGCAATCGCCACCCGCTGCTGCTGCCCGCCGGAAAGCTGGCGGGGGTAGTAGTCGGCACGGTCGGCAAGGCCTACCTTGGCAAGCATCTTCATGCCGATGGCATCCGCCTGCTCCTTGGGCAGCTTGCGCGCTACGATGAGCCCCTCGGTCACGTTCTGCAGGGCAGTCTTGTTGCGGAACAGGTTGTAATTCTGGAACACAAAGGCCGTCTTTTTGCGCAGCCGGGCAATGTCGGTGCGGCTGGCATGGGCAAGGTCAAAGCTTTCGCCGTCAAATACCAGCTGCCCGGCATCGGCGGTTTCCAAAAAGTTCAGGCAGCGCAGCAGGGTGGTCTTGCCGGAGCCGGACGGCCCAAGAATGGCAACCACGTCGCCTTTTTCTACGGTCAGGTCTACGCCGCGCAGCACGGGCAGTTCGCTGGCGACCTTCCGTGCACCGGGACGGTGGAAAAAGCCGGGCTTTGCATAGGTGCGGAAGGTTTTTTGCACATTGCGGATCTCAAGCATAGCCATAGGTGCGCACCTCCCTTTTTACTGAAAGCCGCGGGCGTTGAGCTGACGTTCCAGCAGCGCCTGCAGCTTGGTGATGACGGTACAGAACAGCAGATACACCACAGCCACCTCGCAGTAGATGGGCAGGAAGATGTAGGTGCGGGCGGCTACCCGCTGCCCGGCCATGAACAGCTCTGCCACCGTGATATTGGACGCCAGCGAGGTGTCCTTGATCATGCCGATAAGAGAGTTGGACAGCGCAGGCACAGCGGTGCGCAGCGCCTGCGGCAGTACGATGCGGCGCATGATCTGCCACCAGCTCATGCCCACGCAGTACCCGGCCTCCAGCTGCCCCTGCGGTACGCTTTCCAGCGCACCGCGCATGGTCTCGGCGCAGTAAGCACCCTCGTTGAAGGCAAAGGCGATGACCGCCGCCGGAAAGGCGTTCAGCATGATGCCCACGCTGGGCAGGCCGTAAAAGATGATGAACAGCTGCACCAGCAGCGGCGTGCCCCGGATGACCCAGATATAGAACCGGGCGATCTGCCGCAGCACCGGCACATTGGCGTACTGCACCAGCGCCACCGCCACCGCGATGATCATGGCAAAAAAGAAGGAGAGAAGGGTCAGCGGAATGGTCATGGTCAGGCCTGCCGTCAGGATGCGGGGCAGCGCCTCCACCAGCACGCTGACCGTGCGGTTGGATAAAAGTGCTTCAAACATCGTTTTTTCCTCAAAGCTAAAAAATGCACAAGCCGGCAAAGCCCTTACCGACTAAAGCAGTATATACCTTAAAGTAGGGTCAAAGTCAAGAGACTGAATCACCAATCCCTACAAAACCTACCAGAATACTATAATAGCATGAAATGCCCCGCAGCGCAAACGGTTTGCGCAAAACGTGTGATGTGACCGAAAAATTGCATAAACTTGTTAAATATTTGTGCAATGCGGCAGATGCTTGACGCTGTGGGCGCTTTCGTGTACAATGGTCATAGTAGTGCGCAGGCGCGGGGCAACGGCCCGGCGCGGCGCAAATCCACCGGCAGGAGGCTTGCCCCTTGCCCGGTGCAGACACGGAGGATACGAACGTGAAAAAGTTTAGTATTGGTGTTCTGGGTGCAGGTACCTGGGGCATGGCTCTGGCACGGATGCTGACCGTCAGCGGCAACGATGTGCAGGTGTGGTCGGCTATTGAAGCCGAGGTGGATAACCTTTCCACCACCCGGGTGCACCCCAATCTGCCGGGGATGGTCATCCCGCAGGAGCTGCGTTTTACCAAAAGCATAGAGGAAGTTTGCACCGGCAAGGATGTGCTGCTGTTTGCAGTGCCGTCAGTGTTCGTGCGCGCCACGGCGGCCAAGGCGCGGCCCTATATCCGCTCCGGCCAGATCATCGTGGATGTGGCAAAGGGCATTGAGCCCGATACCTTATATACCATGACCGAGATCCTTGCCGACGAGCTGAGCCACGAGAACGGCCCCCGGGCGGTGCGTCTGGTGGCGCTCAGCGGCCCCACCCACGCCGAGGAGGTGGCGCTGGATCTGCCCACCACTATCGTTTCCGCTAGCCCGGATCTGGAGGCTGCCGAGGTGGTGCAGGAGGTGTTCAGCAACACCTGTATGCGCGTGTACACCAACACTGATATCAAGGGCGTGGAACTGAGCGGCGCCATGAAGAACGTTATCGCGCTGGGTGTCGGCATCTCCACCGGCCTTGGCTACGGCGATAACGCCCGCGCCGCCCTGATCACCCGCGGCATTGCCGAGATCGCCCGGCTGGGCGTGGCGATGGGCTGCAATGTCCAGACCTTTGCGGGTCTGGCCGGCATCGGCGACCTGATCGTCACCGCCACCAGTATGCACAGCCGCAACAACCGCGCCGGTATCCTGATCGGCAAGGGCGAAAGCCCGGAGCAGGCCGTGAAAGAGGTCGGCATGGTGGTGGAGGGCATCAACGCCCTGCCCGCCGCCATGGAGCTGGCTGAGAAGTACCATGTGGAAATGCCCATTGCCCAGACGGTAAACGCCATCGTCAAGGAGGGCATGAGCGCCAGCGATGCGCTGCGCAACCTGATGTCCCGCGACCGCAAGAGCGAGATGCCGCAGGGCTATGAGAGCGTGTGAACCTGAAATAATCGAAAAGAGGCTTCCGGAATGTCTGCGGGCATTCCGGAAGCCTCTTTTATTTGGCGGGAAGCACAGCAAAATTATTAAAACTTTTTACAGAAAACAGACACAAAAGGGTAGAAGGTCGGCAAACTTTCTGCTATACTGGAAGCGATAGAATTTTTGGTCAGTGCAGCCGGAACAGGGCGGCGGGCGCTGGCACTGCAAGAAGGAGGAATGAGAGATGCCCACTACCTACGCACACCGCCGTTTTGGCGCAAATGTGCTGGACCATCTGCCCGCGCCGCTGCGGGAAAAGCTGGAGGCACATCGGGAGCTGTACGATATCGGTCTGCACGGGCCGGACCTGCTGTTCTATTACCATGCGGAAAAGTCCACCACGGTCGCCGCGCTGGGCAACGCCATGCACGACGAGCCGGGCAGAACGTTCTTTGACCGGGCCCGGCGGGTGGTGCACGAGGAAGCCGACCGCGAGGCTGCGCTGGCCTACGCGCTGGGCTTTGTGTGCCATTTTGCGCTGGACAGCACCTGCCACCCCTTTGTGGAGCAGTTTACCCGGGAGAGTGGTGTGACTCACTGCGAGATCGAGACTGAGTTCGACAATATGCTGCTGCGCCGGGACGGCTATGACCCGCTGACCTTCTTTACCGCCAGCCATATCCACCCCAGCGCGGCAAATGCCCGGGTCATTGCGCCGTTTTACAGGGATATTTCGGAGCAGACCGCGCTGGAAGCCCTGAAGGGGATGATCTTGGTGCATAAGGTGCTGCAGGCCTCGAACCCGGTCAAGCGCTGGGTGGTGCTGACCGGCATGAAGGTGCTGGGCAAGTACGATGGAATGCACGGCCTTGTGGCAAACCCGCAGCCGAACCCGCAGTGCACCGAGAGCAACCGCAAGCTGGATGCGCTGTACGCCAAGGCTCTGCCGCTGGCAGAGCGGCTGATTTTAGAGTATGTGGCAAAGCTGGACACGGACGAGCCGCTGGACGCCGCCTACGACCACACCTTTGGGGAATTTTAAAAACTGCACCGCCTAGCGGTGCAAGGGGAAAAGGGAATACGATGAAAAATGAAAAATTCAAGGTGACACCGCTGGAGCGGGCATGGATCCTATACGATGTGGGCAACTCGGCCTTTGTGCTGATGATTGCCACGCTGGTGCCCATCTTCTTCAATGCGCTGGCCGAAGCCGGTGGCGTGAGCAAGGTGGACTATCTGGCCTACTGGGGCTACGCAAGCTCCATCGTTACGGTGATCACCGCCATTCTGGGCCCCATTCTGGGCACGCTGGCCGACACCAAGGGCTTTAAAAAGCCCATCTTCATGCTCTGCCTCTTTGTGGGCGTCATCGGCTGCTGCGCTATGGGTCTGGCGGGCACATGGCTGGCCTTTCTGATCATTTTTATCATTGCCAAGATCGGCTACTCCGGCAGTCTGGTGTTCTACGACTCCATGCTGGGCGATGTGACCACCCCGGAGCGGATGGATATGGTGTCCTCCCGCGGGTACGCGTGGGGCTATATCGGCAGCTGCGTGCCCTTTGTGGTCTGTCTGGCGCTGGTGCTGGGCAGCAGTGCAGTGGGGCTTAGCCAGATGACCGCGCTGTCCATCGCGCTGGTCATTACCGCCGTGTGGTGGCTGGTGGTCACCCTGCCGCTGCTGAAAAAATATCGCCAGATCAACTATGTGGAGGTGGAGCAGCACGCCATCCGTCAGAGCTTTGTGCGCATTGGGCAGACCCTGAAGCATCTGCCGCAGGATAAGCAGGTGTTCTGGTTCCTGCTGGCCTTCTTCTGCTACATTGACGGCGTGTACACCATCATTGATATGGCCACCGCCTACGGCACGGCACTGGGGCTGGACACCACCGGTTTGCTGCTGGCGCTGCTGGTCACCCAGATCGTGGCCTTCCCTTCGGCGCTGATCTTTGGCCGCCTGAGCCAGAAATATGAATCCAAGACCCTGATCCCGGTGTGCATTGCGGCCTATACCGGCATTGCCGTCTTTGCCTTCTTCCTGAAGAGTCAGTGGCAGTTCTGGGTGCTGGCCGTGGTGGTGGGTATGTTCCAGGGCGGTGTGCAGGCACTGAGCCGCAGCCACTTTGCCAAGATCATCCCGCAGGAAAAATCCGGCGAATACTTCGGTCTGTTCGATATCTGCGGCAAGGGTGCCTCCTTCCTTGGCACTATGATCGTCAGCGTGGGCAGCCAGCTGACCGGCAGCGCCAACGTGGGTGTGGGCTCCATTGCCATCCTGTTTGTCATCGGCTTTGTGCTGTTCGGCATTTCCACCCGGACGGAAGAGACAAAGCAGGTCTGACCATTTTATGAAAAAACGAAGCCCGGAGCGTCCGCAGACGTTCCGGGCTTCGTTTTTGTTCAGAGGGGGCGCTGTACAAAATGCTGTCGGGCGAGGCGGTACGGGCAAAATTATCATGCAAAAAATACATCCTTGAAAAAAGCGGAATTAACCTATTGACAAACTAGGTAGAACGGGATATAATGCAAACATCCAATCCACCAGTCTTGTAGGGAAATGAAACAGAGGTTCCCCGGCGGGTGGTACATAGAGGGATGGAAAAGTTTTACCGGAAGGAGGGCACAAAGATGAAGCTGATCTGGAAAGAACTGCTGCACGCGAATTATCGCTGTGGGCGAATGCATACCAACCGGGCACAGGCATCGGATGTGTACTGTAAGTTGCCCTCGGCTGCGCGAATGTGCACCCGAATGTGACAGCAGCAGCTCCGGTAGACCACACTGCCCGGTGCGCCTTTGAAAACGCATCGGGATTTTTTGTACACAATAATAATACTTTTAGTATATTAATAGAGGAAAATAACAATGTCTGAATATAAATTTGAGACCCTGCAGCTTCATGTCGGTCAGGAGCAGGCCGACCCCGCCACCGATGCCCGTGCGGTGCCCATCTACCAGACCACGTCTTATGTGTTCCGCAACAGCCAGCACGCCGCAGACCGCTTCGGTCTGGCCGATGCAGGCAACATCTACGGCCGTCTGACCAACTCCACGCAGGATGTGTTTGAAAAGCGCATCGCAGCGCTGGAGGGCGGCGTGGCAGCACTGGCTACCGCTTCTGGTGCAGCCGCCATCACCTACACCATTCAGGCACTGGCACAGGCCGGTGACCACATCGTGGCACAAAAGACCATCTACGGCGGCAGCTACAACCTGCTGGCGCACACTCTGACCCAGTTCGGCGTTAACACCACCTTCGTGGATGCCCACGACCTTGCACAGGTGGAGGCCGCGATCCAGCCCAACACCAAGGCTGTGTATCTGGAGACGCTGGGCAACCCCAATAGTGATATCCCGGATATCGACGCCATTGCCGCCATCGCCCACAAGCACGGCCTGCCGCTGGTCATTGACAATACCTTTGGCACCCCGTACCTCATCCGTCCCATCGAGCACGGCGCAGACATCGTGGTGCACTCTGCCACCAAGTTCATCGGTGGCCACGGCACCACGCTGGGCGGCATCATCGTGGACAGCGGCAACTTCGACTGGAAGGCCAGCGGCCGTTACCCCAACATTGCCGCCCCGAACCCCAGCTACCACGGCGTCTCCTTTGCGGACGCCGCAGGCCCTGCCGCCTTTGTCACCTACATCCGCGCCATCCTGCTGCGTGATACCGGCGCTACCATCTCCCCCTTCAACGCCTTCCTGCTGCTGCAGGGCACCGAGACGCTGAGCCTGCGCATTGAGCGTCATGTGGAGAACACCAAAAAGGTGGTGGAGTTCCTTGCCAACCACCCGCAGGTGGAAAAGGTGAACCATCCCTCGCTGCCGGATCACCCGGATCATGCCCTGTACCAAAAGTATTTCCCCAACGGCGGCGCATCTATCTTTACCTTTAACATCAAGGGCGGCCGCGAGGAGGCCTTTACCTTCATCGACAACCTGAAGATCTTCTCTCTGCTGGCCAACGTAGCGGACGTGAAGAGCCTTGTCATCCACCCGGCCTCCACCACTCACAGCCAGCTGACCGATGCCGAGCTGGCCGAGCAGCAGATCTACCAGAACACCATCCGCCTGTCCATCGGCACCGAGCACATTGATGATATCCTTGCCGATCTGGAAGCCGGCTTCGCAGCCGTCCGCGGCAAGTAAGCAGCGATTCTCTTTCCCGCAAAGGGAATGTGATCTTCCTTTTATTCCTGTCCAAGTCTCCATAAGTGTGCGACAAGACCCCCGGCTGCCCGCCGGGGGTCTTGTCATCATTAAAAAAAGTGGTTCAGAAACGCCTGTGGGCGTTTCTGAACCACAAATTATACTGCCGTTTTTCCGATTAGCGGCCGATCAGCAGGTCGCGGCGGCAGCGCAGACCCACAGAGAGGGTAGCGTTGCTGCCCAGGTGCCGCAGGGTGACGCGGGTGCCGGACTTCTGTCCCTCGCACAGCAGCGAGAGGTTCAGGGTGGTGGTGTTCTTCTCGGTCACCAGCACCAGCGTTTTCACGCCGTTGGCCTGCAAAGTCTGCATATCCTCGATGGTGGTGCGGAAGGTAGCCACCTCGGCGGGGACGTCCAGCGTCAGCACGCCGTCCTTCTGGCGGGCGGTGTACAGCAGCTGCTTGCCCAGCAGACCCTTGACGGTGTAGCGTGCCTCGGTCTTTGCGGTGTCGGCCAGCTCATCGCCGGAGATCAGCATGATATTGCCCTGAATGGGATTGCCCTCCGGGGCACCGTAGCCGCCATAGCTGGGGTCTTTTTCGCCCACGGCAACGTCACCGCTGTGCAGTGCGATGTCACCCTGCACCATCTGCTCCTGCGGGGGCAGATAGCCCTCCACGCAGGTGGAATCCACCTCGGCGGCAAATGCACCCACGCTCAGCATGGCAGCGGCACACACCGCCACAGCGGCACAGCTCAGGGTACGGACAAACTTTTTGTTCAGCATCTTCATAGGAAATACCTCCTGAAAACGGCAGCCGCAGGGACTGCCTTGTTTTTTTGCATCATAATCTTTTTTGGAACCATGGTTCAGCTGCGGCGCATCCACAATGGAAAACCGCCGTATCTGTTCTGTAAACGGATACGGCGGCCGGATTATTGCAAAAGATTCAAAAATTTTTATTTTCAGGGATTTTCTGGTTTGTTTTCGGCATCATCGCGGTTGAGGATATCCATGAACTCCTCGCCGGTGATGGTCTCCTTCTGGTACAGGTACTGTGCCAGCTCGTCCAGTTTGGCGCGGTTCTCGGTCAGGATGCGAATGGCCTTTTCGTGCTGGGTCTTGACCAGCTCTACCACCTTCTGATCGATCTCGCGCTGGGTCTGGGCACTGCAGGCCAGCGAGGTATCACCGCCCAGATACTGGTTGTTTACGGTTTCCAGTGCTACCATGCCAAATTCATCGCTCATGCCGTAGCGGGTCAGCATGGCGCGGGCAAGCTTGGTGGCCTGCTCGATATCGTTAGACGCGCCGGTGGTGATGGAGTTGAATGCCACCTCCTCGGCGGCGCGGCCGCCGGTCAGGGTGGCAATCTTGTTTTCCAGCTCGGCCTTGTTCATCAGGTAGTGGTTGCCCTCGTCCACCTGCATGGTGTAGCCCAGTGCACCGGAGGTGCGGGGGATGATGGTGATCTTCTGCACCGGGGCAGAGTTGGACTGCTTGGCCGCCACAAGGGCGTGGCCAATCTCGTGGTAGGCTACGATGCACTTTTCGTGGTCGGTCAGGATGGAGTTCTTCTTCTGGTAGCCGGCAATGACCACCTCGATGCTCTCCTCAAGGTCGGCCTGCGTCACGCTCTTGCGCCCTGCCCGTACGGCACGCAGGGCGGCTTCATTCACAATGTTGGCCAGCTCTGCGCCGGAGGCACCGGAGGCCATGCGTGCCACGGTGTTGAAGTCCACACCCGGGGCGATCTTCACCTTTTTTGCGTGTACCTTCAAAATCTCCTCGCGGCCCTTCAGGTCGGGCAGTTCCACGGGCACACGGCGGTCGAACCGGCCGGGGCGGGTCAGGGCAGGGTCAAGGGAATCCGGGCGGTTGGTGGCTGCCAGAATGATGACACCGGTGTTGCCCTCAAAACCGTCCATCTCGGTAAGCAGCTGGTTCAGGGTCTGCTCGCGTTCGTCGTTGCCGCCAAACTGGCCGCTGTTGCGCTTCTGGCCAATGGCATCGATCTCATCAATGAACACGATGCAGGGTGCTTTTTCTTTGGCCTGCTTGAACAGGTCACGCACCTTGGAGGCACCCATGCCCACGAACATCTCCACGAACTCCGAGCCGGAGATGGAGAAGAAAGGCACATTGGACTCGCCTGCTACGGCCTTGGCCAGCATGGTCTTGCCGGTGCCCGGAGGGCCTACCAGCAGAATGCCCTTGGGCATGGAAGCACCGATCTCCTCGTACTTCTTGGGGTCGTGCAGATAATTGACGATCTCCTGCAGGTTCTCCTTGGCTTCGTCCTCACCGGCCACATCCGCAAAGCGGATGCCGTGGGTGGACTGCACATACACCTTTGCGTTGGATTTGCCCGCGCCGCCAAACATCATGGAGCCCGGGCCGCCGCCTGCCTTTTCCATCAGCTTTTTGTTCATCTGGTTGCCGATGAAGCTGAACAGCAGGATGGGCAGCACGAACCACAGCAAAAAGCTGAGCACCGGCGAACCCTGCTCCACGATCTCGCTGGAGAACTGTGCACCTGCGTCGTACAGGCGCTCGGTCAGACTGGGGTCGTTCATCAGGCCGGTCTTGTAGATCTGCTTGTTGTCCTTATCCGTAAAAATGATCTGGTTGGACTGGATATCCACCTTGCCGATATTCTCCTGCTCGGTCATGCTCATAAAGGTGCCGTAGTCTACCTCCTGCACCTGACGCTCGGCCAGCCATGGCATGACCACAAGGTTGATGACCAGCAGTACCAGCAGCACGATGGCATAGTAGATAGCCAGCGGCTTTTTGGATGGCTTGACTTCTTTCATGGGATGTTCCTCCTTCTATATAAAGTGGGCTTCCACCCGTTTGCTGCGTCCAGTATACCACACCTTGCCGCCCGGCAACAGCGCAGCGAGGGCAACTTTGCAAAAACTTAGCAGTTTCTTAACAAAGAGGGCTAAAGCTGCTCAGTTACCATATTATAGGTGCGCAAAGGGCTTGCCGGATAAGGGGGCAGGGGAGCAACGACCTCAATTTTGCATGATTTACCCCATGGTATTGTGAAATGTTTTCATCTTTATCCTGAATGAAACTTCTTGACACTTTCTGGCAGTCGTGCTAAAATTATCTCACTTTCAACAAAGTGCAAATGCGTTGACGGGGATAAAACGATCTTTCTTCTGCGTGCAGAGAGCCGCCGGGTGGTGCAAGGCGGGTGCAGAGAACTTCGGATACTGGCCCCTGAGCGGCAGAACTGAACGGACAAGTAGGTTCTGACGGACGCCCACCGTTAAAGGGGCAGCGATTCGCTGTTTTGGCCGATCGTGCAAAGTGGCTGTACCTGACCGTACAGCAAGGAGAGTGGTACCACGGGTGCCCTGTAAAAGCAATTTACAGGCTCTCGTCTCTCAAGGTTTTCGCCTTGAAAGACGGGAGCCTTTTTGTATGCGGATACCCCTTCAGGCATCGCTATGCGATGCCAGCTCCCCCAAGGGGGCGCCTTTGGGCAATACCGCAAACTTTACCGCATTCCGGAAAGCCGTCCCCTTGGGGAAGGTGGATGCGAGTGAAACGAGCAGACGGAAGGGGTGCATTTTTATGCACCACAACATCAGGAGGACAACAGGATGATGGACGCTACCAAGTACGCACCGGGGTACTACCCGGTACCCGCCGGTTATGACAGCTGGGTAAAAAAAGACCATATTGAAAAGGCTCCTGCATGGTGCAGTGTGGATCTGCGGGACGGTAATCAGGCACTGATCGTGCCCATGAGCCTTGCGGAAAAGCTGGAGTTCTTCCAGATGCTGGTGAAGATCGGCTTCAAGGAGATCGAGGTGGGCTTCCCCGCCGCCAGCGAGACCGAGTACGAGTTCCTGCGCACCCTGATCGAAAAGAATATGATTCCCGCCGATGTCACCGTGCAGGTGCTGACCCAGTGCCGCGACCACATCATCCGCCGCACCTTCGAGGCAGTCAAGGGCGCACCCCGGGCGGTGATCCACTTCTACAACTCCACCTCCGTGGCGCAGCGGGAGCAGGTGTTCCACAAGTCCAAGGAAGAGATCAAGCAGATCGCCGTGGACGGTGCAAAGCTGGTCAAGCAGCTCAGTGAGGAGTACGAGGGCAACTTCCTGTTTGAGTACAGCCCCGAAAGCTTTACCGGCACCGAGGTGGACTACGCCGTAGAGGTGTGCAACGCCGTGCTGGATATCATGCAGCCTACCCCGGAGCGCCCCATGATCATCAACCTGCCGGTGACCGTGGAGATGAGTATGCCCCATGTGTACGCCAACCAGATCGAGTACTGCGACAAGCACCTGAAGTACCGCGACAGCGTGATCATCTCCACCCACCCCCATAACGACCGCGGCACCGGCGTGGCCTGCGCAGAGTTGGCAGTGCTGGCGGGCGCACAGCGCGTGGAGTGCTGCCTGTTTGGCAACGGCGAGCGCACCGGCAATGTGGACGCCGTAACGCTGGCCATGAATATGTACAGCCACGGCGTAGACCCCAAACTGGACTTCTCAGATATGCCCGCCATCTGCGCCACCTACGAGCGGGTGACCCGGATGCATATCTACGAGCGTACGCCCTACGCCGGACAGCTGGTGTTTGCCGCTTTCTCCGGCAGCCATCAGGACGCTATTGCCAAGGGCATGGCGTACCGCAAGCAGACCGGCGAACACCGCTGGACCTGTCCCTACATCCCGGTGGACCCCCACGACATCGGCCGCACCTACGATGCCGACGTCATCCGCATCAACAGCCAGAGCGGCAAGGGCGGCATCGGCTTTGTGCTGGAACAGAACTACGGCTACAATCTGCCCCCCAAGATGCGGGAGGCGCTGGGCTACAAGGTCAAGAGCGTGTCCGACCACAGCCACAAGGAACTGAGCGCTGCCGAGGTGCTGCACATCTTCGAGGATACCTACCTCAACCGCGCAAAGCCGCTGAACGTGGTGGAAGCCCACTTTGCACAGGTAAACGGCATTACCGCCACGGTTACGCTGGAACTGAACGGCCAGCGCAAGGTGGTCACCTCGGTGGGCAATGGCCGTCTGGATGCCGTAGCCAACGCGATCCAGAGCGCCACCGGCATGGACTTCCATCTGGAAAACTACTCTGAGCACAGCTTGGACGAGGGCTCTACCTCCCGCGCAGCCTCCTATGTAGGCCTTGTCTGGGGAGACAACACGGTCACATGGGGTGCCGGTACCGACACCGACATCATCGTGGCCGGTATCCGCGCCCTTGTCAGCGCAATCAACAATCGATAAAAAGGAGAAAACTACTATGGGAATGACCCTGACGCAGAAGATCCTTGCCGCACACGCCGGACTGCCGGAGGTCAAGGCAGGCCAGCTGATCAACGCAAAGTTGGACATTGTGCTGGGCAACGATATCACCACCCCGGTGGCCATCAACGAGTTTGAGCGCGCCGGTTTCGACCGCGTGTTTGATAAAGAGCATATCGCTATCGTGCTGGACCACTTTGTACCCAATAAGGATATCAAGAGCGCTACCCAGTCCAAGCAGTGCCGGGAATTCGCCAATAAATACGATATTCTCAACTTCTACGATGTCGGCCAGATGGGCATTGAGCACGCGCTGCTGCCGGAAAAAGGCATCGTCACCGCCGGAGACTGCGTGATCGGCGCGGACAGCCACACCTGCACCTACGGTGCGCTGGGTGCCTTCTCCACCGGTGTAGGCTCTACCGATATGGCCGCTGGCATGGCTACCGGCATGGCATGGTTCAAGGTGCCCTCTGCCATCAAGTTCGTGCTTACCGGCAAGTTTAACCCCCGGGTGTCCGGCAAGGATCTGATTTTGCATATCATCGGCATGATCGGTGTGGACGGCGCACTGTATAAGTCTATGGAATTCACCGGCCCGGGCGTGGCAGGCCTTACCATGGACGACCGCCTGTGCATCTGCAATATGGCGATTGAGGCCGGTGCCAAGAACGGCATCTTCCCGGTGGACGAGGTGACCAAGGCTTATCTTGCAGGCCGCAGCCAGCGCCCGCCGGTGTTCTACGAAGCTGACCCCGATGCCGTGTACGAAAAGACCATCGAGATCGACCTCAGCGCACTGGAGCCCACCGTCAGCTACCCCCACCTGCCCGAGAATACCCATGTTGCCAGCGAGGGCAAGGGCATCAAGATCGATCAGGTGGTCATCGGCAGCTGCACCAACGGCCGTTTGGAGGACATGGAAGCCGCATACAACATCCTCAAGGGCAAGCACATCGCCAAGGGCGTGCGCGGCATCATCATCCCCGCCACCATGGCTGTTTATAAGGAGTGCATCCTGCGGGGCTGGACTACCGCCTTTATCGATGCGGGCTGCATCGTATCCACCCCCACCTGCGGCCCTTGTCTGGGCGGCTACATGGGCATTCTGGCAGCGGGCGAGCGCTGCGTTTCCACCACCAACCGCAACTTTGTGGGACGCATGGGTCATGTGGACAGTGAGGTCTATCTAGCTTCTCCCGCCACCGCCGCCGCCAGCGCCCTGACCGGCTACATCACCGACCCGCGCACGGTCTGACCCGAAAGGAGCATGAGCATGAACGCAAGAGGTTCTGTTTTCAAATACCCGGATAATGTGGATACCGATGTCATCATCCCGGCACGCCACCTGAATACGCAGGACGCCAAGGAGCTTGCCAGCCACTGCATGGAGGATATCGACAAGGACTTTGTGAACCGGGTGCAGCCTGGTGATATCATGGTGGGCGGCTGGAACTTTGGCTGCGGCTCCTCCCGCGAGCACGCACCCCTGTGCATCAAGACTGCCGGCATTGCTGTGGTCATTGCCAAAAGCTTTGCCCGCATCTTCTACCGCAACAGCATCAACATCGGCCTGCCCATCATGGAGTGCCCGGAGGCTGTGGATGCCATCGAGGCAGGGGACACCGTTCAGGTAGACTTTAACACCGGCGTCATCACCGACGAGACCAACGGCAAGGTGTTCCACGCCGAGCCCTTCCCGCCCTTTATCCAGAACATCATCTCCGCCGGCGGCCTGATGAAGGCCATCCAGAAATAAGCCCATCCGCTCCCACGCAAACGGTGCGGAACCCTCTCCGTCATCGCTGCGCGATGCCACCTCCCCCGAAAGGGGGAGGTCTTGCGCATCTATCGGTCAGAAGCATAAAAGCTCCCCCTTCGGGGGAGCTGCTGAGCGCAGCGAAGCTGAGAGGGTTCATCCGATGAGAAATTAACCAATAAGGAGAACAGACCCATGGAAAAAAATATTGCTGTCATCTGGGGCGATTGCTCCAGCCCGGAGATCGTAAAGCAGACCCTCCGGGTGCTGGATAAGGTGGCTGAAAAGTACGGCCATACCTTCCACTACACCGCTGCCGCCATGGGCGGCGAGGCCATTGACAAGTACGGCGACCCGCTGCCTCAGCACGAGCTGGACAAGTGCCTTGCCGCCGACAGCGTGCTGCTGGGCGCGGTGGGCGGCCCCAAGTGGGAGGGTCTGCCCGGGGAGCAGCGGCCGGAAAAAGGCCTGCTGCGGCTGCGCGCCGGCATGGGGCTGTACGCCAACAACCGCCCGGCTAAGATCTGGCCGCAGCTGGCCCCGGCAAGCCCTCTGAAGCCCGAGATCGTGGCACAGGGCATTGACTTTATCATCGTGCGGGAGCTGATCGGCGGCGTGTACTTCGGCCAGCACCAGACCCACACGCTGGAAAACGGCGAAAAGCAGGCCGTGGACACCATGCCCTATGCGGAGCACGAGATCGAGCGCATTGGCCGCATCGGCTTCGAGACTGCCCGCAAGCGCCGCAAAAAGCTGTGCTGTGTGGACAAGGCCAACGTGCTGGACACCAGCCGCCTGTGGCGCACTGTGATGCACCGGCTGCAGGCCGAGTACCCAGATGTGGAGTACAGCGAGATGTTCGTGGACAACTGCGCTATGCAGATCGTGAAGAACCCTGCGCAGTTTGACGTGATCGTCACCGAGAATATGTTCGGCGACATCCTGTCGGACGAGGCTTCTATGATCACAGGTTCCATCGGTATGATCCCGTCCTCCAGTCTTGGTGACGGCACCCGGGGCCTGTACGAGCCCATCCACGGCTCTGCCCCGGACATTGCAGGCAAGGACATCGTAAACCCCACTGCCTGCATCCTGTCCGCCGCCATGATGCTGCGGTACTCCTTTGGCATGGCAGAGGAAGCCGATGCCATTGAGAACGCTGTGAGCCGTGTGCTGGACAAGGGGCTGCGCACCGCCGACAACATGAGCGACGGCTGCACTTGCCTTGGCTGCACCGCCATGGGCGACGCCATTCTGGCAGAGCTTTAAGCCGCAGCGCTATTTTTAATGAAACAAGCCCGAAAGGTCTACCGACCTTCCGGGCTTGAATTTTATATATTATTACAGCATCTTGGAGAGGAAGGCTTTCAGGCGGGGGTGCTTGGGGTTGGTGAACAGCTCCTGCGGCGGCTCGTCCTCCTGAATCTTGCCATCGTCGATGAAGATAACACGGTTGGACACCTCGCGGGCAAAGCCCATTTCGTGGGTGACCACCAGCATGGTGATGCCGGTGTGTGCCAGCTCCTTCATCAGCTCCAGCACCTCGCCCACCATCTCGGGGTCAAGGGCGCTGGTGGGCTCATCGAACAGGATCACGTCCGGGTCCATAGCCAGCGCGCGGGCGATGGCTATGCGCTGCTGCTGACCGCCGGACAGGCTCTTGGGGTAGACGTTGGCCTTGTCGGCCAGACCTACGCGGGCCAGCAGCTCGTCTGCACGGGCAGAGATGGCCTCTTTGTCCTTCAGCTTCAGCAGGCTGGGTGCCAGCTCAAGGTTCTTTTTCACGGTCAGGTGGGGGAACAGGTTGAAGTGCTGGAACACCATGCCCATCTTCTGGCGCACGGGGTCGATGTGCGCTTCGTCCACCTCCACGCCTTCAAACTTGATAGAGCCGGAGGAGGGGGGCTCCAGCCGGTTCAGGCAGCGCAGAAAGGTGGACTTGCCGCAGCCGGAAGGGCCGATCAGGCAAACCACATCGCCGCGGTAGATGTCAAGGTCGATGCCCTTCAGCACGTCCAGCGTGGGGTCGGCCTTTTTTGCGCCGCGCTTCTTTACGCCGCCATAGGTCTTGGTCAGGCCGCGTACTTCCAAAATCTTATCGGTCACTTTGTGCCAGCCTCCTCTCAAACTTGCTCAGCAGCCATGTAAACAGCATAACAAGGATCAGGTAGATCAATGCAACGCCCAGCAGGGGGAACATGGCGTCGTAGGTACGGTTCATAATGCCCTGTGCAGCATACAGCAGCTCCTTGCCGCCGATGGTGGTGATCAGGGAAGTATCCTTGAGCAGAATGATGAACTCGTTGCCCAGTGCAGGCAGCACCGCACGGATGGCCTGCGGGATGATGATGACCACCATGGTGGTCATGTAGTTCAGGCCAAGGCTGCGTCCGGCTTCCATCTGGCCGGGGTCCACAGCCATCAGGCCGCCGCGGATGATCTCGGATACATACGCGCCAGAGTTGATGCCTAAGGTCAGCGCACCTACCATGGTAAAGTTGCGGCTGTTGGCAAAAATGACCATGCTCATGATCAGCAGCTGCACCATCATGGGCGTGCCGCGGATGATGGTGGTGTACACCTGACACACCGCGTTAAAAAAGCCCAGCACCGCGTTTTTGTGGCCGGGGCGCTGCTGGTCGTGGGTCACGCGCACCAGCGCCACCACGCTGCCCAGCACCACGCCCAGCGCCAGCGCCAGTGCGGTGACCAGCAGGGTGGTGCCCACACCGCTGATGTACTGCATCCAGCGGTCCTTCAGCAGAAAGGCCTGATAAAACTTGAAGAAGAAATCCTGTCCAAAGCTTAGCTTTGTGCCGCTGTTGAGCAGCTCTTTGAGCAGTTCGTATTGCGCAGCCATTCACATCCTCACTTTCTGTTTGTCAATAAATTGTAACCACTTTTTTCTAAAAAAAGAGGTGCCCCTGCGTGGGGCGCCTCCTCGGGTACGGGGATCATACGGGGTACACAACTTAGTTTGCGTTGATGTACTTGTCCACGATGGCCTGCAGGGTGCCGTCAGCCTTCAGCTCCTCCAGAGCCTTGTTGACAGCGTCCTCCAGTGCAGAGCCCTTTGCCATGCCAATGGCGTAGTCCTCCTCGGCGTAGCTGGTGTCCAGCACCTTCAGGCCGGGGTTGGCGGCAACGTACTCCGTAGCGGGAGCGTTGTCGATGACCACTGCATCCACCTGACCATTGTTCAGTGCCTGCACAGCGGTCAGGCCGCTGTCGTAGGCCACAACAGCGTCATCACCAAAATCATCGGAGCAGTAGATGTAGCCGGTGGTGCCGCGCTGGGTGCCGATCTTCTTGCCGGCCAGATCGTCGGGAGAAGCAATGTCGGAATCGTTGGGCACGATGATGGACTGGATGCCGGTTGCGTAGCTGTCGGAGAAGTCCATCACAGCCTTGCGCTCGTCGGTCACGGTAACGCCAGCCATCACGATGTCGGCCTTGCCCTGCTGCACGCTGAGCAGTGCGGCATCAAACTCCATGTCATCGATCTGCAGCTCCAGACCCAGCTTTTCAGCAATGGCCTTGGCGGTGTCCACATCGATGCCCTCGATCTCACCGGAGTCGGTGGTCATCTCGTACGGAGGGAAGGTGGCGTTGGTGGCCATGGTCAGCTTACCAGCCTCCACGGTGGTCAGCTCAGCGGCAGCGGCGGAAGAAACAGCCTCGGAGGAAGCGGCAGAGCTTGCCACAGAGGAAGCAGCAGAGCTTGCGGAACCACCGCAGGCGGTCAGAGCCAGAGCAGCAACGGAAACAGCAGCGGCAGCCATGAAGCTGCGGCGAGAGATCTTTTTCATATTCAAACACTCCTCAATCTATGCAATATAGTTTGCCTTGCCCCGATGGGATGCGATTCATCGCGCTTTCGGGGAACGCACTTAGTATAGTTTGTACAAAACAAAAAGTCAATACTTGTGCATAATAATCCGTGAAATTGAAACGATTTTGCAAACATTTATGCAATAACGGAGAAAACGTATGAATATATGCAGTATAAACCGTTATTTACAGGCTTCTTGCGATCTCCTCCGCGCTGCGCTTGGGCACACAGTAGTCGCGGTTTTCGTCCAGATAGTACTTTACACCGGTCTGCTCGGTCATGGGTACGATGCGGGCTTTGTGAGTGGGGTAACCAAAGGCCACCATAAACGCCAGCTTCTGCGGCTCCTCAATGCCCAGCAGAGCGGTCAAGGCGGGCTTATCGATCGCACCCATGATGCAGCTGCCCACGCCCTTGTCCCATGCGGCAAGGGTCATGTTTGCCAGCGCAATGCCGGTGTCGGTGGCAAGGTCGCCGGGGATGGCGGTATCCTGCACCACAGCTGCATAAAAGGTGGGCAGCTCGTCCGCTTTGGGCGTGCCCTGCTCCGGCGGCAGATAGCCAGCCCACTTGACCAGCGGCTGTACCTTGGCCACCATCTCCGGGCTTTGCACCAGCACCAGACGCACCGCCTGCCGGTTTGCCCCGCAGGAGGACAGCCGCACGGCCTGTACGATATCATCCACCACATCCTGCGGCACGGCCTTTTGTGCAAACCGGCGGTAGGTGCGGCGGGTAGTCAGAAGTTCCATAACAGACATTATAAATCGCTCCTTTATCCGGTAAAATACAAAACGGAAAAAAACTATATAAAGTATAACAGATGCACCGGCGCACAGCAATGGCTGCGGCGTGGTTTTTTGCGGATACGGCGGCTGTATTGTAAAGGATAGTGACACTTATTCTTGTATCCTTGTATTTTTTTGGTGAATGTTTCCATGAAATACTTGACAATGGGGGGTAGGTAAAGGTATTATATAGGTGTAAACGCGTTACATGCAGTGTAAGGCGTGCTTGAAAGAAAGATTGTGAGGTTGATTATTATGTCTAATATCTCTCGTCGTCAGTTCCTGAAGGGCGCAGGTGTCGCTACTCTGGCTGTTGCTGCTGCTGGCGTGCTGGCTGGCTGCTCCAAGGAGGATGTTCCTGTGATTCCTGAAGTGACCACTCGTCCTGTGATGGTCATCTTTATGGCAGACAAAGGCAATGGCGAGACCGTGGTTGTGGGTGAGACTGCCAAGATTGATGTTCTGAAGACCGAGGACTCTGTGAAGGTTGCTGACATCGATAAGAAGCTGTTGCCCGAAGGTTACCATCTGGAGAACGAAAAGGCAGTCGTCGAGATTCGCAAGGATGCCTCTAAGGGCGAGCACATCATCGTCTTTGTGACTGATGTGACCTACACGCCTGCTACCAAGGAAGTTGATATTAAGGTGGCTATCACCAATCCGAAGGCTGGCGAAGCTGTCATGACTACTGTGAAGGCTAACGTTAAGAAGGATGCAACCACTATTTCCGCAGCTGAGATCACTCTGCCGGATGGCTTTACTTGGGCAGAGGGTACCGAGATGGATCGTCAGTACGATATCGCTACCTACGTTTTCCCCATTAAGCACATCGCTTGATTGTGCGCGTAGTAACTTAATAGGTTAATAAGCACTAAATGGGCATCTGCATTTGCAGATGCCCATTTTTAACGAAATGACGTATATAAGGGTTGAACCCTTGTTCTGCCACTTCTTCGGCAACGGGCAACCGCTTCCGTCAAAGCCTGCGGCTTTGCAAACCCTCTCAGGCTCACTGCGTTCGCAAGGCGAGATGACTGAGAGGGTCTTACTTTCTCTTCGGCAGCGGTACGCACAGCACCAGACTGATGCCGATAGCCAGCGCCACCGCAATTTTAAAGGTGCTGATGCCCTTGGCAAGGGCAAGGGCGTTTTCGTTCTGGATGAAATAGTAGGCGGTGTAGTAGATGCCCGCGCCCGGCACAAGCGGGAAAATGCCGGTCAGCAAAAACACCGTGACCGGCGTTTTTTGGGTAATGGCAAACACGCGGGTAAGGATGGTAAGCGGAATGACCGCCAGCAGGGAGGCCGTGGCGGCGTCTGCGCCCAGCAGGGTCAGCAACTCGTACCACAGCCAGCCCACAGCGCCTACCAGCGCGCAGTAGGGCAGGCAGCGCCGGGGGCACGCAAACAGAATGGCAAAGCTCAGCGTGCCCGCCGCGGCCAGAAAAAACTGCGCGGTCAGCTCGCTGATCTGTACAGCTGTAAGGGACATCATACCACGACCACCCCCGTAAGTACTGTGTACAGCCGTAGCACAAGACCGGTGCCTATGGCAATGCTGGCGGCAATGAGCAAGGCGTCGATCATGCGGATGGTGCCGGAAAGGTAATCGCCCTGCACAAAGTCCCGGATGCCCATGGTAAAGGCGATGCCCGGGGTCAGGATCATCAGCGTGCCGATGATAGCGTGGCTGGCAGAGGTGTGCAGCAGATTGCACAGCAGAATGCACACCAGCGTGATCAGCGCGGCGGTGCTGATCTTCTGGAAGCCGCCGGGCACCTCATGCCGCCCGCACCACAGCAGATACCAGCTGGCCACCAGCCCCGCCCCGGCAGCTGCCAGTGCACTGCGCAGGTTGCCGCCGAACATCATGGCAAAGCAGAACGCCCC
>ERZ507027.274-NODE-274-length-49073-cov-6.856073_pt1 | contig 49073 bp, 55 predicted proteins | sample MGYA00513163_ERZ507027 | MGnify/ENA metagenome assembly ERZ507027
ATGGCCCCTATGGGGCCGTTCTGCAAACCCCGCGTTTTCACGCGGGGTTATGATTGCGCACATTGCCCAAAAACGCCTTTGCATTTTGGCGCACCCGTGCATTGACAAAATTGCAAATGTGACGGTAAAATGAAAGAAAGCAGGCTTGGGAAACGTCCGGGCCGCATAGGATAATGTCTGACGAAGAAGGAGGCATGAAGCATGAAATTGTTCAAGAAACTGGCGGCTGCCGTACTGGTGGCGGCTCTGGCACTGATGATGGTGGGCTGCGGCGGCTCCAAGACAGGCCTTGCCCAGCAGGTCAAGAATGCTGTCTCGGATGATGCTGTTATGCGTAACGAGCAGGCCACGAACAGCAAGGACCTGGATGCCTTGGCGGCAAAACTGCTGACAGAGTATAATAACGAGATCGCTGCTTTGGACGAAGGCGCAGATTGGCCGAATCTGCAGGAGCTGCTGGATGATGGGACGTTCCTGCAAAAGTTCGGCCTTGACCCGGAAAAGGATGCTTATAAGGTCTCCTTGGTGTACGTTCCGAGTTACATCAGCGATACCATGAATCAGTTTAAGCCTTTTAGTCTTGCAGATCAGCTTCGGCGGGATGCTGATCTTACAATCGGCAATCCTCACATCGGAAGAAAATTTGAGTTTGGTCTTGCCATCGGCACGCTTGACGGCGAGAACTGGGTGCTTATGCTCATGAAATAAGAGCGTCCGGGCTGTGACAGCCCTTACGGATGCCCCAAGACCGGAACGGTATATTTACAAGATGCGGCCTGCAGCAGTTGCCCCGGCAGATCCATTGCAGGCTGCGGCAAGGAGGAAACGATGAAACTGTTCAAAAAATTGGCAGCCGCCGTGCTGGCCGCTGCACTGGCATTAACGATGGTAGGCTGCGGCGGCGGCAATAGCTACGCCATGCAGGACGAGCTGCTGAAAATAACGATCGATAATTTAACAGACGTAGACGAGACTGTGACCCACACCAAAAAGGCAGATGAAATGGCCGCCGCACTGCTGGCAGCCGCCGATACAGCCGCCGAGCAGATGGAAAACAAGGGCGTGGATGCCAAGGAACTGCTGCAGAATCCTGCTGTTATAAAGGCAGCCAAAATTGACCTCGAAAAAACGCCCTGCATGTTCAACCCGATCGATGTCGACAGTCAGATCAAGAGCAGCGGCGTGATGGGCGAATTCCTGAAGATGGAGTGGATGGCGAATGCCGCGGGCCTCTACCGGTTTGTGCCCCTCGGCACCGGCACGTTCAACCCCGGTGACAATAAGGTCGAGATCGGCGCAGCTACGCACAAGATCGGCGATAAGAGCTATACCCTGATCCTGATCACCTACACGCCGACTACGACCCCTGCAAATCACCTTTGATCTGTACCCCGGGCTGCCGCACACAGGCTGTGCGGCAGCCTTTTTGCGTGCAGAAAAGCCCGCGCAGTGTGACCGGTGAAAAAGCAATTCCGGAAAATCGGTAGATTTTCCGGAATTATGTTCCTGCTTTTGCACGCTATGCCGAAACTTTCCGGCAAAGTTTGGCGCATCTGCCCATTGACAGCGCACCGCGGCAGGGGATAAGATGAAACCGGGGAGCAACGCGCTCCCATAAGAAGAAAGCGGGGGACCACAGATGAAGCTTTGGAAACGATGGACGGCAGCGGCTCTTGCAGCTGCAATGGCGCTGCTGCTTTTAGCAGCCTGCGGGCCCTCCGGCCCTTCCGCACCGGATACGCCGGATAAGCCGGGCAGCAGCGAGACCGGCAAAGACCCCACCGACGAAAAGACCGAGGCGCAGAAGAAGGCCGCAGTGGTGGACACACTGAATGCGGTGCGCAAGGACTACGGCAATAACACCCCGCTGACCATGGACGCCGACGCCTGTGTCATGGCTGAAAAAATGGCAAAATTGCAGCTGGACTGGCTGCTTGGCCAGTACAGCAACGACCCGAATGGCGAGCGGTATACGAAGGACTGGAACGACATCAGCAAGCTGACGGTAAAGGATAAAAAGCTGGTGGGCGTAGGCGGCTACGCTGCGTATCCCACAGAAACCAAAATCCGCGACTGGGCAGAGAAAGGCAGCGCCCTGAAAAAGGCGCTGGTCAGGGATGACAGTGCCACCCTTGTGGGCGTGGGCATTGTGCATAACACCGACCATGCGACAATGGAAAACTGCCCCTTTATGGTGGTCGTGATGACCTACTGATACGAGCAAACGCCGCTGACAAAAAGTCGGCGGCGTTTTTGTGTGGTCTGCCGGATAACGCAAAAACACCCCGGCCGGGCGGTTTTACCGCTTGGCCGGGGTGCTGTTTTGCAAGAAAAATATTACTGCTCGTTTTCGTAGATCTTGATATAGCGCGGGGCGCTTTTATCCTGCCAGAGCAGCAGAATGGCGGTCAGGGCGACAGCCAGTGTGGTGAGGACGGCGAGCAGAGCTTTGAGAACTTTCATGGTTTGGTGCCTCCTTGTGAAGTTCGGGAGCGGAGCGGGGGACGTTCCGCCTGTCATGTTAGGTATAGTATAGCATATTCCCACAGTAAAGGCAAACGGCAGAAGAGGGAGAACAAAAAGAAAAATACGGCAGTTAGTTAAAACTAATCTGCGAAAACGAATAAGAAAGTTCAGGAAAATTCATCATTTGAGCCGTGATGTCGTTGACTTCCCGCGCCAAAATGATACAATAAGTGTGTTAAGCAGCTGCTGTCCCTGTACCAGTGCGCCTGCATGGGCGTGGGGATGGCAATTCAAGCAGAATGGGGGATTTGAAATCCATGTTGAACAAGCTGAAACGTGCGGCGCTTGGCGCGCATACGCCGCATGACAAGGCAACTGCTGCAAGCAAACCTATCCCGATGCCTCTGCCCGCGCAGGTACGCATCCTTATGAGCCAGCACATTGGCGCACCCGCCAAGGCACTGGTGAAAAAAGGCGATGAAGTGTTCGTCGGCACCAAAATCGGTGAGGCGGGCGGCTTTGTCTCCGCAAACATCCACTCCAGCGTTTCCGGTACGGTAGCTGCAGTGGAACCTTTCCGTCTGTCCAATGGCCGTATGTGCGATTCTGTTGTCATCAAAACCGATGGCAAGCAGACCGTAGACCCGGCCGTCAAGGCACCGGAAGTCACCGATAAGGCCAGCTTCCTTGCCGCCGTGCGCGAGTGCGGTCTGGTAGGTCTGGGCGGCGCAGGCTTCCCCACCGATGTGAAGCTGCAGCCCAAGCAGTCGGTGGATACTTTACTGATCAACGCCTCCGAGTGCGAGGTGTGGCTGACCAGCGACACGCAGGAGATGCTGGAGTGCAGCGATGATATCATCCGCGGCATCAAGGCTGTGCTGCAGTATACCGGCATTCCGAAGTGCATCATTGGTATTGAGAACAACAAGCCCGAGTGCATCGACCTGCTGTGCAAAAAGACCAAGGACGACAGCGCTATTGAGGTAAAGCCCCTGCCCAGTGTCTACGGCACCGGCGCAGAGCTGATCCTCATTGAAAAGTGCCTCGGCCGCGAGGTGCCCCACGGCGGTCTGCCCGCCGATGCAGGCGCGATCGTGATGAACGTGACCAGCGTTTCCACGCTAGGCAAGTATCTGGCTACCGGTATGCCGGTGGTCCAGCGTACCATCACCGTGGACGGCGATGCCTGCGCAAAGCCCCAGAACGTTGTTGTGCCTGTGGGCACCGCTTATCAGGACATTCTGGACTATGTGGGCGTTAAGGGCGAGCTGGGCAAGGTGGTTGCCGGCGGTGCCATGATGGGCCCCGCTGTGGAGAACCTTTCCTACCCCACCACCAAGACCACTTCCGGTCTGATCCTGCTGAGCAAGGCAGCTGCACAGCCCGCACAGGTCAACCCCTGCATCCGCTGCGGCCGCTGCGTGGAGTACTGCCCCATGGGTCTGGAGCCTGTGGAGGTCAATCAGGCCTACGCCGCCCGCGATGTGCAGGAGCTGGGCAAGCTGCACGCTGACTACTGCTTCAACTGCGGCAGCTGCTCCTTCGTCTGCCCGGCAAAGCGCCCGGTCACCCAGATGATGAGTCTGGCCAAGGCCTTCTATCTTGGCGAAATCAAAAAAGGAGGCAATAAGTAATGGATACGAAGCTTATTGTTTCGGCTTCCCCGCACGTCCGCAGTGACGAGACCACCCAAAGCCTGATGGCTAACGTGATCGTTGCACTGTGCCCCTGCGTGGTTGCCTCTGCAATCATTTTCGGCGTGCGCGCCCTGCTGGTCACCGCCGTTTCCGTGGTAGCCTGTGTGGCCTTTGAGTGGCTGTACTGCAAGCTGCTGAAGCGTGCAAACCCCATCAGCGATCTGTCCGCTGTGGTCACCGGCATCATTCTTGCCATGAACGTGCCCGTGGGTATGCCCATCGGCCAGCTGATCATCGGCGATCTGGTGGCTATCATCGTTGTCAAGCAGCTGTTCGGCGGCATTGGCATGAACTTTGCAAACCCCGCTCTGGTGGGCCGTATCGTGCTGTTTGTCAGCTTTGCCGGTTCCATGAATAAGTGGGTGTTCCCGGATGCAGCGGTGGACCAGCTGTCCAAGGCTACCCCGCTGGCTGTGGCAGATCCCTCCAAGCTGAGCCTGCTGGACCTGTTCATGGGCATCCACGGCGGTGTGCTGGGCGAGACCTGTGCACTGGCCATCGTGCTGGGTCTGATCTATCTGGTGGCTACCAAGACCATCAGCATCGCCATTCCGGCTTCCTACGTTGGCAGCGTGTTCGTGTTCTACCTGATCGCTACCAAGGATCTGCACAGCGCACTGGTTGCTGTGCTGAGCGGCGGCCTGCTGTTCGGCGCTGTGTTCATGGCTACCGACTACGTTACCAGCCCCTTTACCCTGAAGGGCAAGCTGGTGTACGGCGTGTGCCTTGGCATCGTTACCTTTGCCATCCGCTACTGGGGCAGCTACACCGAGGGCGTGTCCTTCGCACTGCTGTTCATGAACCTGTGGGTCCCGTACATCAATGATCTGACCCGTCAGACCCCGTATGGCTATGTGAAGCCTGCAAAGAAAGCGAAGGAGGGTGCTGGCAAATGAGTAAGACTGCAAATTCCAGCTGGGAAACCACCGGTAAGCCCATCGTTGTGCTGACCGTCATCTCTCTGATCGTCAGCCTGCTGCTGGCTCTGGTGAACGGCATGACCGCTCCCGTTATCAAGGAGAACACCCGCCGCACCACGCTGGCTGCTTATGTCAGCGTGATGCCCTCTGTTTCGGACGCAGCTACGCTGGAGGAAGTTACCGACTACACCACCGCCAATGTTACCGGCGTGGTAAAGGCTCCGGATGGCGGCATTGCCATCAAGGCTGAGGAAAAGGGCTTTGACGGCGGCATCCTGACCGTCATCATGGGCTTTGACGCCAACGGCGCCGAGACCGGCATCTGGGTGGATGCTTCTACCCAGACCAAGGGCATCGGCTCCAATGTGTCCACCGATGACTTCCTGGCACAGTTCAACGGCATGGACGGCACCAAGAACATTGTGATGAATCAGGATTTCGATGCGTACAGTGGCGCAACCATTTCGTCCACCGCTCTGTTTGCTGCCATCAATGATTGTATCAACTGCTTCAACGAGCTGGCATAAAAGGAGGTTGGTAAGAAATGGCACAAGAAAATAAGTCCAAGGTAAGCATCCTTACCAACGGCATCATCAAAGAAAACCCTGTTCTGCGTCTGGTTCTGGGCACCTGCTCCATTCTGGCCGTTACCACGGCAGTTTCCAGCGCACTGGGCATGGGCGCCGCCTTCACCTTCGTGCTGGTGTGCTCCAATATCATGATCTCCCTGCTGCGGAAAGTCATCCCCGGCAAGGTGCATCTGCCCTGCTACATCGTCATCATTGCAGGCTTTGTGACCATCGTGCAGATGTTCATGCAGGCCTACATGGAAAGCCTGTACAACGCTCTGGGCGTGTTCCTGCCCCTGATCGTTGTCAACTGTATCATTCTGGGCCGTGCCGAGATGTTCGCCTGCAAGAACAATGTGGTGGATTCCGCACTGGACGGCGTGGGCATGGGCCTCGGCTACACCCTCACCGCTACCCTGATGGCCTCCATCCGTGAGATCCTGGGCAGCGGCACCTGGCTGGGCTTCCAGATCATTCCGGAAGGCGTTGCCAAGGTCTCCATCATGACGCAGGCTCCCGGTGCATTCTTCTGCTTTGGCCTGTTGATGGCCGGCTGTGTGTGGCTGGAAGGCAAGCTGGACGCCCGCATCGAGCGCAAGAGCTGCTGTGATCTTGACAATCTGAAGAAGGAGGCGGAATAAGATGCTCGTCAAACTCGCTGCGATCTTCTTCAGCATGATCCTTGTCAACAACTATGTGCTGGTGAAGTTCTACGGTATCTGCCCGTTCCTGGGCGTTTCCAAAAAGCTGGATTCCGCTGTTGGTATGTCCGGTGCTGTCATCTTCGTCATGTTCATGGCAACGGCCGTTACCTTCCCCATCCAGATCTTCATTCTGGACAAGGCTGGTCTGAGCTACCTGCAGACCATCGTGTTCATTCTGGTCATCGCCGTGCTGGTGCAGTTCATCGAGATCTTCCTCAAGAAGTACGTCGTTGCACTGTATAACTCGCTGGGCGTTTATCTGCCCCTGATCACCACCAACTGCTGCGTGCTGGCCGTTACCATTCTGGTCGTGGGCGACTACGGCGCAGATGTGGCTGCACACGGCTTCGGCTACGCCTACATCGAGGCTCTGATCTGCGCCATCGGCGCAGGCTGCGGCTTTATGCTGGCCATGGTCATGTTCAGCGGCGTGCGTAAGCGCGTGGAAGCCTGCGATCCCCCGGCACCCTTCAAGGGCCTGCCCATCACCCTGATCGCAGCTGCAATCACCAGCCTGTCCTTCATGGGCTTCGGCGGCATCGTCGAAAACCTGTTCAATGTTACGCTGTAAGGGAGGAACAGGACTATGAATATTGTATCTGCTGTTATCCTGTGCACCATCGTGGGCGCTGTGGGTGCCATCGTTCTGGTGGCTGCCGCAAAGTTCATGGCGGTGGAGGAAGACCCCCGCATTGAGGAAGTTTCTGCCTGTCTGGCCGGCGCAAACTGCGGCGGCTGCGGCTACGCCGGCTGTGCCGACTACGCCAAGGCTGTTGTTCTGGACGGCGTGCCCTGCGACAAGTGCGCACCCGGCGGCCCCAAGGCTGCTGCTGCCATTGCCAAGATCATGGGCGGCGAGGCAAGCGCCGTAGAAAAGAAGGCTGTGGTGCAGTGTCAGGGCAGCTCCGAGCACTGCAAGCCCGCCTACGACTACAAGGGCATCCAGACTTGTGCTGCTGCGGCAGCTCTGTACGGCGGCCCCAAGACCTGCACCTTCGCCTGCATCGGTCTGGGCGACTGCACCAAGGTGTGTAAGTTCGACGCCATCCACATCGTAGACGGTGTGGCAAAGGTGGACAAGGACAAGTGCACCGGCTGTGGTGCCTGTGCCAACATCTGCCCCAAGCAGGTCATCATGATCGATGCTGCCGGCCCCCGCAAGCCGGTGGTCATGTGCTCCAACAAGGATAAGGGTGCTGTGGCAAACAAGCTGTGCACCACCTCCTGCATTGCCTGCGGCATGTGCGAGCGCACCTGTAAGTTCGACGCTATCCATGTTGTGGACGGCGTGGCACGCATTGATTACGACAAGTGCAAGGGCTGCGGTATGTGCGCCCAGAAGTGCCCCAAGCACATCATCCTGTTCCCGCTGAAGGACGATCCCAATCCCCCGAAGCCCGTGGTGAAGCCCGCCGCTCCCGCTGCTGCTCCCGCAGCAAAGCCGGAAGCCAAGGCTGAGGCAAAGCCCGAGACCAAGGCAGAGTAAACTGTAAACCAAAGCCCGCCGTGCGCAACGCCCGGCGGGCTTTTTGTATCCGTTTATTCCGTCTTAGTGGGACGAATGGTCACCTCGCCGCAGCGCAGCGCCTCGGTGCGCCCACCCTCCCGCTGCACCACCAGCCGCCCGACATCGTCGATGGAAAGCGCCTGTGCGGCGTAGGTCTCGGTGCCGGTGCACACGGTCACCCAGTGGCCGGGCACAAAGCAGCGGGCGCGGTACTCGTCCAGACAGGCAAAGCCCGGGCAGAGCGCCAACAGCTCCCGCCCGATGGCACCCGCCAGCGCCGCCCGGCTTACCGGGGCAGGGCCGCCGGGGTACAGGCTGCCTGCTTTGGCGGCAAGCTCCGGGGGAAAGTCCTCCGCCGTGGCGGTCAGGTTCAGCCCGATGCCCACCACCAGCCATTCCAGCTGGCCGCTTTCAAGGTCTGTACCGGCCTCGGTCAGGATGCCGCACACCTTTTTGCCCTTGTAATACAGGTCGTTCACCCACTTGATGGCAAGTCCCAGCCCACACAGCATCTGCACCGCCCGGCACACTGCCACTGCTGCGCCGATGGTGGCGGTCTGGGCGTTGGCGGCGGGCAGCGGCGGGCGCAGCACCACCGAGCAGTACACCCCCTTGCCCGCCGGGCTGGTAAAGCTGCGCCCCAGCCGCCCGCGCCCGGCGGTCTGCCCGCCAGCCAGCACCAGCGTGCCGTGGGCGGCACCTTCCAGCGCCAGCAGCTTTGCGGTGCGGTTGGTGCTTTCCAGCGTGTCGTACAGCTGCACCGGGGCGGGGTAGGGGCCTACCGCCTCGGTGCAGAAGGGGTCGCCGCCCAGCAGACGGTACCCCCGGCGGGAGGCGGCTTCCAGCGCATAGCCCTGCGCGGTAAGCGCCGCTGCCGCCTTGTGCACGGCAGCGCGGCTGACCCCCAGCTGCTGCGCCAGCTGCTGGCCGGAAATATACGCGCCCTCGGCGGCGCTCAGCGCCTGTAAAAGCGCCTGACGGGTGGTAGAAGCCATGGCGAAAATCCTCCCTGTGTGCTATACTGCTATTGTACCATATCTGCGGCAGAAGAAAAAGTTTGAAAATATTTTAGTTTTTTGCAGGAACTGCCGCCGCTCCCTCGTATTAAAGACAGAAGGGCGGCGCAGAGTACCGCATCCAGAACCGGAAAGGAGGCCGTGCAGCGCGTTGACAACACAGGAATTCAGCACGATGGTGCAGAAATATCAGGCGCTCGTGTACACGGTCTGCCACCAGCTGGTGCCGGATGTACAGGAAGCGCAGGATCTGACGCAGGAGACCTTTCTGGCGGCGTGGCGGGCCATCGACCGCTGCCCGCCCGGCTTTGAAAAGCAATGGCTGGCGCGCATCGCGGCCAACAAAGCCAAGGACTATCTGCGCAGCGCATGGGTGCGCAAGATGAACACCCCCGGCGACGAGGTGCTGGCGCTGGAGGGCGCGCCGCCCGGCATGCAGCCGGAGCAGCAGGTGCTGGAAGCACTGGGCGAAGAGGAGCTTACCGGGATGATCTTAAATCTGCGCGAGCCCTACTGCACGCCCTGCCGTCTGGTGCTGCTGGAACAGCACACTATGGCCGAAGCTGCAAGACTGTGCGGACGCCCGCCCAAAACGGTGGAAGCGCAGGTCTACCGCGCCAAAAAGATGCTGGCGCAGCAGATTTTGCAAAACGACCGCGTACCCTGTGAAAGGAGGAGCGTACATGGAACTGTTTGACGTAAAAGGCTGTCTGAGTGAGGAAGGCTTACAGGCGCTGGTCGGTGGACAATTGGACGAAACGCAGCGGCTGGAAGCCGCCGAGCACCTTGCCTACTGCGACCGCTGCATGGACCGCTACACCGCCCTGCTGACCGACGATGTGCTGGAGCAGCCGCCGCGCTCCGCCCGGGGCGCGGTGATGGGCACCATCTGGATACGGCTGATGCAGAACACATGGGGACGCGCCGCTGTGGCCACCGTAGCCGCCGTGCTGGCGCTGACCATGTGGCGTGCCGGTACGCTGGAACAGATCCTGCACACTGGGCAGCAGCTGAACACATGGCTGCCGCAGACCACGCAGCAGACTGAACCGGAGCTGCTGGGCAAGCCGGTGAACGACAAAGCCCCGCAGCCCTCCACTGCCCCGCTGGGCAAGCCCATAGAGGACAAAAAGCAGCTGACTGAAAAACTATCCGATGCACTGGACGCGCTTTTGCACCACAGTGCAGACACCACTGAGAAATGAGGGAACTGATTATGAAGAAAAACGGGATCCTGACCCTGCTGTTTGCCTGCATCCCCGGTGCGGGGCAGATGTATCAGGGCTATATGAAGCGGGGGCTCTCGCTCATCACCATGTTCTGCCTGTTTATTATCCTAGGCAGCACCACGGGGCTGGACGCACTGGTAGTCGGCTGTATCGTTGTGTATATGTACAGCTTTTTCGATACCTTGAACCTCCGCGCGCAGCTGGCGGCAGAAAAGGCCCCGGAGGACGATTATCTGGTGCACTTTAACTGGCACGATGCCCGCATGACCCAGTTCATGGGCGAAAGCCACAAGCTGGTGGGCTGGGGGCTCATCGCGCTGGGCGCGATCGTGTTCTACAACAACATCATCATGTGGGTGCTGGGCGATGTGATGTGGCGCTGGGGACAGGATAACCCGGTTTTCCGCGCCATCTACCTGATGCTGGACGCTTTGCCGCAGATCGTGGTCTGCGTGGCACTGATCGTGTGCGGTATGTGGCTGGTGCGCGGCCCGAAAAACAAAAAGGGCAAGCAGCCCGCCGAGGAGGAACCCGAGGATTTCCACGCCTATACGGCTGCGCCGCAGGCAGAGGATGCAGAGGATGCAGAGGACACCGCAGACACGGACACCCATTTTGCCATGCCGGAGCTTTCGGCACTGCTGGGGGAACCGGTGACCGGTGCAGAGCAGGACGAAACCCCTGCGGAGGATGACGATGACCGAGCAGAATAAGACCCCTTTGACGACACAGCCGGGCAGTGCGCCCGCGCCGGAGCAGAAACCGGCAGAAAAACGACCCGCTGAAAAGCCCCTGCGCCGGGTGGGCAGCCTGACCTTGGGCGCGTGCCTCATTGCGGCGGGCGTGTTCTTCCTGCTGTATTTCTTCGTGCCGGGCTTTGATGTGCAGCTGACCCTGAAAATTGCCCCGGCGGTGGCGCTGGTTCTGCTGGGATGCGAGGTGCTCTTCTTTGCCGCCCGCCCCGGCCGCTGGAAGTACGATTTTGTGTCCGTGCTGGTCTGTCTGGTGCTGATGGCGGGCTGCTTTTGCATGGCGATGCTGCCCATGCTGTGGGACGAGTTGAGCGGCGAAAACCAGCAGACGATGAACCGCCTGAGCACACAGGCCATTGACGAACTGTACTCTGCCTGCAAGCAGGACGCGCAGGACATCGCCATCCGGGATATCAGCGGCAGGCTGCACCTGAGCGGCCCGAAGGCAGAGACTTTGCAGCAGGCCGCCGCCCTGCCCGCCGGGGATACCTACCTGACCTTGACCGTGGAGCTGTTCGGCCCGTATGACAGCGCCGCCGCCTTTGCCCGGGACTGCTACACCCTGACCGCACTGGCAAAGCAGTGCACCGTGCCGCCGGAAAAGCTGCACTTTACATGGGATGCCCGCAGCCCGGCAGAAAGCAGCCTGAACACCGGCAGTCTGCTATACACCGAGGACTATTCGCTGGACCTGAGCGGCGCTGTGCAGCTGGACTGGACAGAGCAGCAGATGGAACAGCAGACCGAGACCGAGTATCTGCTGGATGCAGAGAATATCCCCGACGAGGATTAAAAAATACCGCCGCACAGCTGTGCGGCGGTATTTTTGTAGTATGGCTGAAAGGATAAACGAAAACCGCCCCGAAGTCCTAAGACTTCAGGGCGGTTAAGCTGGAGCTGCTATCCAGATTCGAACTGGAGACCTCATCCTTACCAAGGATGCGCTCTACCAACTGAGCTATAGCAGCACATCACAGCTCGATAAGTATAGCACAGCTTGACCGGCTTTGCAAGCATTTTTTGCAAAAAAACTGAAATTTGGCAAAAAAGTCCCCGGAGCATCCGCAGATGCTCCGGGGACTCTGGAAATGCGTTTACTTTGCCAGACTGATCAGGATGGGCTCGCACTGCTCTACGGTGGAGGAGAGCATCAGGTTGTAGGCGGTGACCATCTCCTGAATGGCGGCGCGGTTCTCCTTGGTCAGGGCATAGCTCTGGGTGGTGCCGTCCCGGCCAACGAATACGGCGGTGACGCTCTTGGCGTTCAGCCACTCGCTCAGCAGGCTGACCTCCTCGTCACTCAGCTGGAACAGCTCCATGTCGAACCAGCAGCCCAGATCCTGATCGTAGCCGCCGCCGTATTCCTCGTCACAGGTAAAGGTGTACAGCTCGTCATCAGCAGATACGTTGACCGTTTTGATGTCCAGCTTCTTGCTGCCAACATAGGTCAGGATCATATTAAAGGCAATGCTATCGTCCTGCAAGAACATATAGGGGTACAGCCCGCAGGACTTTTTATCCATGCTGGCCTGCTCCTGCGGAGAGGAAAGATCCCAGCCGCCGGTCTCCTCGTCGTAGGTGACGGTGAACTTGGAAAAGGCGGCCTTGAGTTCGGCATCGCTGGGGGCGGCGTTGGTAGCCTCCACTGCAGCAGGGGCGGCGGGCAGTGCGGGCGCAGCAGCCGAAGCGGCCATGCCGCCGCACAGCATGGCGGCAGCGCACAGACCGGCAACGACGCGCCGGAACAAACGGGAAGATCTCATAAGTCAGCACTCCTTTCCATTTTCGAAGGGGGATCTCTGGCTTCAGTATATCGCAGCACGACAGAAAAAGCAAGAAAACTGACACGAAACGCCCTGCCGCTGTCACGAAACGATTTTCGCTTGTCTTTAGCCCACCTGATGCTCTTCCAGCCAGCGGGTCATCTGCTGGGCAATGCCCTTGACGCTGCCCTCAGCAAAAGGCACCTTCAGCCCGGCGGTCTGCAGCAGCTCGGTGTAGCTGGCAAGACCGGCGCGGCGCACCAGTTTGAGGTAGCGCTCCCATGCGTCCTTGTGGTCGTCAAGGCTCAGCAGGAAGAATTGCAATGCTGCCATGGTGGACAGGCAGTAGTCGATATAGTAGAAGGGGCACTCGTAGATGTGCAGCTGGCGCTGCCAGCCTGCACCGCGCCCGTAGAAGGGCAGGTTGTCAAAATCGATCCACGGGCGGTACTTCTTTTCCAGCTTGAGCCACTCGGCGTTGCGCTGGTCGGGGGTCAGGTCCGGGTTCTGGTACATGATGTGCTGGAACTCGTCCACGGCGCAGCCGTAGGCAAGGAACACAAAGCTGTCCTCGGCGTGGAGCAGGGCATACTTCTCGGTATCCTTGCCGAACAGCAGGTGGTGCCACGGCGCGGTGAGGAACTCCATGGCCATGGAGTGGATCTCGGCGCTCTCCATGGCGGGGCATTCCAGATCGGCAGGCACGTTGGGGTCGCGCTCGGCCACATAGCCCTCAAAGGCGTGGCCGCACTCGTGGGTCAGCACGTCCACATCGCCGGAGGTGTTGTTCCAGTTGGCAAAGATGAAGGGCGCCTTGTAGCTGGGCAGGCTGGTCATGTAGCCGCCGGACATCTTGCCGGGGCGGCTTTCCACGTCAAACAGCTCATTGTCCTGCATAAAGTCGATGAACTCCGCCGTTTCAGGGCTGAGCTCGTGGTACATGGTGCGGGCGGCATCCATGCGTGCCTGATAGCCCGGGATGGGCTTGGGGTTGCCGTCCTTGAAGATGATGGGCAGGTCGGTAAAGGTGGGGTGGGTGATGCCGGTGCGCTTGGCGCGCATGGCCATCACCTTTTGCAGCTCGGGCACAACGTCCCTTGCCACCTGATCCCGGAAGGCTTGGATCTCGGCCTGTCCATAGCCGATACGGTTCATGCGCACATAGGAAAGCTCGCTGTAATCCTTGTAGCCCAGCACCTTGGCCTGCTGATTCAGGTTCTTGACGATCTTGGTGTACAGTGTGTCCAGCTCGTCCCGGTGGGCGTCAAAGTAACCGGCCTCGGCTTCGTAGGCGGCGCGGCGCACGGCGGGGTCCAGATCCTCCTTGTAGGGGCCCAGCTGGGGGATGGTCAGCTGCTTGCCGTCCAGCTCCACCAGCGCACCGCCGTAGATCTGCTGGTACTGGCTGACCAGCGCGTTGAACTCCTGCTGCAATTCCACGGTGCGGTCGTCCATGCCCAGCACGGCGTTCTTCATACCGGCTACGCAGGTGGTGCCGAAGTGCTCGGTAAGGGCATCCACATAGGGGTTTGCCAGAAATGCCCGGCTGATCTCCACACTGGCGTTGGTCACGGCGGGGCCGTTGGCATCAAAAAAGTCCTGCTCAGCCTTCCAGTAGGCATCGCGGGTGTCACAGGTGTAGTGGATGTTGGCCAGCTGGGAGGCGGTGGTGTAGTCCGCAAAGGCGCGGCTCTGCTCGTAGTACACCTGAATGAGAGCGTCGCCGTCCTGCGCATCGGCGGCCTTGGCGGCCAGCTGCTTGCACCGTGCCAGCAGGGCGTTGATGTCCGGGCGGGTATAGGTCATTTCGCTGAATTTCATGGAAAATTTCCTTTCCGGGGCAGTTTCCCCTTTGGTATCTTGTGTTCATCTTACCACGTTCTGCGCCAAAAGAAAAGAGGGAGACAGGCGAGAAAAAGTCCTACGTTTATACAACACTGCCAAAAATAAAAACGCTCCTTTGGCAAAGATGTCTGTTTGGGCGCTTGCAGTGCAGCAAAAAAAGGATTATAATGGCATCATCAACAGAGTAAGACCCTGCGCGTTAAGTGCCGCATCAACGGGGAGTTGTGCTGCGGACGAAGGTATTGACCGCGGTGCAGGGTCTGCATCCCGCTGCTGCATGGACTTGGGTGCAGGCGAGAGCCGTCTGCGGTTTTTGCCCGGAAGTGAATGTTGTTGGAATTCACGCCCTCCTTTGTGCGGTCTGTCACAGGGGAGGGCGTTTTTGCGTCCTGCCTGCTGTTCCTTTTTAAGGAGGACAACTACGATGAACGACAAAAAAACTTCGGTGCGTACCCTGACCATGCTGGCTTTGCTGGTGGCTATGAGCATCGTGTTCAGCCGGGTGCTCAGCATCTCCACCGGTTTCGTCCGGTTCAATCTGGGCAGTCTGCCGGTACTGCTGGCGGCGGTGGTGTTCGGCCCCGGTGCAGGCTTTGCGGTGGGCGCGGTGGCCGATATCATCGGCGGTGTGCTGGCGGGCTACGCCATCAACCCGCTCATCACGCTGGGCGCGGGTGCCATCGGCTTAGTGGCGGGTTTTGCGTGGCAGAAGCTGAGCAGCCTCTCCACCAACCTGCGGCTGGCGGCCAGCGTGCTGCTGGGGCATTTTGTGGGCTCCATGGTCATCACCTCGCTGGCGCTGCGCCTGTTTTACGGCTATCCGTGGGCAACGCTGGCGGTGCGCATCCCTAACGCCCTCATTCTGAGCGCCGTGAACGTTGTGCTGCTGCGCATCCTGCTGGAAAACCGCAGCCTGATGAAGCTGGCAAAGAAGTAAGAGACTCGTAAAATGGAACACCGGAGCGTCTGCAGACGCTCCGGTGTTCCGAAATTTTTAATATTATTCCTTGAATCGAGGCAGTATCTATGAACTACGAACAGGCAATGGAATACATCCACGCGGTGCAGTGGGCGGGGCATAAGCCCGGGCTTACCCGCACCCGCACCCTGCTGGCTGCACTGGGCGACCCGCACAAAAAGCTGCAGTTCGTCCATGTAGCGGGCACGAACGGCAAGGGCAGTACGGCCGCAATGCTGGCGGCCTGCCTGCAGGCCGCCGGTTACCGGGTGGGACTGTATACCTCGCCCTTCATCAACCGGTTCAACGAGCGCATCCAGATCAACGGGCAGCAGATCCCGGACGAGGCACTGGTGAAACTGGTGGAGCAGGTAAAGCCCGCCGCCGATGCCATGGAGGATGTGCCCACCGAGTTCGAGATCATCACCGCACTGGGAATGCTCTATTTTGCGCAGCAGCAGTGCGATATCGTGGTGCTGGAGGTGGGGCTTGGCGGCACGCTGGATTCCACCAACGTCATCGAAAAGCCCGCCTGCGCGGTGATCACCGCACTGGGCATGGATCACGTCAAGGAACTGGGCCCCACGCTGGCGGATATCGCCGCTGCCAAGGCGGGGATCATCAAACCGGGCTGCCCGGTGGTGAGCTACGGCGGCGCACCGGAGGCAGACGCCGTGCTGCGCCGGGTGGCAGCGCAGCAGCACGCTCCCTTTACGGAAGTGGACTTTGCCAAGTTGCAGGTCACCGGCGGGGATCTGGATGCAGTTACCTTCAGCTTTGACGGGCTGGACGGGGTGCGCCTGCCGCTCATCGGCAGCTATCAGCCCCGCAACGCCGCGCTGGCCATCACCGCCCTGCGGGTGCTGCGGCAGCAGGGCTGGAACATCCCGGAAAGCGCCATCCGCACCGGACTGGAGCAGGTAAGCTGGCCCGGGCGCTTTGAACTGCTGCGCCACAGCCCGGCCTTTGTGCTGGACGGCAGCCACAACGCCCACGGGATGCGCGCCACGGTGCAGAGCCTGAAAGACCGCTTCCCCGGGCAGAAATTCGTCTTTCTGGTCAGCATCATGGCCGACAAGGACGTGGACGAGATGCTGGCGCTGCTGGCACCGCTGGCCGAGCGGTTCGTGACCGTGACGGCGCACAACCCCCGCGCCATGCCGGCGCAGACGTTGGCAGAGCATATCCGCGCCTACGGCTGCACCGCCGAGGCTGCGGACAGCATCGAGGCCGGTGTAGCGCGTGCGGAAGAACTGGGCGGCGAAGGCCCGGTGTGCGCACTGGGCACGCTGTATTTCTCCGGCGATGTCCGGCAGGCCTTTGCCCGCCTGAATGCGTAACGATGCAGAAAAATATTTTTGAATACAAGCAGAGCCGGACAGCCCGCGGGCTGTCCGGCTCTGCATTTTTATAAAGAAAATATTAGAACCGCAACTGCTTTTTTGCCATTTGCAGTGCACGGCGCAGCGGGCGGTAGAGCAGCAGCATCAGCACAAAATTGCCAACGCCGTGCATTGCATCGTAGCTCAGGCCGCTGAGCCACCAGCTCAGGGCAAAGGCGGGCGTTTTGGCAAACAGATACACCGCCGCGCACAGCCCGCCGAAGCACAGGCCGTACAGCCCGCTGAACACCGCCCAGAAAAAGGCGTTGTCCATGCGGCGCAGCAGCCATGCCAGCAGCGCCAGCAGATACCACACATACAGGTACATCACCCACCACAGGCCAAAGCCGTACAGCACGCCTTGCAACAGGATGAATACCGTGATGGCGCCGGGCGTCTCCCGGGGCAGTTCCAGTGCAAACAGGATGATGAGCAGGCTCACCGGCTCCAGATTGGGCAGACCGCTCATGGCCTGCTTGCTCACCACCAGCAGCGCGCCCATCAGGCCGCTGAGTACCAGCCGCAGCACCCGGGTGTGCAGCGCCACCGGCTTTTTACCCCTTGGTGTAGGTAAAGGCATAGCTGTCACCGTCGTGGAGTTCAATGTCGGCTACGCCCACGGCGGTCATCTCACCGGCAGCGTCGGTCAGGCACCACCATGCCTGGTCCTTATCATAGTCGGCAGTCTCGCCGTTCACGGTGGTCACAAAGCCGGCTTCGGCTTCTTCCTGACTGATGATCCCGGCCTCGGCTAGCGCGGTGCTCAGCTTTTCGCCGTCGGTTACGTTCAGCAGTACGCTGGAAACGCTGCCGTCCGCAGCGGTAACGGTGAACTCCACCGTGGCCTGTGCCTTACTGGCAGCGGAAGAAGCAACCTCAGAAGCGGCCACAGAAGAAGCCACAGAGGAGGCTGCGCTGGAAGCGGTAGAGGAAGCGGAAGCGCCGCAGCCTGCCAGCAGGCAGACGGTCAGCACAGCACTGAGGGTCAGAACGGCAAATTTATGCAGAGTGTTCATGGTTCAAAATCTCCTTGTTTCGTGTTTTGCGTGCAGAGCACACGGCAGATATAGTACCATGAAACCGGCTGGAAATCAACATTTTTTCTGCATAGCTTCAAAATATGCGGCGGCAACGCCCACCTGATTGGCCTCGCTGCTGAAGGCGCAGGGCACGATCTGGCAGCGGGGTAAGCCCTCCATGTAGGCCTGTCCCGCCCGGGAGGCGTACAGTCCATCGTAGGCGCTGCGCAGGCTTTCCAGCAGCAGGGGCTGCTTGCTGATGCCGCCGCCGATGGCTACCTTTTCCACATCCAGCAGAACGGTCAGGTTGTAGATCTGCACCGCCACCGCGTGGCAGAACCGCCGCAGCACCTCTAAGGCCTCCGGCTCCCCGGCGTTGGCGGCGGCAAAAAAGCTGCGTCCGTCCAGCGGGGCGTCCTCCGGCAGTGCCTTGCGGGCGCGGTACCATTTAAGCAGATTGCTGGTGCTGCACTGGCAGGCCATGTTCTGGTCCGGGGCGTCCCACGCCTCGGCGTTGGTGTTGACAAAGCTGTACTCTCCGGCGGTAAAGTGCACCCCGCGCACCAGCTGTCCGTTGGCAATAATGCCGCCGCCCACGCCGGTGCCGATGATGAACACCGCAGCGTTGCAGCAGTCCTTCAGCGCGCCGTTTGCCAGCTCTGCCATGGCGGCGGCTTTGCCGTCATTTTCCAGTATGACAGGGCAGCCGCACTTTTCCGCCAGCAGCTGCCCCACCGGGGTGGCGGTGTTGTACAGCAGCGCCCCGCCGTTGGAAACATAGCCGGTGCGGTTATCCACAAAGCCCGGCAGCGCCATGGCAATGCCGCTCACCTCGTCCTTATGGGGCGCATACAGCCGGTAGACTGCATCCAGAAACTGCGCCTGCGTATCTTGCGGCGTGGGCACCGCGCCGCTGTTCGTGCGGTGCATCTGCTCATCCATGACCGAGTATTTGATCTCGGTGCCGCCTACATCAAAAACCATGATCTTCATCTTATAGCCCTCCCGTAAACGGTCGTTTTCTGTCCCTATTATGGCAAATCATCGCGGGAAAGTAAAGCCCCGGCGGTAAAAAAGAAAACTGCAAAAAACGCACCGGCTTGCGGTTGCAATCCACCCCGCCCTGTGATATCCTGAAAAGAGAGTATCTGTTATATAAAGGAAGAAACTGCCATGGATTGCAAACTGCGTGCCAAAAATTGCGGCGGCTGCCCCCTGCTGGGGCTGGACTATGCCGAACAGCTGAAACAGAAGGAAGAAAAAGTGCGTGCTCTGGTGGGCAAATACGGCCCGGTGCACCCCATCCGGGGCATGGAGCAGCCTTACCACTACCGCAATAAGGTGATCTCCACCTTTGCCGTCGGCTGGGGCGGAAAGCTGACCTCCGGCATCTACGCGGCAAACAGCCATAAGGTGCTGCCGGTGGAAAGCTGCCTGCTGCAGGACAAGGTGCTGGACAAGACCATGCAGGCGGTGCGTGCTGCCGCCAACGCCTGCCGCTACCAGCCCTACGATGAGGACAAGGGCACCGGCCTTGTGCGCCACTGCCTGCTGCGGCGGGGCGTAGCCACCGGGCAGGTGATGGTGGTTCTGGTGACAGCGCAGCCGGTGCTGCCGGGGGCGAAAAACTTTGTAAAGGCGCTGCTGGCAGAGGCAGCGCAGCGCGGCGTGACTGTGACCACCGTGGTGCAGAACGTGAACAGCCGCAAGACCAGCGTGGTGCTGGGCGAAGCGGAAAAGGTGCTGTACGGCAAGGGATTCATTCTGGATACCCTCTGCGGCAAGACCTATGCCATCAGCCCGCGCAGCTTTTATCAAATCAACCACGCCCAGACCGAAGTGCTGTACGGCCTTGCGGTGGAGGCCGCGAAGCTGACCGGCAAAGAGGTGGTGTTGGACGCCTACTGCGGCATTGGCACCATTGGTCTGACCGCCGCCGACCATGCAAAGCAGGTGGTGGGCGTGGAACTGAACCGGGACGCCGTGCAGGATGCCATTGGCAACGCAAGGCATAACGGCGTAAAGAACGCCCGCTTCTTTGCCGCCGACGCCACACGATGGATCCGCGAAGCGGCCGCAGCAGGGGAGAAGGCAGACGTGATCTTTATGGACCCCCCGCGCGAGGGCTCCACCCCGGAATTTCTTGCCAGCGTGGCGCGCATGGCACCGAAGCGGGTGGTCTATGTCAGCTGCAACCCCGTCACCCTCGCCCGTGACCTTGCCACCCTGACAAAGCTGGGCTATAAGGCCGAGGGCTTTACCCCGGTGGATATGTTCCCGCATACGGAGCACGTCGAGACGGTATGTGTATTGTCCAAACTGGAGATCCACCGCAAAAAGCCATCTGGGAAGCGCTGAAGCATTTTTAGCGTGTCCTCTCTGCCGAGGACTTTTATGCAGAGAAAAGAACGTTTTGCAATTTTCCCTGCAAATGGACTGCGAAGGTAAATCCGCAGCTCCCGGTTGAGAAAAGCTTTGTGGAGTGATACAATAATATTGTATGTGCCCTGTCCGGGGCATCAGTTCACAGAACGGTATAACTTGCAATGGATAGATATTTTTTTATTTTAACGACCATTGATCTTTTTGTGCTCGGCTTTATGTGTCTTCTTACAAGGCTGAGCGAATCTTTAAATAAAAAGCAGAAGCGCGGGTTCCTTCTGGCCTTTGCGCTCATTGCGTGCATCTCGGTGCTGGAGGTCATCACCATCGTGGTGGACGGCGCACCGCCGGGCTACCGCTGGCTGAATATTTTGTCCAACTATCTTGGCTTTGGACTGACACCGGCGGTGCCGCTGTGTCTGGTATATGTGCTGGATAAAAAATCCATCATCCGGTGTGTATTCAAGGCGGCGGTGTGCTGCGAGGGTGCGTATCTGCTTTTTCTGGCGGCAACGCTGCCCTATGGGCTGGTGTTCTCGGTGAGCAGGGAAAACCTCTACGCCCGGGGCGCGTACTTCTATATTTATGTGGCCATGTACTATGCCGCCATGCTGTACCTTATGGTGGCTACGGTGCGCACGGCGGCGGCCTTTCAGAACCGCAGCCGCATGCTGATCTATCCGTTGACCCTGTTTCTGGGCACGGAGACCGTGATCCAGCTCGCGCTGCCGGAGCTGCACGTTACATGGCTGTGCGTCACGTTGCTGTCGGTGCTGTACTATATTTATTGCAGCGAAATGTGGAACCAGCTGGACGCGCTGACCGGGCTTTTGAACCAGAACAGCTACCTGAACCGCACCGCCGAGATGCGCCGCAGCGGCGGGGTGCTGGTGGTGTTTGATGTGGATGACTTCAAGCAGATCAACGACCGCTACGGCCATTTGCAGGGAGATGTCTGCCTTGCCGAGATCGCGGACTGCATCAAAAAAGCCTATGCCCGCTGCGGCTACTGCTACCGCATCGGCGGCGATGAGTTCTGCGTGCTGCTGAGGGATGAGGAAAGCGAAGCCCGCTGCGCAGCGGCGCTGCAATCTCTGCTGGCAGAGCGGCGCAAAGAGATCACCCTTTTGCCGACAGTCTCCCTTGGCTCTGCCGCCTTTTCCGGGGAGGACGTGGTCACAGTGAAGGACCGCGCCGACCGCGCGCTCTACTGCGCCAAAAAGGAACAGAAGGCCCGCGCCGCAGCGGAAAAGCACGGAGACGACAGCGAGCGGACAGCTTGAAATTCTGCCCGCACAACGGATAAACGGAGGAACACCGATGAACACAGATTGGAACAGCCCGCAGGGCGATTTTGATACCGCTGAAAAGCAGGGAGAACTGCTGATGCTGCTCAGCCGGCAGCAGGTCACCGTGCACACATGGGATGACCCGGACTTTGACTATATGGAAGAGCAGGATCTGGCGCTGGTGGTGCAAAGCCCCTCTGGCACAGAGGATCTGCTGATTGAACTGTGCGGGGAGTTCTCGGTGTTTTTTGAAAAGTGGCACGGCGAGTACGCCGCCACCGCCGAGGGCTACGCGCAGCTGCAGCAGGATATCACCGCCATTCTGGACGGCAAGGCGTGCGCACTGAGCCTGTACACGGAAAACGGCTGGCAGGGCACAGTGCTGTGCACCGAACTGCCCGGCGCAGAGGATGCCGGAGCCGCTGTGGTGCTCAAGCGCTGCTGGCAGGCGGCAAAGCCGGACGCCGCCCTGCCTGCGGGCAGTCGGCTGGAGCTGGTGTGCTGGGACCCGGCACAGAACCGGAAATGCCAGCTCCCGGAGGAATAATAGAGCAAAAAAGGTCGCTGCACGCATTTGTGCAACGAGCTTTTCTTATACGATCTGTTGTTTCTTGAAACGATTCGCCATATAGTTTGCGAATGCGGAGGCCGCAGTGCCCAGCGCGATGCCCAGCACCGCGCCGCCGAGGACATCGGTGGGGAAGTGCACATAGAGGTACAGCCGGGTAAAGGCGATAAAAGCTGCCAGCACCAGCGCGGGCGCGCCCAGCTTTCGGTTTTGCAGCCAGAGCGCGTAGGCGGCCGCCACCCCGGAGGCGGTGTGCCCGGAGGGGAAGGAATGCCCATGCGGACGCGCCACCAGCATGGTGATGGAAGTGTTGATATCGCAGGGGCGGGGGCGGGCGAACAGCGGCTTGAGGAAGAAGTGCCCCGCCGCCATGTACAGTACCAGCGCCACCGCCATGGCAAAGCCCGCTTTGCGGGTGCGCTGGAAGAGCAGAAGCAGCAGGGTGAACGCGATCCAGATCTCGCCGTGAGCACCGGCGTAATCAAAAAAGATGGAGATCGTGTTCATTACCGGGTTGCGGAACTGGTACAGCCAGTCCAGAAAAGCAAACTCAAAGGGCATGGGTTCCTCCTTTTGGGTGGTGAGAGAGCGGACTTTTTATACAATATAGCATATAAATATTAAAAAATACAAAATGCGCTGTAAATTTGCCCTCAAGGCAGGGGAAAATCGGTTTCTGGCTGCTCCATCTGTTCCAAGGTGGGGTAGCTGTCGATGGCGCCGTGGTGCTGCACGCTGATAGCGCAGAAGCGGTTGGAAAAGGCCAGATACTCGGTCAGGCGCTTGCGGGAAAGCTTTGGCAGCTCGGCGGCGGTCACGCCGTCCCGCTGCAGCTGCCACAGAAACGAGCCGATAAAGCCGTCCCCCGCGCCGGTGGTGTCCACCGCTGTTACCTTGGGGCTGCGGGCGCGGGCACTGGCGGTGCGGGTATAGGCGCGGGCACCCTTGCTGCCGCAGGTGAACAGCACCAGCTGCACATCTCCGGTAAAGAGCGCGGGCAGCGCGGCTTCAATATCCTCGGTGCCGGTAAGAAAGGGTAACTCCTCGTCCGAAAGCTTCAGGATATGGGTCAGGGGGAGAAACTGCCACACGGTCTGACGCAACTGCTCCCGGTCCGGCCAGAGGGGAAAGCGGAGATTGGGGTCAAAGCTGAGGATGGCACCCGCCTCCCGCGCGGCAGTGATGGCAGCCAAATGGGCGTAGCGCATGGGGCTGTCCACCAGCGAGACGCTGCAAAAATGCAGGGCAAAGGCCTGCGAGAACCAGCCCGGGTCGATCTGCTCCGGGGCGTACAGCAGGTCTGCGGAGGGCTTGCGGCAGAAGCTGAAAGTACGCTCGCCGTTTTCCGCTAAGCTGACGAAGGCCAGCGCGGTGCTGGCTTTGCCGGTAAATTCCAGATGGGAAAGCTCCACGCCGCATCCGGCCAGCACCCGGGCAATTTTGTGGCCAAAGGGGTCATCGCCCAGCTGGCTCAGCAGCGCACTGCGCCCGCCAAGCCGGGCAACGGCGGCGCAGACATTGGCCGGTGCACCGCCCACCCGGGGGCTGAAGGCGGGTACTTCGTCAAAGCTGCACCCCACCCGGGAGGGGATCATATCGATCAGCGCTTCGCCGATGGAAAATAAGATCCTGTCGGACATAGGGCTTCTTCCTTTCTGCATACAGGTGTGCCGCAAGGTGCGGCAGTGTTCAGTATACACCCGCAGGGCGCTGTGCGCAACTGCTTCTTTTATACGGTAATGGGCGGGTTTTGCGGTTGACTTGCGGCGGCAGATATGCTACAATTTCCAGACGTATGCAAAAACAGGAAAAAAGGAAAAAGTGTATGGATCTGACAAAACAGTTCTTTAAATATGTCTCGCAGAATATTTTTGGTCTGCTGGGCACCTCGTGCTATATTCTGGCCGATACCTATTTTATTGCGCAGGCCGCCGGTACAGACGGCGTTACTCTGCTCAATCTCTGCCTGCCCATTTATAACTTTATTTTTGCCATTGGCTCCATGATCGCGCTGGGCTCGGCTACCCGCTACGCCATTGCCAAGGCACAGAACGATGCCCGGGGGCAGCGGTATTTCTCCAACGCCATCCTGTGCGCCGTGCTGGCGTCCATCCCGTGGATGCTGGCGGGTGCCTTTGTGCCCGGGGCGCTGCTGCGGCTCATGGGCGGCGATGCAGGCATCGTGACGCTGGGCATTCCCTACGCCCGCATCTTTCTGCTGTTCACCCCGTTTTTTATGTGCAACTACATCGTTTCGGCCTTTGTCCGCAACGATGGCGACCCCTCCCTTGCCATGGTGGCGACCTTGAGCGGCAGCCTGTTCAACGTGGTGTTCGACTATATCTTCATGTTCCCCTTGGGGCTGGGCTTGGCCGGTGCGGCGCTGGCAACGGCGGTTTCGCCCATCATCAGCATCGCCATTTGCAGCCGCCATTTCCTTAAAAAGGAAAACACCCTGCAATTCGTGCGGCAGATGCCCTCGGCAAGGCTGCTGGCGCAGAGCTGTCAGCTGGGCATCTCCGGCTTTGTGGGCGAGCTTTCCTCCGGCGTGACCACCACGGTGTTCAACTTTCTGCTGCTGGGTCTGGCAGGCAACGTGGGCGTAGCAGCCTACGGCGTGGTGGCAAACTTTGCGCTGGTGGCTACCGCCATCTTCAACGGCGTGGCACAGGGCGCACAGCCGCTGGTGAGCCGCTGCTACGGCCAGAACGACCACGCCGGGGCGCGGAAACTGCTGCTGCTGGGCAGCGGCACGGTGCTGGTGCTGGCGGCGGTGCTGTACGCTGCGGTGTTCGGCCTGACCGATACCCTTGTAAGCTGGTTCAACAGCGAAAACTCGGTGCAGATGGCGCAGTACGCCCACACCGGGATGCGGATGTACTTTGTGGGCTACTTCTTTGCAGGCTTTAACATGATGGCGGCGGGCTATCTGAGCGCCGTGAACCGCCCGGTGGAGGCCTCCATCACCTCCATCTGCCGGGGCATGGTGGCCATTGTGGCCTGCTCGCTGGTGCTCAGCGCGGTGTTCGGGATGCCGGGTGTATGGGCAGCCTTCCCAGCCTCGGAACTGCTCACCGCGTTGCTGACCCTGTTTTTGCTGCGCAGAAAAAAGGCCGAGACGGCTTAAATATACATCTCCTGTTCCCGCATGGTCTCCTCGGGCGTAAGCCCGGACTGTGCGGCGCGACCGGTCAGTGCCCGCCATTGTGCAGGGGACTGGCCGGTTTCTTTTTTGAATACCCGGCATAGGTAGTTCGCCCCGGAAAAGCCGCACAGGCTGGCCACCACGTCCAGCGTGTACTCCCGGTGCAGCAGCAGCCGCTGTGCGGCTTCGATGCGCACGGTGGTCAGGTATTTGCCCGGCGGCACGCCCACGGTAGCGGTAAAGGTGCGCACCAGATGGCTTTTGGAGACGCCCAGCCGCTCGCTGAGTTCCTCCACGCCGTATAGCCCGGCGTAGTTGGCGCGGATATCTTCAATGGCGGCCTGCACCAGCGGCGGCAGGGCGGGCGCGGCGCTGTCGGCATCCGCCAGTTCGCACAGCAGGGCAAAGACCAGCTGGCTGCGGGCACGGCTGTGGGTGGGCTTTTCCTCCGCAAGCCGCCCCATCAGCTCAGCGGCGGCAGGGCAGGTCTCGCCTTTGGCAAGGTAGGGCAGCTCCCGCAGGCCGTTCAAAAACTGCACGCTGGCCTGCCCGGTCAGCTGGACGCACAGCAGGTGGCAACTGTCCTCCGGGGTCAGGGTGAGCGGGGCACGGCTTAAGATCAGGTGCCCCGCCGCAGCGGACTGCGGCGGCAGCACCAGCACAGAGCCGGCGGGCGTGGCTGATGCCCCGGGCAGGGAGGCTGTGCATCTGCCGCTGGAAACAAGGCAGACCCACAGCCCTTCGCCGGTCAGGGTGCGGGGCGCGGAAAGCTGCACGTCCAGCAGTGCAGCCGGTGCGGCGATGGTGTTCCAGTCAAACAGCAATATCTGACACCTCTAATCAATAAAATGCTATTTTATATCACAAAATTATCTGCTATTATAGTACCAACGAAACAACACGCCGTCAAGGGCGTGAAACACCAAATATTTACGGAGGATAACGATTATGGCTTCCATTAGCTGCCAGCACATCTACAAGATCTATCCGGGCGCAACTGCCCCGTCTGTTACCGACTTCAACCTGGAGATCCAGGATAAGGAGTTCATCATCTTCGTCGGCCCCTCTGGCTGCGGCAAGTCCACCACCCTGCGTATGATCGCAGGTCTGGAGGAGATCTCCAAGGGCGAGATGTACATCGGCGGCCGTCTGATCAACGACGTTCCCCCGAAGGATCGTGATATCGCCATGGTGTTCCAGAGCTACGCTCTGTACCCCCACATGACCGTTTACAAGAACATCGCTTTCGGTCTGGAGCTGCGCAAGACCCCGAAGGATGAGATCGACAAGCGCGTGCACGAGGCTGCTAAGATCCTGGAGATCGAGCACCTGCTGGATCGCAAGCCCAAGGCTCTGTCCGGTGGTCAGCGTCAGCGTGTTGCTCTGGGCCGTGCAATGGTTCGTAACCCGGCAGTCTTCCTGCTGGACGAGCCCCTGTCCAACTTGGATGCTAAGCTGCGTACCAGCATGCGTACCGAGATCATCAAGCTGCACAAGAAGCTGGCTACCACCTTCATCTACGTTACCCACGACCAGACCGAGGCTATGACCATGGGCGACCGTATCGTGGTTATGAAGGACGGCATCATCCAGCAGGTCGATACCCCGCAGAACCTGTACGATATGCCCTGCAATATGTTCGTTGCAGGCTTCATCGGCAGCCCCCAGATGAACTTCCTGGACGGCACCCTGATCAAGAAGGGTGACCTGTACGGTGTTGACCTGGGCGGCGACGTGATCCCCCTGCCCAAGGAAAAGACCGCCGACGGCAAGCTGGATTCCTACGTTGGCAAGAAGATCAAGATGGGCATCCGTCCCGAGGATATCGATGACGAGCCCGAGTTTATGGCAAAGCACACCGACTGTCAGCTGGATACTCAGGTCGATGTTTCCGAAATGATGGGCGCTGAGATCTACCTGTACCTGGAGTACAAGGGCAACAAGATGACCGCTCGTGTTGCTCCCACCTCCAAGGCTCGCAACGGAGACACCGTCCGCGTTGCATTTGATCCCCATAAGGTGCACCTGTTCGACATCGAGACCGAGCAGACCATCCTGAACTAAGACTTAGCAAAGATCATTTTTGATCCTCCTATCATACGAAAGACCGCCGAAGGGAAACCTTCGGCGGTTTTTCGTTTTGGAAAACCCTCTCGTGAAAATGGGGTTCAGAAACGCCCACAGGCGTTTCTGAACCCCGAAATAAAAATAATTTTTCCGCTGAATATGCCCAAAGCAACGCGGCGGGCATTCCCAATCATTTTGTCTGTGCGCCCTGCCGCACCAGTTCAATGAACACGTTCATCTGCGGGGTTACCCATTTGTCCCGGTGGTAGAACAGCTGCCGGTGCATCATGACGGTGCAGTCCGGTACGTTCAGCCGTGCCAGACGCCCTTCGGCCAGTGCGCTGCGCACGATGTACTCCGGCAAAAAGGAAAGCCCCATGCCCTGCTCCACCATCTGGCACAGCAGCGCGGCGCTGCCCAGCTCCAGATAGGGGTGGATGGCAAGACCGTGCGCCGCCATGCACTGGTCCAGCGCGTCCCGGTAACTCATGCCCCGTTCGGTGAGCAGAAACTCCTGCCGGGGCAGAATGTCCAGCGGGAGCACGCTTTCCTGCGCCAGCGGATGCTGCGGCGATGCAATGAAGCACACCGGCTCTGGTACATCTGCCGCCAGCACCAGTGCAGGCTGCAAAAGGGGCTGGTCCAGCGTGTAGACAAGGTCTACCTGATTGGTGCTCAGCAATTGCAGCATCTCGTCCGTGGAAGCGGTGTGCAGCACCAGCTCCACCTGCGGGCAGCGGGCATGATAGCGCTGCAACAGCCCCGGTAAAAAGGTGCTGCACACGGAATCCGCCAGCGCGATGCGCAGACTGCCCCGCACCTGCTGGGCGGGCTGCAAGGCGGCCTGTGCCTGCTGGGCAGTTTCCAGCAGGGTGCGGGCGTAGCCTAAAAAGGTCTGCCCGGCATCGGTCAGGCGCACCGTTTTGCCCACGCGGTCAAACAGCGGGGTGCCAAGTTCGGCTTCCAACTGTGCGATTTGGGAGGACACCGCCGACTGCGAGTAGCCCAGCTGCCGCGCGGTGCGGGAAAAGCTGTGCAGCTCGGCGATGTGCAAAAAGGTATTGACAGTCCGCAGTTCCATGAACGGCTCCTTTTATAACAGGGTGATGTCCCGCACGGTGAGCTGAGCACCGTCCACGGTAAAATGCACCTCCAGCCCGGCAAACTCCATGCCATACACCCGTTGCGGGTCGTGCTGGTAGGAGGGGCGGGGGTCGCTGGCAAGCACGCCCTGCAAAGCGGCGCGGTCGGCCTCCGGTACGGTCTGCCACAGCGTCTCCGGGCAGGAGACTTCCAGATGGTGGGTGCGGGTCTGCCCGGTAAAGCCCTCGGCGGCGTCCGGGTGGCAGTCCGCATAGGGAATGTAGGGCTTGATATCGTAGATGGGGGTGCCGTCCATCAGGTCGGCACCGCGCACGATGAGCACCGGCCCAACGTCCGGGCGCTGATCAATGGCCTCCAGCTTTACGCTGGAAAGCCCCAGAGGGTTCGGTCGGAAGGGGGAGCGGGTGGCAAACACGCCCACCCGGGTGTTGCCGCCAAGGCGCGGCGGGCGCACGGTGGGAGACCAGCTTTCCCGCACCGCGCCGGAAAACTGCCACACCAGCCAGATATGACTGAAATCCTCCAGCCCGCGCAGGGCGTCGGGGTTGCGGTATTCCGGGGTGAAAACGATCTCGCCCCGCAGCTCTTCTACCAGTCCGCTCTGGCGCGGGATGCCGAACTTGGTGGGAAAGGCGGTATGGATATGGGCAATGACCTTCAGGGTCATAGCTTCGGGTGCCTGCTGCATGATGAACTCCTTGCTCAATAGATCTTTTCAATGGGGCAGTCGGCGGGGATGCCGTACCGGCTGCGGAAGGCCTGCAATTCCTGCGGGCTGCGAATCAGCTGTACCTCGGTAAAATGGCCGGTGTGCAGATCCTGAAACCCGGCCACCTGCTCCCCGGTGCAGATGCTGCACCGCAGCACCGGCTTCTGGGCGGCGGGGTCGTAGGAGGGGGACATTTTCTTTTTGCCGAACACAGGCTGCTCCTTTCTTTCCTTATCTTATAGGCCGCGGCAAAGCCCCACGGCCTTGCCCTCGATGTGCAGCTCCGAAAGCTGCTCTCCGGCGTAGAACATGGGCGGGCAGACGGCGGCGTTATCGGCCAGCAGCATCACGGCATCGCCCTGCCGGTGGAAGTGCTTGAGGGTGGCTTCCTCGCCCACCCGCACGGCAGCGATCTCGCCCTGCTCCACCTCGGGCTGGCAGCGGATGCATACGATGTCTCCGTTGCATATCGTGGGGGACATACTGTCGCCGTGGCAGGTCAGGGCGAAATCCGCGTGCCACGCGGCGGGCACTCCGATATAGCACTCGATGTTCTGCTCGGCGGTGATGGGCGTGCCGCAGGCGATGGAGCCGATCAGCGGCACCTGCACCATGGTGGGCAGCGGCTCAAAGCCCGGGGGACAGGCGCAGGGCGCGTCTAGCCCCAGCAGAGCGGCGGGAGTGGTCTCCAGCGCCTGCGCCAGCTCCTCCACTTTGGACTGGGGCAGATCGTTGATGCCTTTTTCCAGCTTGGTGATGGAGGAACGGGAGCGGTAGCCCATGCGCCGGGCAAGCTCCTCCTGCGAAAGACCCAGCTGCTCCCGGCGCAGACGGACACGGGTGGACAGATCAGACATGACAGTTCTCCTGAAAACTATGTGTTGTGGTGTGCGATACAGTGTTCTGCCTTGAGTATAGCAGAAAATTTCCTGAAAATCAACAATTACGGTGCGTTTTGGAAATAATAGGTTGACAGTCAATCAACAGGAGAGTATAATACAACCAATGATTGTTTCAAACGCAGCGAACTACAAAAAGGAGCGAAGCCATGGCAAACACGAATCTGATCTACACTTACATTCAGGACAGCGGCTACAAGCTGCAATATGTGGCCAGTGTGCTGCACATCAGCAGTAACACCCTGCGGCACAAGCTGCTGGGCGAGACCCAGTTCAAGCTGGACGAGGCCGAGCGGCTTTCCACCATGCTGGGCCTGACGATGGCCGAGCGGGACGCCTGCTTTTTCGATGCCGAGAACCGGTTCTCGCGCAGTGCAACGCTGGAGCTGCCCAAAAGGGGGAAGCGCCAGTGACACCGGAGCAGCGCGATGTGACCCGGAACGCCCTGCGCAAGTATGGCGAGCGGCACTGGGCGCGCACGCCGGAAAACCGCCGCTGGCAAAGTGCCATTGATGAGGGCCTCGACTACTATCAGGTGCACGACCCCATGCGGGCAGACCTGCTACGGATGCGTTTTTTTGAGCAGCGCCCGGAGGACGAGATCTTAGAGCAGCTGCACATCGGCCGCACTACCTACCAGAAGGCGTTGCAGGATCTTTTGAGCACCATCGCTGTCTACGCCGCCCAGCGTGGCGCGTTCTGAGCAAATAGCCGTGAAAAGTGCCCCAGAAATGCCCGCGGGCGTTTCTGGGGCACAACCATAAAACAGGGCTGTTGCACCGTGTTTCGTGCAGCAGCCCTGTTTTGGTTATTTCTTCTTGGTGTCCGGGTCCTCGCAATGGCTGTGGCAGGAGGCGCAATTGCCGTTGCAGCCTTCACCCTTCCAGCCGCCCTGTCTGGAGATCCAGACCACAGCCAGCGCAAACAGCACAGCCAATATTACCAGCGTGATGATCCCGCGAAGTGTCATATTCATCCCTCGATTTCTTTTGTACGGCTTTCTGCCCCAAGTATACACGATTTGCAGGCAAAGAGCAACAGCCTGCCGCACATTTTTTGTGCAGGGTGCAGTCGATGCAGCTGCCCGGCGGTAATGTTGCACGCCCGGCGGTCAGCGCACCATTTTTGCAGCCGGAGAAAGTGTTTCGAAAAAAGTAAAATAATTTCAAATTAGGGCTTGCATTTCTGCAAAGGCCGTGCTATAATAATCACGTTCCAGTTCGGAACGAACAAAACAAGCGAATATGGAGGATTAGCTCAGCTGGTTAGAGCACCTGCATCACACGCAGGGGGTCTGGGGTTCGAGTCCCTAATTCTCCACCATACAGTTCGTACTCGAACCCGATTCTTTACGAAAAAGGGTTCGGGTACGTTTTTTGTTTACAGGAGGTTCTGCGAAAGGACTACTCGGAACAGTAAACGAGCAAAGGCAGGGTATCACCATGACGGTGGTATCCTGCCTTTTGCTTTGCGGGATCAAGTTCGCTTTGTGCGAACTTGGTCGTCATATCAGGGATGTTCTTTCATTGGCGGGTATGGTATACTCGGCTTAATAAACTGGAATGAAGTGGTGCACCACATGAAAGACGTACATTGTATAGAATTCCATACAGGCAGCAGAGAAGAGCGCATCCCGGAGCTTGCAAAGGACTTTCCATATACTGCCTCAAGAGCCACGTTGGATCGCTACATCGGCAGCACTGTGCCATGGCACTGGCATCAGGCGGTAGAGCTTTTCTACATGGAAAGCGGCTGCGTTGAATACACCACACCAGGTGGAAAACTTGTATTCCCGGCGGGAAGCGGTGGTTTTGTCAATTCCAACGTACTTCACACCACAAGGGCGATTTCTCAGACGGAAGAGAACGTGCAGCTTCTTCATATTTTCGATGTTTCTCTGCTGGCAGGGGAACGAGGAAGCCGAATCGAGCAAAAATACATTCTGCCCATTACATCCGACCCACAACTTGAGATCCTTCCTCTTTTACCGGATCATGCGGCAGGGCGAGAAATCCTGAAACGACTCAAAGGATCTTTTTGTTTGTCTTGTGATACATTCGGGTATGAGTTGAAACTGCGAGAGATCCTGACCGAGCTATGGTTAATGCTTGTGGAGCAATCGCATTCTGTAAGCTCTTCCAATAGGAACTCTGCCGGAGGCAACGATAAAATAAAGCTGATGTTGATTTATATCCATGAGCACTACCCGGAAACCCTCTCGGTCAAGGAGTTGGCAGCAGCAGCCTACACAAGTGAACGAGAGTGCTATCGCATTTTTCGTGAACACCTTCATACGACCCCGATCGCTTACCTGACCGCATACCGCATTCAGATTGCCTGCCAGATGTTGGCGGAAAGCAAGGCTTCTATTACAGAGGTCGGGGCTGCTTGCGGTATGGGAAATTCAAGCTATTTCGGAAAAGTTTTTCGGGAGGTTGTCGGCTGCACGCCACGTCAGTACCGATACAAACGGCAGAATAACAACACCATCTGACAGTATCAAGATATTATTTTTAGGCTGTAGGCGTTATAATGATAGTAGCAGAAGTGCACGATCCGTAAGTGCATATCATATTTGAAAACCTTTGATCTTCGGATGCGTTTTGCTATGAGAGAAAGGACGGTCCCCTTGGAGCTGAATTGCAATACAGCAGAAGCCGCTCTGGCTTGGGCAGGGCAGCAGAATCCCGGAAATTGGATCGGACATTCCCGTTTTGTAGCCCTTGCCTGTAAAAATATAGCAGCCAAATGCAACAATATGGATGCAGATCAGGCATACTGCTTTGGGCTGCTGCATGATATCGGGCGTTATGCAGGGGTAAGTTCTGAACGTCATTTGATCGACGGATACCGTTTCTGTATGGAACGAGGATGGAAAAAGGCTGGACAGATCTGTATTTCTCATGCTTTTATGATCCAGGATATCCACACTTCTATCGGAACCTTTGACGTTTCAAAAGAAGATTTCCGTTTTATGGAAAAATTCATTCAAACCGCTGTCTATGATGATTACGACCGTTTGGTACAGCTATGCGATGCCTTGGCGCTGCCCACCGGATTTTGTCTTTTGGAAAAACGTTTTGTAGATGTAACGCTTCGGTACGGTGTCCATCCGGCAACGATAGACCGATGGAAGAAAACGCTTGAGCTAAAAAATCTGTTTGAAAAACGAATCGGAGGATCGGTTTATACCCTGCTCCCCGGCGTTCTGGAAAATAGTTTTTCGCTGGAGGTAACCGTATGATAAAAATCGCTTTTTTTGATGTAGACGGAACTTTGCTCAAGTTGGGCAGTAAGGTGCCGTCATTCCAAACCGTACAGACCTTACAGCAGTTGCAGGCAAAAGGGATCTTACTGTGCATGGCGACAGGCAGAGGCTACCTCTCCGTCCCACATTTTGAAGGCGTTGATTTTGATCTCTGGCTGACCTTCAACGGCTCTTATGTCCGTAGCAAGGATGCAGTGATCTCGAAGAACCCACTGGACGCTGACGACAAGCGCAGAATTTTGCATAATCTGAAGCAGATGCACCGGGCGGCTGCCATCAGCAACGAACACTTTATCGTGACAAATGGGACAGACCCGGACTTGGAGCAGTATTTTTCCTTCGGCAACGAGAAGCTGGTGATCTCCGAGCATTTCGACAAGCTCTGTGAGGAGGATACCTATCAGATCATGTGTTCCTGCAGCCCTTCTGAATACGGACGCATCCTGTTGGGAACCCACGCCACACAGATAACCGCATGGTGGGACAAGGCAGTGGACATCATTCCGCTGTCCTGCGGAAAGGGAAATGCTGTAAGAGCTGTTTTGGCGCATTACGGCTTTTCAAAAGCAGAAGCGATCGCCTTTGGGGACGGCCGAAACGACATTGAAATGCTGGAAGCAGTCGGCACAGGCGTTGCCATGGGAAACGCCCTCGATGAAGTCAAGGCAAGGGCAACAGATTGCTGCCGTTCTGTGGATGAGGAAGGCATCTATCATTATTGCCTTGAAAAACACCTCATCTAAAGGAGCTGTAGGAGCTGTTTTCTGGGTTTTTGTATCCGTCTACAGCAGGGTTTGGGGCAGGCACGCCCCAACAAGAAGCTGTCCCAAAGGGGCAAGAATTTTCAAGAATTGAAAATTTGTGGCCACGGGACGGTTCTTGCCCTCTACCGCTGCGCTCAAAATTGTTTCCGGGTAATTGTTTCCGAATTGTTAAGGCGTAAAAATAAGTAGAGGTTGTGCTACTCATGTATGTGGGTCACCGTTTGCTCCGAACGAAGTTCCTGCCCCTGTTTTGCAGCGGCGTTGACGAAAAGTCGGTATCACGTCCGGTCGGCTCATGAAATTTTCAAGGTACGTTTCCCATAAAGAAAAATACCGCCCAAGCAGCGCAGCGATGGATTTTGTCGGGGTGAATCGGCGGCAAAATGAATCGGGTGTGTTGCGGGGCGGTTAATCTTCGCAGGAAATAAAACCGCACAGAATCGTTTCTTTACAGAAATCGCTGTGGATTTGTTGGGAATGATAACATAAGTATTGATGTGTGTCAACACTTCAGGATAATGAATACATCAGATGAATGAAACACACAAAGTACAAGCAAAAGCAAAGCAATGTTTTAGGAGAATGTTTTAATTTTCGCAGTTCAGGCGGACTTGGACGGTAAACACACCGTCTTTCTTTTTCGTATAGAAGTCACCATGGTTCTCCTGAACGATACGATTTATATTTTTTAGTCCGTAACCGTGATACTCTCCGATGCGGATTCCGCGAGAAGTATCACTGTATGGGTTTTCCAGCCGATAGAAGAGGCTTCGATACTGCTTGCGCAGCTGTAGATGAATGATTCTCTGTTCCGCTGGCAGGTCGCAACAGGCTTCGATGGCATTGTCAAATGTGTTTCCGATAATGATGCTCAAAGACAACGATGAGATCGTCAGGACTTCAGGAATCGTCACATCCAGTTTGACGTTGATGTTATTCCTTTCCGCAATTCGTAAGTAATAATTCAAAAGAGCATCAACAACAGGATTTCCGACCGCAGAAATATTTGTGGAACGCTCGAAAACATCCGTGGCAGCCTGCGCAATCTTGTGAAGTTCTTCGGTATCACCGTGTTCTGCAACTGCCTGCATCGCCAGGATGTATTTCTTCACATCATGCCGCAGAGAACGGACTTCTTCCTGGCGTTCTTTGAGCTGCTGGTAGTATTCCATTTGAAGATTGTACTGCTGTTCGTTGAACTTAACTTTGAATTTTTCCAGTTCATTTTCCCGGAGAGCTTCCACATAGAACACGATCAGGATGTTTATAAGGAGAAGCACCGCCATAAGACCGACCATATAATCCGGGAAATACTCATCCGCAGCATGATACTGTGCCACATAACAGACAGCAATACTTGCGATTTGAATCGCAATGATCGGCAGCAGCCATAGGATACGCAGAGCATTTCCTTTTCGGCTGAAAAAATGTGAGATCAGGACTACGAGTGGAATTTGAATCAGGTTTGAAAAAACAACATAGACCAACCGTGCTGCCCCAGCCTGCATTAGAATGTCGGTATCCGGGATACGCAGCCCAATCAGAAGCATTGCAAGCACTTCCACCAAAGCAATCAGTGTGAAGAAAGCTCCGCTTGCAAAAACCGCCTGCCACGGTCGCACCTCATAGAACAGCAATGCAAGGAGAAATCCGCCAACTAAAAGATAAATCGTGCGCTGCGTTACCCAATCCGGGAATAAACTCAAAGCGCACTGCCCAGCGATCAAGAGTGCAACATATGACGCATAGAACCACCTTGAGACGGGTTCCTTTTTGGGAAACAGCCGACCGATAAAAAGCAGCAACAGGGCAATGTTGGCAAAGCTCCCTGCAAACTCAACGAAATAATAAAGCATCATCTTCCCAAATAAGCGTTGAAGATCTGATTGAACTCCTGACGCTTCCTCCTGCTAATCGGCAGCTGATGTCCGCTGGAAAGAAAAACAGCGGTTCCCGTAGCGTAAACAATGTGTTCCATGTTGACGAGATAACTTTTGTGTGGTGACACAAAGCACCGTTTGGGAAGTTGCTCCAAGGCTTCAGGAATGCTCATTCGCAATGTAAGGTCTTGCTCCTTACAGTGAATCAGAACTTTATGTCCGTGGCTTTCCAGAAAGTAAATGTCCGATGTTTCCAAGGACATGGTAATACCATCGTATTCGATCGTAAAATGTTTGGAGTTCAGTTCCTGAAGGACGGCATCCATTGCCGCAGCGAACAGCGTCTGATCCAAAGGTTTGACAAGGTAGCGGAATGCAATGCCATATCCCTGCACAGCGTACTCATGCCGCTTCGTGACAAATACCACCAAAGGATGCTTCTCCATCTGAATCAAAGACTGCGCCAGCTGAAAACCGTTGGATGGCATCTCGATATCGAGAAGAAGCAGATCAAAGGATTTCTTCTGCATTTGCAATTCGCTCAGAAGTTCGTTTCCATCCATGTAAGTTTCAATGTCAAAGCAGCCTTGCACATCGTACTGCTGGACGCTTTGAACAATGCCATCAAGGTCTGATTTCTCATCATCGCAGACTGCAACGTGGTACTTCAGCATTTCGACAACCTCCACAAAATAATGTCCTGCTACTATTATAGACTGTGCAAAGGCTCCTTACAAGTAGCCTGACCTACCACTTTTGTCACCAGAACGACCAGTTTTGCCAAACCTCTTGATTTTGCTGAAATTTATGATACAGTGAAGCGAAAATCAGAAGATAAGGTGGCGCAACTGCAATGTGGGAACGCACGCTGTCTCAAAAATCAGTCCGTCTTTTCTGCGAGCAAAAAGTGATAGATGAAGCAAAGGCGGATGCGTATGTCTATGGGTACGAGTTGCTCATATCATCTGTTGTGAGCGTTCTGCTTGTTGTTTTAATCGCTGTTGTGTGTGGTGATGTGCGGTACGCACTTTCATTTTTGATTGGGTTTATCCCACAGCGAATCTACATTGGCGGATACCATGCAACATCGCACACCAGATGCTATTTGGCATTCTCCGGACTGGCACTTATCTGCATTTTGCTAAGTAAGGCAATCGCAGCAAATCACCTTTTCCGTATCCTGACAACAGTAGCTCTTTTGGGCATCTCTATCTTTCTCTCACCTATCGAAGCAAAGAATAAGCCTTTAAGTGAAAAGAAGCGGTCAAGTTACAAGATGGTCGCATCTGTTCTTTCGTCAATAGATTTCCTGCTTGCCATTTTTAATGTGCTTCCGTATACACGTCATGTAGTTTGCTACTATCTCTCCAAATGGGTATTGATTGTATTCTCAACAATTCCTTTGGTTCAACAAAAATTTAATGCCAACTTTTGTAGATAGGGAGGTGATAACATGAAAAAAAACAAATGGGTGCTGCTTCTTATCGCTTTTGTTGCATTTTTGGTATTGGTTTATTTTATTGGTGCTTGCCTTAATGCAACGGCAGAGGCATTGACAATTATTTCGCTCTGCATCGGCATACTGGTCATTTATTTAGTCGTAAAAGCAATCAAATCAAAATAAGGAAAGGAAAATGTGATCATGAGTAATAGCTACTATACCCATTGCTATCATGATATTTTGTATTCGTATGATTCCGGTGGACACCTTATGGATACTACAAAATCGTACCATCAAGCTGTGGGAGGCTAAGAATGAAAAAAGGCAAAAGCAACTTTTTTCTTATTGCTCCTTTTGCCCTTTGGGGCTGCATTTCAGTATGGACTAGTAATCTTGTCCGATTGACAGATAAAAGCGCAGTACCTTATGCTTGGGCTTCTTTGTTTTTCTCATATGGAATCGTAGCAGTGCATTATATCCAAGTGGCAGTATCCTCCAAAGGCTGTAACAATGCCGAAAACGAAAAAATTGCATGGGTTCAGCTTGGGCTTTCAACTTTGTTCTTGATAGTAGCTGTTGTTCTAGCTATTCAATGAAGGAAAGCAAAGTAATCACCCAAAGCAGTGTAAGGTCACAATATTTTCTATTCCAGCAGTATTCTAGTAGTTTCAGCATTTGTATGGTTCACATTTATTTGCCGAGGAGTATACACCTGAAGGGGAAAATTTAATGAAGGTGATTCCAATGGAGCTTTAGTGTATTGAGTGAAGAAAAAAAATAAATTAGGAGGCAGTATACTATGACTAACAAAATCAAACGGCTGATTTCCATTCTATTGGTCACGGTTTTATTTCTCCTGACCATTCAGCCAGCATTTGCAACTGGAAATAAGAGAAAGATCGATGATTATTCGATAGAAGAACTTCTCAATCTTTCTGTGCAAGAACAAGAGAATCTCGGATTTTATGTTTTGGCCGAGGTTCCAATGCGCATTCCTGTTTCTAATACAGACGGCTCAAGAGTTGTATCGTATATTGATGGAACATGGAGAGTTCTTTATACAAAGGCCAATGGATTGGGCTTTTATATGAGTGGAACTACCGTCGGTATTGGCCCGGATTTAATAAAAAATGTTTCAGGAACGGATTACTACACGAGCTATTCCGATAACATCGAACGAAGCTGCCCATTTTCAACGACAGCACTAGTTCCAGAACAAAGTATATATAATACAACCTATACATATGACTTCTATGATGTTGGAACTTATCTTGATTGCAGCGTTGGGTGTTATTTTGGAGTGGTTGGCTCAAGCAAACCAATCTATTGGAGTGCAACTACACAAGTTACCATCCCGAAATTATGATTTTGACCAGCTATGGATGAAATTGTTTTTGAACCCAGTGATGTCAATATGTTAGCAGCTTTAGGCATCGTCGAAAGTGTAAAGTTGTTTCCGTTTATGTTATCAATGGGAGAACTTCAATATGCTTGCGATTCAGAATATCGTTGCAAACAATTCGTGAATTGCCTTTCAGAATATTATCCTGACAGCCAAATTGAAGCTAGACAACTGTGGTCGAAATATCATGGTACAGCGAATGCGGTTCAATGTGATATGATAAATCATAAGCCACTGCGTGTTTGGGTCAGGAGTTCTGCCGATTGTTGGTGCGGCATTTATTATATTTGTTACTATGCAGCAAAGTATGGTACAAATAGAATTTTGCTTGCATCCAGAGAAGGTCTGAAAGAATTTATGGAAGGGAAAACCGATAAGATCTCACAAAAGTATTTGACGGAAGAAACTATTACTGAGTATGCCAAAAGATGGGGAAAGCTATTAAACGAAAACACCTCCATGCGTATTTGGCATGCGAACGATGTTAAAAGCGTTAACATAGATTATTTCGACCAGAGAATTATTAGTTTAGTATCGAGAATTCCTATTTCGGTTGGTGAACTTACCGCAGACGTATTAAAAGCGATTTCTGCTCCGGTAAGTGACTGGTATGTCATGAAACGCATAGAAGCACTTTTGAAAAAGGGTGTTCTTCAAGTCGTTATTCCAAACAAAATCTTTTATAATACCATCGTCCAGCTAAACGAAGAATAAAGGAATCCGAGCAAGTCGGCCCAACAGTCACCTCATTTCAACGAGAGGGGTGGCTGTTGGGTCAATTGTTCAAAAAGAAAAACTGAAGATAATAAAAAGTCTTGATTTCTCCATCAAAACATGGTATATACATTATACGAAACAGTGCTTTGAAAGAACGCTCCACCGTTCAATGATGTAGAATGAGAGGTGTCCGTCATGACCGCTGTAATCTACGCCCGCTATTCATCCGACAGCCAGCGTGAAGCGTCCATTGAGGGACAGCTGCGCGACTGCAAGGACTACGCCGAGAAGAACGGCATCACCGTGGTCGGCACCTACATTGACCGTGCCTACTCTGCCAAAACGGATGACCGCCCAGACTTTCAGCGGATGATCAAGGACAGCGGAAAGAAAATCTTCGACGTAGTTCTGGTCTGGAAGCTGGACCGCTTTGCCCGGAATCGGTTCGATGCCGTGAACTACAAGTACCAGCTGGAAAAGAACGGTGTCCATCTGGTGTCTGCCATGGAACCCATCTCGCAGGGGCCTGAAGGCATTATGGTGGAGAGTATGCTGATTGGCATGGCGGAATACTATTCCGCCGAGCTCGCCCTGAAAGTGGCGCGCGGTGAGCGCGAAAACGCCCTCCAGTGCAAGTACAACGGTGGTGTGGTGCCGCTGGGTTTCACCATCGGCAAAGAGGACAGGCTGTACCATATCGACCCGGAAACGGCTCCTATTGTGCAGGAGATCTTCAGCCGGTACGCCAACGGCGAACCGGCTGAGAAGATTGCCGCATCCCTGAACGAGCGCGGCCTGCGTACCCGTACCGGGAAGCCGTTCGTGAAGAACAGCTTCTTCCAGATCTTCCGCAACCGCCGCTACATCGGCGAATACCGCTACAAGGACATTGTGACGCCGGGCGGCATTCCGGCCATTGTTGACCAGGACCTGTTTGACCGGGTGCAGCAGCGTTTTGAGCAGAACAGGATTGCCCATGGTCGGCCCGCAAAAGAGGATGTGAGCTATCTGCTGACCACCAAGCTGTTCTGCGGCAAGTGCGGTACGCTCATGGGCGGCGAAAGCGGCACAAGCCACATGGGAAACACCTACTATTACTACAAGTGTGGCAAAGCCAAACGCCACGGCAAGGCGCACTGCGATCTGAAAGCCATCCGCAAAGAGCCGTTGGAACGGTTCGTGGTGGAGACTGCCATCAAGGTGATTTTCAGCGATGAAATCATCGAACGGCTGATAGATTTGATTATGGAAGCCCAGCAGCAGGAGAACACCCGGCTGCCTGTCCTGAAAGAGCAGCTCCGGGATACGGAGAAGCGGTTGGCAAACCTTCTGGAAGCCATTGAACAGGGCATCCTGACCCCGACCACCAAGCAGCGGCTGGACGAACTGGAAGCCCGGAAAGAAGCTCTGAACACCAGCATTCTGGAAGAAGAGCTGAAAAAGCCCGTCCTGACCCGCGAGTGGATGCGGTTCTGGTTTGAAAAATTCCGCAAGGGTGACATGAGAGACATGGAGCACCAGCGGCAGATCATTGATACCTTTGTCAACTCGGTCTACGTCTTTGACGACCGGGTCGTGCTCAATTTCAACTTCACGGACGATTCCAAAACCATCTCCCGTGAAGAGGTGTTGAGTTCGAGTGCTGTGGACAATGCTCCACCACATCCCCAGACCATTCGGTCTGGGGATTTTTTGTTGTGACAGGACAAGAACAGAAACAAGCAAAGGCAGGGTATCACTATGCGGGTGATATCTTGCCTTTTGTTTTGATATGTTTTATCAGTAGATCACAGCATCCGTTGCAGTATAGCCTTCGAGAGAATTTTCCTTGACCTGAATACAAATATAAGTGATTTCAGAATTGCTTGCAGCAAAGAACTGACGTTTTGCCACGGGAGAAATCTTCAGCCAGTCGCCTGCTGCAAGGCTGATTTCTTCGCCATCGATAACGACCTTGCCTTTGCCGGAAAGAACACCGTAGATTTCCTCATTTGCCTTGTGGGAGTGGACAAACGGAACATTTGCTCCCGCAGGAAGCGTATTCAGGCTGATCTCCGCACCAGTCAGGGCGAGCTTTTCATGAAGCTCCGTCCGATTTTCTTTTCCAACTGTCATTTTTGTGTAGCTTGCCATTGTAAGCACCTCCATTTTGATTCGCAATCTTTCATTGCCTGCGCTAAGTATAGAATCTTGCACATTCAAAAACAAGTACGCACTTTTTTGTAACTGTACACTCAAAAATGAATGTGATATACTACATACAGAGGTGACTGATATGCGTACAAAAGAAGAATTGCCGGAATGTCCGGTTGCAACAGCAGTATCCCTGATTGGCGGAAAATGGAAACTCTTGCTTCTGCGCAATCTGAAAGAGCGTCCATGGAGATTCAATGAGTTGCAAAGAAGCATCGACGGGATCTCGCAGAAAGTTTTGACCGAGAGCTTAAGACAGATGATTGATGATGGGCTTGCCTACCGCCGTGATTATCACGAGAATCCTCCCAAAGTAGAATATGGGTTGACCGATCTCGGAACGGAAATGTTACCAATCGTCAATGCACTTGCAGACTTTGGCAATTACTATAAATCAGTCGTTGATCGGTCGTGATCGATATTATGAAGCAGGGCTTGGGGCAGACACGCCTCAACAAGAAAGCTGGCCCACGGGACGATTCTTGCCCTCACCGTCAGAATGATCCGTCTTGCACCCGTAGTCATTTTGTGATACAATGCTCCACTAAAACACCCCCGGCAGGCAATCACCATCACGGTGGCAGCCTGCCGGGGGTATTATAATGTTATGCTGTCAGCGATTTTCCTGCCTTACACCTCGTGCTCGGCCCAGTCCTGACTGCGGCCCACGGCCTTGTGCCAGCCCCTGACCAGCTTTTCCCGCTGGGCAGCGTCCATTTTTGGCTCAAACAGCTGGTTGCAGCTCCACAGGTGGCTGATCTCCTCCCGGCTCTTCCACACGCCGGTGGCAAGGCCGGCCAGATACGCCGCGCCAAGGGCGGTGGTCTCCCGGATGGCCGGGCGCAGCACCTCCTTGTCCAGGATGTCGGACTGGAACTGCATCAGGAAGTGGTCGCGGCTGGCACCGCCGTCCACCTTCAGGGTGCTGATGGTAATGTCGGTGTCCTTTTCCATGGCCCACATCAGGTCGGCGCTCTGGTAGGCAATGGATTCCTCTGCCGCGCGGATGATGTGATTCTGGGTGGTGCCGCGGGTGATGCCCAGAATGGCACCCCGGGCGTACATATCCCAGTAAGGCGCGCCCAGACCGGTAAAGGCGGGCACGATGTACACGCCGCCGTTGTCCGGCACCTTCTGGGCGTAGTACTCGGAATCGCAGCTGTCCTGAATGAGGTGCATCCCGTCCCGGATCCACTGGATGACCGCGCCGCCCACAAAGACGGAGCCCTCCAGCGCATATTCTACCTCGCCGTCAAGGCTGATGGCGATGGTGGTGACCAGACCGTTCTTGCTCTGGTAGATCTTGTTGCCGGTGTTCATCAACAGGAAACAGCCGGTGCCGTAGGTGTTTTTCACATCGCCGGGCTTAAAGCAGCCCTGCCCGAACAGCGCAGCCTGCTGGTCGCCTGCAATACCCGCCACCGGCACATCCACGCCCTGAATGTTGGTGTAGCCGTACACCTCGCTGGAGTCCTTCACGCTGGGCAGGATGCAGCGGGGGATGTCCAGCGCCTTGAGCAGGGTGTCGTCCCAGTCCAGCGTGCGGATATTGTACAGCATGGTGCGGCTGGCGTTGGTGCGGTCGGTAACGTGCACCTTGCCGCCGGTCAGCTTCCAGACCAGCCAAGTGTCCACCGTGCCGAACAAAAGCTCCCCGGCCTCGGCCTTTTCCCGCGCACCGGGGACGTTTTCCAGAATCCACTTGATCTTGGTGGCAGAGAAATAGGCGTCCGGCACAAGGCCGGTGTTTTCCCGGATGTAGTCCGCCATGCCGGGGATCTTGAGCAGCTCGTCCACAAGGGGCGCGGTGCGGCGGCACTGCCAGACAATGGCGTTATATACCGGGCGTCCGGTGTTTTTATCCCACAGGATGGTGGTCTCGCGCTGGTTGGTGATGCCAATGCCCGCAATGTCTCTGGGGTCCACGCCGCTTTGGGCAATCACCTCGTTCATCACGCCGTACTGGCTGGACCAGATCTCCATGGGGTTGTGCTCCACCCAGCCCTGATGGGGGTAGATCTGCTCAAATTCCCGCTGCTGCACGCAGACAATGTTCTGCTCGTTGTCAAACAGGATCGCCCGGCTGCTGGTAGTGCCCTGATCCAGTGAGAGGATATATTTGGTCTGGCTCATGATCTTCTCTCCTTGCTCTGAAGCTTGAGCGCAAAACAAAAAAGAGCGCACCAAACAAAGCTATCTGCTCTGTCTGTCGCTCTCCTGCTCTGCGCAAACATATTCTGTGCTTATTGTACACGCTCCGCAGGCAAAATACAAGCTTCTGCGCGATTTTTGGAGGTTCTGCACAAGGGGGCCGCCACGCTGTTGAACACTCTGCCGAAAGGGTGCGCGGTGCAGCCGCTGCGGCTGTGAAAATGGGACACCGGAGCGTCCGCAGACGCTCCGGTGTCCCGAGTACCATTCAAAATCGTTCTATTACAGCTGCTGTTTTGCCAGCACGTCAGAGGTAGGGGTCTGGAACACCGGAATGTCGGCATAGGGGTCGGCAGCGGTGTCGGCGGGCAGACTCTTCATATACTCGTCCATGGCGACGGCCACCTTCTTGGCAACAGCCACAGCCTCCACCACGGTGCGGGCGCCCATGACGGCGTCGCCGCCGGCAAATACGCCCTCGCGGGTGGTGCGGCCGTCCTCGCTGACGCTCAGCAGACCCTTCTGGTTGGTCTCGATGCCGGTCGTGGTCTTGACGAGGTTGCTCTCAGAACCCTGACTGACCGACACGATGACGCCGGTGTGGGGGTAAAAAGTCTCGCTGCCCTCTACCTGCGTAAACTTGCCATCCTCGCCCTTGACGGTGTCGCGGCAGATCAGGCCGTTTTCCCGGATCTCCACCGGTGCCTTGCAGAAACGGAAGCCCACGCCCTCCAGCTTAGCGTAGCTCACCTCGTACTCGGAAGCGCTGATGCAGCTTTCGTCCCGGCGGGCGTAGCAGGTAACGTGGCGGGCACCGTTGCGGATGGCAGTGCGGGCGCAGTCCATGGCAGAGTTGCCCACGCCGATGACGGCCACGTCATCGCCCAGACGGAAGGCCTTGGAGTTTGCCAGATAGTCGATGCCGAAAGCCACGTTGCCAAGGCTCTCGCCCTTGATGTGCATGGCGTTGGCCTTCCACAGACCGGCGCCGATGAATACGCTCTTGTAGCCGTCGCGGAACAAATCGTCGATGGTAATGGTCTTGCCGATGGTAGTATTGGGGCGCACCTTGATGCCCTTCAGCTCCAGATGACGATACTGGAAATCGTCCAGCACACTGTCCGGCAGGCGGTAGTTGGGGATGCCGTAACGCATCACGCCGCCGATCTTATCCCGGGCGTCAAAGATGGTCACATCGTAGCCCCAGCGTGCCAGCAGCACTGCGATGGTCAGGCCTGCCGGGCCGGAGCCCACCACAGCGGCCTTCATGCCGTTTTTCGGGGCAGGGCCTGCGGTCATCTTGTTGGCATAGGTGGTGGAGATATAGTCCTCGATGATGGAAAAGTGCACCGGGTCATGGCTGGGCATCCGGTTGCGGATGCAGTGACCCTCGCACTGCTTTTCGTGGTTGCACACCAGACTGCACACGGTGGTCAGAGGGTTGTTTTCAAACAGCATCCGGCCTGCATCGTCCATCTGGTTTGCCTTGAGCAGACGGATGACCTCCGGGATATTGGTGTGGATGGGGCAGCCCTCCTGACACATCGGCTTTTTGCAGCCGAGGCAGCGGTTGGCTTCGTCCAGAACATGAAGTGCCATGGGTTCCTCCTTGTGTTTCCCCTGCGGGGACGGTCGTTTTTACAGGTTCGTTGTATCCAACATTGCATTACTTTAATCATACACCCGAACTGCGCCGGATACAAGAGGGCACAATATAAAATTTTTGGCGTTATTTTTTGTCAATTCGTCAAAAAGATAATTTTTTGACGATATATCCCGCCCATCGGCTCCGGTTTTGCCCGGCACAGCGCACCAAGGTCGCTGGCCCTGCTCTGGGCGGCAGCCATTTGGGTGCAGGTCTCGTTTTCCCGCGCCAGCCGCGCCAGCGAGTGGGACAGCGGCAGCGCCGTTTCTCCGAGCAGGGGCAGCGCTTCCTTGCGCGCGCCCAGCAGGTGCAGATAGGGCGGCAGCGCCGGGGTCTGGGCGGTGTAGCCCAGCGCCGCATCCATTGCCAGCCGCCGCATCCGCGCCCGGGGGTAACGCACGGTGGTCAGGGCGTCCAGCAGGGCGGGCAGGCTTGCGGTCTCCCGCACAGCGTTTTCCAGCCGGTGCTCCAACCCCTCGGATACTCCGCGCACCGCAGCAAAGGGGGCTTGCTCTGTGCAGGCTGCCCGCAGCAGTGCCAGCTCGCAGTGCCCCATGACTGCAAAATCCGTATACTTTCCGTCATATTCCACCTGTTTATACAGTTTCAGCGCCTTTTCCGGCACATAAGGTGCCAGCGCCGCCGCGCCGCCCTCCGCCCAGAGTGCCCGCAGGGCGCTGGCGCTGGCAAAGGCTGTATGGCTGCTTTCGGTCAGCGCCTGCCCGTGGTCTGCGCCCTGCCGGGGCAGGGCAATGGGCTGCATTTCTACATTTTGTTCTATAATAGCCTTACAATACTCTACGGCAAGATTGTTGTTGGGCTTGTCCAGCAGTGCGGCGATGTCTGACCCCGGGCACAGCGCCTGCACCGCCGCCTGCCGGGCGGCGGCAAAGCTGCGTGCCCCGGCGGCAAGCTGCTGTTTCAGCGCGGTGCGGTATGCTTCGCTGCACAGCACCCGGGCAGCTTTTTGCAGCAGGGCGGTGTCCGGGGTCTCTGCCCCAAAGACCAGCGCATCGCACCCGGCAGCTGCCAGAATGCGCACGCCCGCCCGGGCAAAGGCCTCGGCACCGGCGCAGGCGCAGGGCGCGGGCAGGGCAAACACAAGGTCTGCCCCGCAGGCCAACGCCGCCTGCACCCGCACCGTCTCCGGCAAAAGCGGCAGCGCACCCCGCTGGGTAAGCCCGCAGCTCATGGCAACAGCCACCCGCTGCGCCCCCAGTGCCCGCGCCTGCGCCAGCTGCCATGCGTGGCCGTTGTGGAAGGGGTCGTACTCCGCAATGATGCCTGCAAACTTCATGGAACTGCTCCTTTTCGCCAAAAGATTGTTAAATTTATATCGGATATACAGAAAAATCCTGCCGTCTCCGGGATTTGTGGGCAGGATGTACAAAAACCTTGTACACAAGTTTTACCGCTTTGCCCGGGTTGCGCCTTGAAAAGCCGCCATCCCTATTATATAATAAACATAGGAATCTGTAAAATTCTGTCCGCAGGTTTTTCAGGCTGCGGACGGTACAAAAATTTTCAGGAGGCAACACAGATGAAAGTTCTGGTTATTAACTGCGGTTCTTCTTCCCTGAAGTATCAGCTGATCGATATGGACGGCGAGAAGGTGCTGTGCAAAGGCCTGTGCGAGCGCATCGGCATGGAGAGCAGCATGATCACTCACGAGGCCAACGGCACCAAGGCTACCACCCCGGCGATCTTCCCCACCCACACCGAGGCTTTTGCCGAGGTCGTGAAGAAGATGACCACCGGCGCCGGCAAGTGCATCAATGACGTGAGCGAGATCGACGCCATCGGTCACCGCGTCGTGCACGGCGGCGAGAAGTTCAAGAGCAGCTGCCTGATCACCGATGAGGTCATCAACACTCTGCGCGAGCTGAGCCCGCTGGCTCCCCTGCACAACCCCGCCGGTATTCTGGGTATCGAAGCCGCCCGCAAGGTGTTCGGCAACATTCCCATGGTGGCCGTGTTCGACACCGCTTTCCACAGCACCATGCCGCCGAAGGCTTATATGTACGCCATCCCCTACGAGTACTACGAGAAGTACGGCGTGCGCCGCTACGGCTTCCACGGCACCAGCCACAAGTACGTTGCCCACAAGGCAGCCGAGTATCTGGAGGAGCCCATTGAGCGCCTGAAGCTGATCACCTGCCATCTGGGCAACGGTTCTTCCATTGCCGCAGTCGATCAGGGCAAGGTGGTGGATACCTCCATGGGCATGACCCCGCTGGCCGGCCTGATGATGGGCACCCGCTGCGGCGACCTGGATCCCTCTGTGGTCAACTACCTGAAGTACACCCTGAACATCACCGGCCACGAGCTGGACGAGATCCTGAACAAGAAGTCCGGCCTGCTGGGCATCTCCGGTGTTTCCAGCGACAAGCGTGACGTGGAAGAGGCTGCCGAGGCCGGCAACAAGCGCGCACAGCTGGCTTCCGATATGCTGAACTACCAGATCAAAAAGACCATCGGCAGCTACATTGCAGCCATGGGCGGCGTGGATGCCATCGTCTTTACCGGCGGCATCGGCGAGCACGATGCCATTGCCCGTGCAAAGATCTGCCACCACATGGATTGGCTGGGCATCCGCATCGACACCGAGAAGAACAAGCACCCTGTTGGCGATGTGTGCGAGATCACCGCTTGGGGCGCAAAGGTGCGCACGCTGGTCATTGCTACCGACGAGGAGCTGATGATTGCCCGCGACACCAAGGAAGTCATCGAAAAGAAGTAAGCTTTTCCCAAAGGGCTTTGCAGGGGCTGCTGCACAGAATGTGCAGCAGCCCCTTTTGTTTGTGTCAAAATGCGTTTGTCGCGGCCGCAGGCCGCGACAAACGCGAAATATAATAAATTTTCCTCTATTTATGGCCAGAGCACAAGCGGAGGCCATTTCCAATCGTCTGCGTCCAAAAGCGGCGCGCCGCTTTTCTATCTTCCGGCGGTGATTTTACCCAAATATATGCTGTCGGTTTGTGCCATGTGTACAAATAAAAGGGCGAACGGTTGTTTTTTGGTTGACAAATCTTAAAAATAACGGTACAATAGGAAAGTCCTCAATCCGAGGGCGTTTATCTATTCAAGCCCCTGGTAAGCTTACTGATCAGCGCGATGGTCCCAAAACCAAAGGTATGGTTACAATCCTTCCGTGGGCAAGAACTAACTAAAGAGGAGATACTACTATGTTTGAAGACAAGACTCTGGTCTGCAAGGACTGCGGTAAGGAATTTGTTTGGACTGCCGGCGAGCAGGAGTTCTACGCTTCTCGCGGCTTCGAGAACCAGCCCCAGCGCTGCAAGCCCTGCCGTGACGCCCGCAAGAACGGCGGCGCACGCAGCAACAGCGGCGAGCGTCAGATGTTCGACGCTGTCTGCGCAGCTTGCGGCAAGGCCTGCAAGGTTCCCTTCCAGCCCCGTGAGGACCGTCCGGTCTACTGCTCTGACTGCTTCGCTCGCATGAAGCAGAACTAAGCGCTGATTTTCATTTAAATCGGTAACAAATCCCCCCGCTGCCAGTAGCAGAGTTCCCATAAAACAGTATTTGCAAAAGTTCCCGCAATGGGGCAGATTTGGCGTGACTTCGGTCACGCCTTTTCTTTTGCTTCCAGTTCATCCAGAGG
>ERZ507027.304-NODE-304-length-46619-cov-6.599240_pt1 | contig 46619 bp, 47 predicted proteins | sample MGYA00513163_ERZ507027 | MGnify/ENA metagenome assembly ERZ507027
TTACGCTGTGAATGACTTGTGAGAGGACGCTTATATTTGCCCAGTCAACGTTATGGATTGCACCACAGAATCTGCCATTTACGTTATGGAACTCGCTGGGGATAGGATGAGTGCCTATAGGATCAAAACTCAATCTGCATTCTTGAAATAAATGAATTAGGTTTTTTTAATGAATTTTAACGGAATAAAATAGAATTGCATATGTGATTATGGTAGAATATGATATTAATGATTTTGTCAATCGGAATTTTTAGGAGAAAACGATGAAGAAATGGACAAAAATATTGTTGATAATAGTTATAGTTATTTTACTTTTGTTTGTGGGAATGTCCTATTTTATAGGGACGCAAGTTTTCATGGGGTCTACTCAATTGGTTACTTGTGAAGATACTTCAAAAGTGAAAGATAGTTTTTGGGAAAGATATAATATGGATTATGATGTTTTCTGCAGTACATATACTATAGAAAAAGTTGAAATCACTTCAACTTTTGATGAACATATGATACCGGCAGATTACATATATGCTCTTGGTGAAGAAGGAGATAAGAATAATCCAACAGTTATTTTAGTGCATGGTCTTGGTGGAAATCGTTATACCAATTATCCTTTAGCAGAAATGTTTTTGCAGAAAGGATATAATGTATTGACTTATGACCAGAGAAGTAGCAACGAAAATACAGCTCAATATACTACATTTGGATACTGGGAAAAATATGATTTGATTGATTACATTGATTATGTCTATAGCCATGCACCGGAGCAAGTGATAGGAATATGGGGTACATCGTTTGGTGGAGCAACTGCAGGATTAGCAATGGGAGATAAGGATGTTGAAAACAAAGTGGATTTTCTGATTCTAGATTGTCCGGTTAGTGATATGAAATGGATGGTAGAAGAAGAAATGAGAAAGATGGATATTGGATTGCCTATATCTTACATGACATTCTGTGGCAACATTATCAACAAAATGGAATTGGGATTTAGTTATGATGATGCAAATGTATGTGACAAAATTGCAGATATTGAAATTCCGGTTTTGGTAATAAACAGTGAAGCGGATACATTAACCCCACAGTTTATGGGACAAGAAATATATGATTCAATACAAAATGAAGAAATTAAAATGATTTGGACGGTAACTGATAGTGAACATACAGAAATATGGTTAGATCACAACCAAGAATATCGAGAAAAGGTTCAAGAATTATTGAATTTTACTAAATAATAGAAATAGGGAAAGTAAACTTTGAATTTGTCTGCGAAAAGCCCATAAATAAGCGGATGTTAATATGTATTGCTTGTGGCAACGGCTCTATTGAATATAGAATTGAGCTATCAAAAACAAGGAGGCAGAGATTATGCTAAATGAAAATATCAAAAGAATTAGAAAGTCAAAAGGGCTGTCGCAAGAAGAACTGGCAATTAAACTGAACGTAGTAAGACAGACAGTATCAAAATGGGAGAATGGTTTGTCAGTTCCAGATTCCAGTATGCTGATTATTTTGGCGAATGAACTGGATACTACTGTAAGTGAATTACTTGGAGAACCTGTAGCAGAACCGACTACCGATGATTTAAAGATTCTTTCTGAAAAATTAGAAGTTATTAATTTGCAACTTGCAAAAAGAAGTATAACAAAGGTAAAAACGATTCGATGGATTCTTATTTCATTGTGTGCGGTTATAGTGGTAATATTTATCGCACTTGCATCTACGAATAGTTTTTATTTGAATTGGAATTACAATGATCCTGAGTTGGCAGTGGCAGGAACAATACTGCATGGGTTTGAATTCTTGTTTGTAAGACTCGCACCGATTGTTTTTTTGACTTCGGTGGTTGGAGTTGTGGTGACATATAAGAAAAGATAAATTCAAGTTTGTATGGATAATATTCCCATTAAAAAGACCGCTTGCACTTCGGTGTAGGCGGTCCTCTCAAGAAAGCGAAGACCATTTCATGATGATCTTCGCTTTCTTTTTTTACTCAAAATATTTTTTATAAAACTTTTCTGATTCTAAATTATCATTTTTTATATCTTCGCAAACCTTTTTTAATAACTCCTTGCATTTTATCAAGAAATTATTTAATTGATAAATCCCTGCTTCCATAAGGTTTTCTTTATCAAAAACTACCGGATTTAATTGGATTTTATTATCATATATCTTTGCTAATTTCTTCTGAAAAGCTTCATCTACACAAGGAATAATAATATTATTCCAATATCCCACAGCGAAACTTCCACCATTTGCGCCCACAGACATCTTTGTTAGTATCCCTTTATGTCTCATGTAATTCAAATATAATCCCAAAAATATGCTTTTGATAATATCAGTTTGATTATCTATTGGATATAGCATCGTCCCATGAATGTTTGTTGTAAACTTCATTGAATCATCACATACAACAAATGTTTTTCCAATTGTTCCTTCAGATGAAAACAATATATACTTTTCACTCAAAAACCATACGGGTATTCTCGCTCCTAAATATGTAACTTTTTCTACAAATCCTGCATCAGATATATCACTTGGGTAGATTAAAACATTGTACCCTTTTCTATAATTTTCTGTTTGAATCGAACGCCCTAAATCTCTAACTTGTAAACTAGGTCCTCTTTTTGTCCTAAAGCCAAATCCTTCCAAATCTGTATAACCATTCTTGTAATTTTCAATGTTCTTCTGCCACTGATATACTTCTTTTGAGTAAATACCAGAATCCAGTCTTGATTTTTCTGTCAATTTTTTAATTGACGGATTTTGATATGGATATTCCCTTACAAGCAATTCTGAATCTATCATTTCTTCGGTCTGTCTCATTTTCATATTACATATATATTCTGTATAAGCAATATTTTTAATCAGATTTTCATAAAGACTAAATATCCAATCTTCAAAACATATTGGAATTCTACAATTAAGCAATAAATCTCTTGAATGCCTTATTGTTGACCCTTTAGGTGTAAGCGTATTTAATTGCTCTCTGAAATAATCATCTCTAATAAATCCCATTACATAATATTTGTATTTTTCATTTTTAAAATTTAGTTTCACAATCCCTGATGAATATACTGCTTTTTCATTTACTCCTAAATATAAACAGCAATCTCCTATATTCGCATCCGTACAAAAAAGCACATCTTCATTTTCAACAGTACATGCATCATAATAATTAGGATTTAAGTATATATATTTTTCTTTATCATTTGAAAATCTAATATTATCTATGCAACTATTTCTCAAAAAAATCTGATTTGACTTTTCAACATATGCTGTACTTCCTGGTTCAATTCCTCGTTCAAATGGAACATCTTTCAAAAAAAACGACAAATATTCTTCATTAGTATTCTGGATTTTAAGTTCCTTATAATTATTAGGAGATAATGATTCAATTTCTCTTATTCTTGATATTTTTACCTCTTTAGGTGCTATTAATTCATGCATAACATTATTACTCCAAAAACAATTTTTTTAGTTCAATTTCTTGATTTATACACCACTCTTTGAATTCTTTAATAATTTGGGAGAAATCCTCATCCAATATAGATTCACCTTGGTCATTTGTAATAGTTTCAAATGTATCTGGATTCAATTTATAATCATTATCAAACTTCACTGTTCGTTGTGATGTTTTTTTCTTATATCCAACTTTGTGAATGTCGCGTGTAAAGACACTATAATCATCTGAAACAAGCTTTTGTAATCGCTCTTTGGAAGGCTTATAGCCTACTAGAATTGTCGTATTTACACCTGTTTCAGCAAATACATTCTCTGGCAAATCGAACAGCGCTACCACACGTATTTTCTCCATAACCCAATCTCGTGCAAAAGCCCATGTATTATTTGACATAATTGCATTGCTTAATACAATTGCAAATCTCCCGCCTTCTTTTATTTGCCTTATTGCATTTTCCAGAAATACAACCCCTTTATCCAACCCTGCCTTTGGATTTGTCTCTGTATACCTGTCGTATAGTTCATATAATTTTGCTACTTCCACATCATGCGAATTTGACAAGTCCAAACTTCTATTTTTCCCAAAAGGGGGATTTGTTAATATAACATCATATTCCATCAACTCAGTTTCGTCATACCATTTATTCCATTCGCCGCTTGAATGAATCGCATTATCAAGCAACGCAACCTTTTTATCAGTTGTTAATTTTTGTGTAATGCTTCCATATTCTGGCATATATTTAATAACTGCATTACCATCTCCATTCAACAACATATTCAATTGAGCCAAAACTGTCATATTATAATCATTATCAAATCCGTATAACTGACAATCATCAAGCTTCATATCTGCATTGATATAACTTTTCGAAAGAAAATCTGCAATCCCACAACAAGGGTCACAAATAGTTTCACCAGCCTTTGGATTAACTATCTTAACTATAAAATCAATAATAGGTAACGGTGTTAAAAACTGTCCCTTTTCATCCTTTTGAAATTTCGTTGCAAAATTATAAAAAATCAACTGATACAAGTCATTATTGCTTGACCTAACAAAAGAATAGTCTTGAAATTGTTTTACAATTTCATTAGCAACTTTTACATGTTTTTCCCTTTCCCATTTAATATTATTGTCTCCCAGAATATTACTATAATAAATTTTTGCTTCTTTATACAAATTCTTCATTCTCTCAACAAAGTTCTGTACTTCCCTTTTGTTTAGCGTACCAGTATAATATTCATCATCATTTATGTAAAACTTTAAAGTTCCACCATGGTCTTGCCTTTGCTTCTCATCATATATTTTCATCGCAATAAGTTGAATCAAAATCATGTATCCTTCTTCATTCGATAAACTTACTGAATCCAATACCCTCATAATAGAATTCAAAGCATTTTTCATATTATCATCCTGAATAGTATAGACAATATCCAAATCTTCGATATGCATACTACTTCTATCATTTTTTGAAGGATTTCTTAAAATTTTAACTATATTGTCCAAAGAAGGAATAGAATAATAAGGGTCTGTAATTTCTAATTGATATTGCTCTAGTATTTTCTGGCTATTAGGAAAACTCAAACTGTTATCAAACCTTGTTATCTCATCCTTTATTTTCTTAAACAAGAATAATCTACCTGTATCATAGTAAATACCCAATACAAAAGGATTTTCTGGTTCTTTTATTGATGCTCTTATTTGCGAACTAAATACTTGTTCAATGCTTTTATCATTTCTCTTATACTCAATTACACCAATTGCTAGTTCTCTTACCTTTTTCAATGAATCAACATCTTTAGGATTTGCTCGATAATTTCTGTAATAATCTATCCATACAATATCGGAAAATATAACAGAGTCAATTTTTATCGGTGCTGAATGTATATTACCTTTTGGAAAATATATCTCAGCTCCAATATAATCACGACTCGGTATCTTTCCAGAACTAATTAAGCTATATATAAATTCCCATTTGTAGTACTCCTCATTAGGATTTCCATTTACATCTTTAATCGAAATATTTTCAACAAAAGTACCATCTACTGTACATAAAGACTTTGGTAATACTTCTTTTCCTCTAAATTCATTATTGTAATTTATTCTTGCCTGTGAAAAATCCATCTCACACATTCCTCCTGCTATTTATCCCTATTTTCTTCTTTTTGAATAATTCTGTTTGATTCAATTAATGCAGTTCTTCTTACAAACTCGCTATAAGAAGCATATGCTTCTAACCGAGCTGCCTTCTTCAATTTTTCTAATTCTTCCTCGCTAACCCTAATACTCATTGAATATGTTTTGTTCATATTTAAGCCCTCCTAGAAAAATTATAAAATCTGCGTGGAGCATTTACAATACAAATATCCACGTTTTTTCAAAAAAATAGAACCCCATGCAAAATGGAGTTCTATTGAACGTGTTCTCTTATCTTTGGTCATAAATTAGCCATAGGATTTAGTTTATTATGCTATATCACTAACTAATTTAGTAAAGTTTTGCACCAGCTGGGATATGATTATCAACCATAATAAGATGAAGTTCTTCATCCTCTGAATCTTTAAGATTATTTACTGCCGAAAGTAACATACCACAAGATTCAATTCCCATCATTGCTCTAGGTGGAAGGTTTGTAATAGCAATCAATGTCTTTCCAACTAATTCTTCTGGTTCATAATATGAATGTATTCCAGAAAGAATTGTTCTATCAACACCTGTACCATCATCAAGAGTAAACTGTAATAATTTTTTGCTCTTTGGTACTGCTACACATTCCTTAACCTTAACTGCTCTAAAATCTGATTTTGAGAATGTATCAAAATCAACTGTTTCCTCAAACAATGGCTCAATCTCTACATTTGAGAAATCAATCTTTTCCTCAACGGTCGCAATCTGGTCGCAATTCTCGGTTGTAATGCTCTTAGATGCCTTATTTTCCTGCTTATCAGAGCCTAACGACTTCATTGTCGGGAATTTTTTTGATTTTTCTTCATTACCCTTCGTGATGCTTCGCTGTACTATTTCTATTAAATTGTCTTCTCTTCATCACCATTCATGATGAATCATTGTCAAATCATATCTGTTGTCAATTTGATGTCATTTGGTTATTTCTGTTGTCAGATGAAAGGGTTCATAAGCCCTTCTTAAAATACATCCATTGTTGCAGCCAAATGTTCAAATGTTTCCTGTTTTTTCTCCTCTGTCGCCTCTGCATAGATATCCATAGTAGTCTGAATATCCTTATGCCCCATGATCGACTGGATAACCTTCAGGTTGGTTTCTCTTTCACAAAGCCTTGTACAGAATGTGTGTCTTAAACTGTGCGCTGAAAAGTTCGGCAACAGCACCGGCTCCCGATGCTCTTTCTTTGCTTCTACTTCTTCCGTTGCATTATAGGCAGAAGATATTCTTTTGATTGCCCGATTGACTGACTGAGCATTCATTACATTTCCATAACGGTTACAGAAAACAAAGCCTGTCATCCCGTCAATCTCTGCATCTGTCCAGCCATTTTCTTTCTGCTCTTCCCAGATCATTTCAAAAGCATCCTTCACTGTGTCCAACATGGGAATTGTACGCATACCGGCTTCTGTTTTCGGCGTTGAAATGTGATTTTCTGATGCCCTGTCTTCTCCTACCGGATAATACGTCAGATTATGATTAATGCTGATAATCCGCTTTTCATAATTGATGTCTTCCCATCTCAGTCCCAACACTTCACCGATACGACACCCCGTTCCAAGAAAAACGGTAAAAATCGGCCACCAGTGATAGTAAATCGGGTGTGTGGCAATATATTCCATAAATGCTCTCTGCTGTGGAATTGTCAGTGCATGTCTCACACCGGTTTTCATGCCTAAATTTTTCTTTAATTCTGCCATGACTCCATCCGTAGGATTTTTTCTGATAATGTCATCCCTCACAGCCAGTTGGAAAGTTGGATGTAATAACGTATGAACTGTTTCCAGTGTGTTAATCTGCAATTCCTGTTTCTCAATCAAGTGATTGTAGAACTGCACTACGTCAGAATACTTAATCTCCGCTATATTCCGTTTTCCAAATGTGTCCCGGATAAATCGGTCATACATATAAAGATAATTACTTTTGGTTGTCGGTTTCAGATTGCCTTTGAGACTCATATAACGGTCAAATACAAAATTTACAGTCGCCTTCCCTGCAACGTAAATATCCAGACCGTCCATCTGATCTTTCATAAGCTGTGTTTCTTTTTCCCGAAGCGTTACAAGGTCTTGTGCATAAACATACTTACGCCTTCCGAGTGGATCTGTATAAGTATATACATACCTCTCATCGGAACGTCTCTGTGATTCACCTTTCCGCAAGACTCTGCCTCGCAGATCTTTTCTTGTCTGTGCCATATAAAATCCTCCTTCAAATAAAGGAAGGACTACATATTATTCAGGTCTGTTCAATACTTTTTCCAGTCCCTGCAAGACAACTTCTGTCACAGTCATTTTGTGTTTCCTGGCATAATCACAGATACACTTATACATAGAATCTTCCACCCGGATACTCAACACTTTCTTTTTTACATTTTCCGACTTTGGTCTTCCTATTTTCGCCATATCTGTTCTTATTCCTCCACATTCACATTATAATTTTCGTATGACAAGAAGTCAATCCCTATTTTTCGTCCTTCCACGATTTTCTTCTGTTCCCTACGCAATCCGAAATGTCTCCAGATACTTTTCAAAAATCTCACAGTTTACAAGAGCAACCTTGTCAATCTTATACACTGCTTTGGCTTCTTTCGCCAGTTCCTGAAACTTTGTCAGTCCAATGCTATAAAGCTCTGCTCCTTCTTGATAGCGTACAAATTTCTTTGCTATTTTCTTTGTTTTCTCTACATCTCTACGTGCATACCCCATACACGGCACCTCCTTTTTTGCATGAAAAAAGCAGCTAACCTATTTTTCATAGACTAACTGCTCGTGTTTTAGTTCCATATTCTGTTTTAATTTACTGAAACGTCTTCTGTTTGACTTAACTGTTTATGAACATCATATCTACCCTTCGTGTTAAATACCAAGTTTTTCAAATAGTATTCTATTCCTTTTTCCTGCATCATCAATAATTTTGTCAAACGACAAGATTTCAATATATGCTCGCTTTTTGTCGTGATATTTATACATTCCACGCTTATCTGGCGTTTCAATAAAATCAAAATCTTCTGCAATTTTTCTCAACTTAGATGTAATATCACATACCGCATATAAATAAAATTGGGTATTGGTTCCTGTTTTTATAAGTCTCCCATTTTTATCTTTCATTTCATTAGAACTAATCTTGTCAACATATCCCAGCATTTGTATAATTGGATTTTCCGCTTGCGTATAATCATTTCTCATAGGCTTCTTCAATTCCAAAATTACAATTGTTTCATATTCTCGCCCTGTATTAGGTTCATCTGAAACAGCAACCGGTTTATCTAATATCATTACATCTGTTCTATCTTCTCTTGGATTATTATCAAATGGAATATCCGATGACACATACTCACAATAAGCTAACCTCTCATCTATAAGCCACAAGTTATGAGCCTGATATTCAATTTCATCTGACGTTCTTCGCATAGGATATATAAGGTTATGAATGTATGCCTCTTTACTATATTTTCCAAAATCATCCGACTGAATACCCTTTTTCAACAATTCCAGAATAACTTTCCTATGCGCCACATATTCTGCTAAAGATGCTTTATTCGCTTCGCTAATTTTAGCAAATTGTTTTTGGAATTTTTCCTGATAAGAGTCTAAACTTGTTGCTCCAACCTCTAGTGTTTTAATAATGTCCTGATTGTCTTTTTTTAGTTGATTATCAAACTTTCTCTTAATCTTATACAATTCATCATCCAATTTACAATCTGGAAGATATGGTTTGATTGCTTCAACATCTTCTCGCATATATTTTAAAAGATGACCATACTGTGGTGCTTCATCTTTTATATACGACCGAACTCTTTCTTCTTTCTTCCCTTTTACTTCAGATAAATAATCAGCCAAATATATCTGAACATTTTCTGCAACATTTGAAATGATATCATCCATACTTATCTCTGATCCATCTTCCGCTGTATCTGAAATCTCAAAAGAAGTCCTGTTTGTTCCTACATTTTCATCTAAAAACTTCCCCGACAAAATTCCTGCATAATAATACCCTTTTGCAGAAAACAGATTCTTATCCAAATCTACAATCTCTTTTTCAAGATTTACTTCTTGAACCATTCTATCATTAGCATATAAATACAGTTTGCTTGCCCCAAATGCCGCATCTTCAATCTGTGTATGCAATAATGAAAAGTTTTCATTTCCAATCTTAAATTCGATTTTTTCAGACTCCTTTTTAATGCGTTCATCAAACATTTCATTAATATTATACGTTTGATCCTCGTCCGCCACTTTTATTACAGGACACTTTGCAGACATTAAATAAATAAAACAATGCTGCATTATTTTAGTAGCAATAACTTCTCCTTTTTTAGGAAGATTTTTCTTATATGGAGCCAAACATTCTTTCAAAGCTACTATTGTTTTATTGTCTGTTAGTGGATCAATATCTTCCAATGAATCATTAATTTCATTTTGCTCCAATGTAAAACAAAATTTTCTTCTAACCCATTCACCTGCATCAATAAACGAACTTTCTATGTCTGCTTCTTTAAATGCTTTTAACCAAGCGAATCTTCCAACACCTTTGCCACCCTTTTCAGCTCTATACGTAGAATCAGACTGAAGAAATGATTTCATATTATTCTCATCAAATCCAATTCCATTATCTGTTACTACAAATCCTGTAATATCATTTATGCTACTGTCTATTCCCTCTGTCTGAACCCTCATTTGCGGTTCACGTATTATTTCAATATTAATATAGCCATTTACCTTGTCATCATTTTGCTGTCTTTCCTCAATTGCGTAAATCGAATTAACTATCGTTTCAAATAATGGCATCAATGGTTTTGTTCTTGGCAGTTCAAAATTTTTCACACGTCCTGGTAAATCAATTGAAAAAACAGCCATTAATTTCGCCCCTTCCAAACTCCATTTTTTTAACTTTAACATACTGATAATTTTCATTTTACCAGAGTTTTTTATTATTCTCAATTTAATTTTTCACCTCTTGAAACTCTTCCTACTTCTTCCTGTACACTTCAGAATATTCATGCCCCGGCAGACGGCAGGTGGCAGATAAGGTATCTATAAAAATCGGGACTTGCTCCAATGATTCTGCCACCATTACTCTTTTAATCGAATACTATTCTCCTGCATTTCATTTACCCGATATTCCAGCTCATTTTTCATCCGGCTTCTCACATCACGCATTGTTCGCCCGGATATTCCCTGCTCCTTTGCCTTTTCGTCTAGTTCCCTTATTGAAATTTCTTTTTTATCAGCAAGCAGTTCCCTGATTAGCTTTCTACCTCGCTCCAGCTTTGTTTCTGTTGCTTTTCCTTCTTTTCCATCTAACAATTCATCTGCAGAAATCTCATAGGCTCCCACCCATCGAAAACCTTCTTCGTCTCCCAGTTTAAATGCCATTGTCTCCCCCGGTGGTGCAAGAGAACTTTTTTCATGAATCAATACCCTTGTGGTTGGATCTTTTCTTACTTTTCCAATGAAAATCAAGCTTCGCACTGCTGCCATAATATCAATAGAACCAAGTCCTCGATACGTGCTCTGCGTCCCGGAAGATTTATTCAGATGTCCGATCAGCACAATGGCACATCCGGTCTTCTCCGCAATCATTCCCAGTTTTCGGAAAACCGGACGCACTTCATTTGCACGGTTCATATCCACATCTGCTCCAATAAACGCCTGTACCGGATCAATGATTACAAGCCTCACATGATTCTGCCTGACTGCCTTTTCAATTCGATCATCGGATAAAGTCAACGCTTCTTCCGAATCATCAATCACCATAACCCTGCTTAGATCAGCACCTGCTTCCACCAATCTTGGCTTAATGGTATCGCCCATGCCATCCTCCGCAGTCTGATAGATTACATTGAATGGTTCGATATCTTCCATATTCGGAAACAATTTTCTGTTGGTACAGGCTGCCGTCAGCATCATGGCAAAATATGTTTTTCCTTCTCCCGGATTTCCCTGAATGATTGTCAGTTTTCCAAATGGAATATAAGGAAACCACAGCCATTCCACACTGGTCTGTTCAATGTCTTCATAACACAACATCGGCACCAGCTCTTCTGTTTCTGGTACTTTAATTGTGATTGTTTCTGCAATTGCTTTCTTTCTGTCGGCGTTTTTATCACAGAGAATTTCATTCCAGTCTTTTTTAGATGGTTTCAGGCGAATTACACTGTATCCTTCTGAAATTTCTCCTGCCAGTTTTTCACAGGCCTCATTCCCTGCCTGATCATTATCCAGACACAGGAAAACAGAAGTAATCTGAGGGCGTTCAGAAAGAAAAGTCATCAGTGCCACGCTGGAGACTCCACCCAGACTCAGGTAACTGCGTTTCTTCCAGTCTTTGGGAAATAACTGGATAAACGAAAGCAGATCAATGGCTGCTTCAAATACAAACAACTGATTATCCGTTCCTCTGTAACTGAATCCATAAGATTTATCAGAACCTGTTATATCTCCTCGATATTTTATTTCACCAGTTCCCCGGCAGTGTGCATACCTCGGAATACCATCTGCATCTCTGCCGACAAATATAACATTATGATGCTTCTTTTCTTCGTAAATATCACCTCTGTCAATCCAATCTTCCACCAGTGTTTTCTCAATCTCTCTTTTTTCTGTCAGATACTTCATGATTTTTTCATTATCCTCATTTTTCTCCGGTAATCGGAAGTCTTTAGACGGGGCGGGGCAGGACTTCTGCCTGCCTTTGCCTTCTTCCCCAATCAGAATTTTCACTGCTTCCGGGAATGTTGCATAATAAAATTCCATCACAAAGTCTACCGGATAACCGCCCTTACTCTGACTATGCCGATACCATTGGTTTCCGGATATCGTTACACTGTCATGCTTTTTCCAACGGTATTCTCTGCCACTTTTCATCAACTGTTCCCCTTGTGCGTTCAGAAAAGACACAAGGTCGGTCTGGTTTGCTCTTGCAATCTGTTCTTCTGTATACTGCATTTTCATCATCCTTTCCTGCCTGTCCTGCTGACAGACTTCTATAAACTCATATCATAGTTCCGTTTTTTCCTCACTGTCTGTTGTTTTGCATCACGTTCTTCACACTCTTTCTTCTTTTCAGCCAGTTGTTTCCGAATAGAAGTCTTCTTTTCTGATTTCTGCTCCGTTTCATTCACCGACTGTTGCTCTACTTCACTTTTTTCTTCAAGAATTTCTTCTGTCTGAACTGCGTGAAATGCCGGGAACTTCACCTGCTCCTCCCTTTTTTCTTCTGAACGCCCGGAGGTATCTGTTTCTGCCATTTCCCGGTCACGTCTGGCAATGTCTGCACAACTCTGTACCTTTTTTACAAATGCAAGTTCGTCCTGATAAGGCTTATTATCTGCTTTCAGTTCTTCGATCACAGATCGGAGTTCTTCTTTCTCGCGTTTCCATCTGGCTGTTGGCACCTTTCCATTTTTATCCAAGTGCTGTTTCAGTTCCCGTTCACATTTGCGATAATATTTGATTTCTTTCTTATGCTGCTGATAGTATTTCTCTCGTTTCTTCGGGAAAAAGAAATGGTTGTACTCGTCTATCAATGGCCGGTTTGTCTTTATTACTTCTGCCATCTTTTGCAGATTTTCTAGTTTCTTTAACTGTTCTCGTTTTTCGGAAATTTCTTTTTTACTGACTGATACAACGCCATTCAGTTCATCAATCCTTTCCTGCAGATCTTCCATTGTCTCTATCTTATGAGTCTGGAGATAATTGATGGATTTTGCAAACTCCTGTAAGTTGGAGAGATTCTTCCCTCTCCGTTTCATCTCCGCATAGAAATTTGGGAGCGATGGTCTGCCCTGCGTTTTCTTATCATAATAATCTTGCAAGCTTTCCAGAAGTGTCGGATTCTGCCTGCGATCCAGTTCGGCTTTCATTTCCTCATACGCTGTCTTCATCCACTGAATAGATTCTTTCAGAGAAATAAACATCTGGTTGAACTGCCGGATAGCTCGGTTCAGTTCCCCAATCACTGTTTTAATTCCCTTTTTCTCCATTGCCCGGACTTCATACCCTTCATGGATCGTCGGAATCAAATCAATTCCCTGCTCTTTGTAAGAGCGGTGATCAATTCTTGCTGCCATGTGACATTCCCGGAATTTTTCGTTCACCTTCTCTGTCCACGCTCTTCTCCATTCCTTTAAAAGCTCCGGATCATTCCATCCGGTAGTAGAAACAGCATTGAATATATCCTTTCCTTTGGCATCTTTAATCCGATTTCCGTCTTCATCCAAAACATATTCCCGTTTCTGCTTGTTTCCCCAGCTTCCTTCTTCTGTAAAAGGTCGGATAGGAGCAAGTACATGAAAATGTGGATTATCTGGTTCATTCTCATTCTTTGATTTTCCTTCATGAACTGCCAGATCTACAATCATGCCACGTGCTACGAACTGCTCCCGGCAGAATTCTCTCGCCAGTTCTATATTTTCATCCAGGGTCAGTTCATTTTGCAACGCTATATCGAATGAATAGGCTAACTGCGCCTTCTTCCCTTTCTCTATCTTCTCCACCTCGTTCCAGAGTGTCTCCCGATCAGTCAGACGCTCCGGCACATACTCTGGTGTCAAAATTTCTGTAAAAACTACACCAGACTTTTTTGTATAATCATGTGTCTGTCCATAGTAATCGTTATAAAGTTTCTGCCCCGAAATATAAGCTGCAGAATTAACCACTGTCTGACCTTTTCCTCTGGACACCTGCTTTACTGAAAAATGATACAGTGCCATTAGCTGTCATCTCCTTTTTCTGTTTTTTCAACTGCTTCTGAAATCTGCTGTCTGCCAATTTTTTCAGCAGCATTACTTACATTCCTGACAACACCACGATTATAGCCAGAGATTTTTAACTGGCTCATTACTTTCTGAACATCTTCCTGTTCCAAATCTTTGGATAATGGAAATGCTTTTTCAAACTCTGCACCTTTAACAATTAAACGATGCGAACGTTCTTTTCGCTCCACCAGCTTTTTTCTCTGCTCTAGAAGATTTTTATTATGAATCGCATGTTCCAATTGCTTTCTGCTTTTTTCCATGTTGGCTTTCAATTCTTCCAGTGACATGGATTCATATTTCGGATTTTTTGCTCTGCTCACTTTCCTGTCCTCCTTTTTCTGTAAACAAAAAGAACCGGTCTTCTCATAAATGCCGATTCCTGGATATAAAAAACGGAGGTCGTTGTTTCACAATAAGGAAATACTGACCTCTGTAATCTAAAAAATCTTTAATTGTTACAACAAGATAGGCCTTGTGCCGCAAGGGGAAATTATCCCCTTGTCCGAAATCTGTGATTTCGCTATATTCCCGGATTGAAATCCTTCAAAATCGGGAAACGCACCGCAGGTCGCACGATACAGGCAGATGTAATTGCCTGTATAGAAGTGCGCTCTTAGCTTTGCTAAGAGAATTATGCCGTATCCGGCTTGCTATCTTTAATCTGTAAATTCCATCATCTCGTCAATAGTACAATCCATTTTCTTACAAATTTTCTCGACTGTTTCCATTGATACATATTGATTTTTTCCCATCCGGGCAAGGATATTTGCACTAATCCCGGTGATGTGTTGCATTTCTATTCGCTTCATATTTTTATCAATGAGCTGTTTCCATAATCTGTTATAACTTACACCCATTAGCTACCTCCACATTTTTAATAGATAAATTTTTATTCTGGATTAGTCAAACGGAATTTCTCCGTCCTTCGCTTCCATAAAACCATCTTTATCTGTTTTCGGGATTTCTGATGAATCTGCTCCAGCACCGCTGTCCTTGTTCTGAGCAAATTCATGTTCTTCCACAATCACATCTGTGGTATAAATCGTCTTTCCATCCTTATCCTTATAACTGCCAGTGCTGATGCGTCCACCGATCACAATCCGCATTCCCTTGTAAAGATATTTCTGTGCAAACTCTGCATTCTTGCCAAATGTTACGCAGGAAATAAAATCTGCTTCCTGTTCTCCGTCACGTTTATATCTTCTGTTCACTGCCAGAGTATATCTGGCTACTGCCATATCATTATCTTTCCCGGCATACTTGATCTCCGGATTCTTTGTCAGTCTTCCCATTAAAATCACTTTATTCATAGTCGTTACATCCTTTCCGGGCATTTTGCCCTGTAAACATTTTTCAGTTACTTTTTTGCAGTGGTCTGTCGTGCGTTTCCCTGTCACCTGCAGTCGTCTCAGACTGCCTCTGCCTGTATAAACAGGTCACTGACCATAAGGCTCTGGTCAGCCGCCCATCATCGGGAGTGTCATTATGATTCCGCTTGCTTCCAGAAAAAGAAAGGTCATGGCAGAACTCCTGGTAGGCTTTCAGGGTGCACTTATCGGTTGTCAAGGTTCAACGAAGGAACATTCCCAAACGTCCTCTAATTACTAAAGTCAAATGACTTGGCAGAATGCAAAAAATTCGTGATATTTTTTTGCATTTTTATCATTTTTTCTTTTATTTTCATTAGTCCCTTCACATACTCTGTACTGGGACAGGCAAAAGCGGACATGCTTTTGGGGATTTTTAAAAAATAATTATTCCTCCACCTATAAAGCGTTGGAAATGGTATTTACCAACCCCTTTTTGCAAGTTTTTTATGCGTAAATGAAATTTTTCTTCACTAATTGCAAGTTTCAGATGGCATTTGGACGGTGCTTTTCTAAAAAAATTTATTTTTCCACTAATCACATGTGGCAGAGTGTACAATGTCAGATGCTTTTTGAAAAAAGGCAAAAAAAAGCACTAACCGTTATAGTCAGTGCTTGTCGCTCAATTATATTAATTCAAAACTTTCTATGGACACCCTGTTTCATCAAAAAATTTTTATTCGGTAATCAATCGTTATTTTCTCGACCACATCATACAATCTATCTTTTTATCTGATTAAAAAGGCACTAACTTTTTTACGGTTAATGCCCTTTTGGTTAATCATCATTTCATTCTGCAATTTTCATCACGTCCCAGTAAATTTTCATCAGGGCGTTCTATGTTATTTACAGCATCTTTTATGTCCTGATACAAATTTCTCTGAGGTTGCAAATTCATTTCGTCCATTGTCAGCAACCAATTTCCGCTAAAATAATTTGCCATGCGATTATTTGAATTTGATATTTCTTTCAAGGTTTTATCTATTTTGTCTAAACTCATTTCAACAAATTCATTACTATCTATCGTCCCCGTAAAATAAATCCACCTTGAATATTCCGTTTTCTTTTGGGTATTTCCTTTAATATAAGCTACTTCAAGTTGAATTGCTGGAGCAGTTTCCGTCGCAATGTTTGCTCCAGATCTTGCTATACTGCCAGTTATTTTCTCATTCGGATATAAAGTAAAATCAGATTCAAAAATCTTATCAATATCAAATTCTGTCTCTTCCCCATTATTATTTATGGATTTAAAGGACAGATTGATTTTTTCTGCATATGATTGTCCAGCATTTAAAACAGTTAAAAATAAAATACCTTTTATTTCGCTTAGTTCAAATGAAAGCATCGGACTTAAACTTTCTATATATTGAACTCTTGTCTGGTGACTGAAATATATACTGCTTAATACGGCAATTCCAGACACTATCATTGAAATTGCAGCAATTTTATTTGCTGTTGAACTGTCAGCAATTATTTTTAATAATCTCAAAATTTCATTCACTTGTTCTGTATCCATTCATTCTCCTCACTTAATTCACATAACTGATCTTCTGCATCTCCAATCTTCAAATCAAAGATTGTTTCTTCTACAACTCTCACACACTCATCTGTCTTTTTTATAATGTCTTTCCCCCAAAATCTAATAACTGTCCAACCCTCAAACAATAACTGTTTATCTATTTCTGCATCTCTTTCTCTATTTCTTGATATTTTATTTACCCAATAATCACTATTTTTTGTCTTTTGCAATCTAGGCTTCAATATTTCCCAATCTTTTCCATGAAAAAATTCACTATCACAAAATATTGCTATTTTATATTTGGTTAATACAATATCTGGTTTTCCCGGCAACAAACAATAATTTTTCCTATATCTATATCCTTTATTCCATAATGCCTTTCTTAAAGCAATTTCAATTTTAGTGTCCTTGCTTTTTATATGTTGCATATTCTTTTTTCTTTGTTCTACCGTCAGATTATCTGCCATATTGCCGACCTCTACTTATTTGATAGCTTCTAAAATATTTTCTGCTATTCGATTTATAACAGGCACACATACTGAATTACCTGCTTGCTTATACAATCGAGCATCACTTTGTTTTTTAGGTAATTTATAATTCTTTGGAAATCCCTGCGTATTAAAACATTCTCTAGGAGTCATCTTTCTTAATCCTTGCTTTGTTTTTACAATGCAAACATTGTGTCCCCCTTCTCCTTGATTCGCTGTTAGTGTTGGCACTACACCGCTTTTATTTTGTCGAACATACTTTCTTCTCCACTGATATATTGCCGGGTGATTGATATCATCATCTTTTGTTGCTTCTACCAATAACTTGTATATATCTCCCTTATACTTTCCTTCTGTATAATAATACTTATCGTCAACTTTTGTGTCAAAATCTATAATGTCTTTTACAGTTGTTGTTAATGGAATAGACAGTGGCCAATGAAATTTATTAAAATCTTTTTCATCTCTGAAAGCAACAATATAAATACGTTCTCTATTTTGCGCCATATTCCCATAATTCATTGCATTTAGTACTTGATATGTATAATGATATCCAAGCAGTTCTAACTGTTCACATATTACTCTAAAGGTATTTCCATTATCATGTCCGACTAGATTTTTTACATTTTCAAATAATGCCACTCTAGGTTTCTTAGCTTCTACCATTCGCATTAATTCAAAAAACAGTTCTCCACGTCCTTTTTTATCTTCAAAGCCCTGTCTATATCCTGCAATAGAAAATGCCTGACAAGGAAATCCACCGATAATAACATCTGTTTTGGGAACATCTTCAACAGGGACTAAATGAATATCTCTCTGATCAACTTTAACGGTTGGATAATTCATTTCAAACGTTTCGCTGGCGTATGAATCAAATTCATTCGCATATACTGTTTTAAATTCTCCTGTTTCTTCAAATCCTAAATCTATTCCACCTACACCTGCAAAAAATGAAGCTACACTAAACATTATCTTTCTCCTGTTCTTTCGTAATGTGTACATATTATCATAAATCGCGGCGCGCCGCAATATTACATTTTGAAAAGGCAGAGATAAAACACTCTGCCTTTCGTATTATTTACCGATTAATCTTTGGTAGTATTCTGATACTCTGTTATAAGCCTTACATCTTCGAATATCAAAAATAATGTCTGGCTCTAAATTATTTGCATCCACAAATAATGTCTGAAGACTTACATGTGGGCGTCTTCCCTGATTTTTTTGTTCTTGGATTGTCTGAGTTTTATTTGCTGGATATTTTCCAAATTCTTCTGAATTTATATTCAAGTCATAAATATATAGCAAGTTTTCATCTAGCTTAAATCTCAGAAACACCAAATCATCAAATACACATTTCGGTCCAAATGAAGACAAATCTCCTTCAAATCGGGAAGTGGCTTTAAATTCAATTTTTCTTCCTGTATTTGGATCAGTAGCATCTCCTACTTCATCACCACGATTCCACAAATATCCCAAGCAATAACACCCCATTGGTTCACTAATCGCATCAGGCATATTTATGCCCCGATGGCTGTTATTAGAAATATACGTGTTCAAATCTTTCCATTTGAAGTAGGCATTGCAAGTTTCATCAATTCTGGCATCATCTATTGTGATATAGCCAAATTCATTATATATTGCCATATTACCTGTGTTAGAGTGTTCTATCTCTGCACATAGGAATTATAGCATATTTGAACCATTTTTTCTTCAATTACTTGATTACGATAATGATCGAATTACTTTCTTTACCACAGTTTTTAAATGCAATCCGTCTTTTAATCCCAACCGATAAAAAAATTCCTCTGTCTCTGCTCCGCTGTTAAATATCTGGTCGCAATATTTTGTAATGACTTCTTCCTGCTCCGGCGAAAGTGTAGCAATCACTTTTTTGTACGCTTCTTCAACCTCATCTGGTTCTGTCACAGATGACTGGCTCAACTTCCAATCTGCATATGATTTTCCCATATGTTCCGTTATTGTCAAATTGATAAATTCTTCAATCTCTTTTGTCATTTTCATTTGTGAATCCCTTTCCTTTCTCCGGTACCCTACTCCATCAATGTATCCAGTATAGTTTTGATAGTTTCTTTCAGCTTTAGCCCATCTCTCAATCCCATACGATAATAGAACTCATTCAGGTCACTGTTATTATTTGAGGTTTCTGTCATATAGTCAAAAATAACTTTTCTCTGTTTTTGCGGTAACTTCCGAATTACCTTTTGCACTTTCAGTTCCAGTTCTTCATTGAATGGATCATACTGCTCTCCATCATTTTCCTGATAAACCTGTTCCATTCTTTTTCCGATCAGATCATTCAGGAACTCCTCCATATTTTCCGTTAATTCCATCTTTTTTATCTCCCATCAATCTGATTTTGATTGTTTCCAGCCACATCACCGCCCAGCCAGAAAGTACAGGCAGGATATAAAGTATAAAACCTGCCAAAAGCATTCTTCCCACTTCTGTGCCTGTTTCCTGCCCGAATCCATATCCTAAGACTGCTGTAATGCAGATAATTCCAGACAGGACATGAAATGCAGTTGCAGACAGCCATGTGCTGAACATAAGCATCAGTTGTATCAACGTCAGGCATATCCGCACTGGCAATAACAAAATCCTTATAATAATTTTTACAACTACCATGACTGCCTACCCCTTTCACTGTTTTAAATATCTTCGGTAACTATCCAGAACTGAATCTGTAACACCGCTTTTATAGATTTTACGAATATCAACAATCTGTTCATCTTTCAGCAATTTCAACCAATCCAGTAAATCTTTTCTGCTGTTTGCGAAATTGCAACATCTTCCATCTGCATATTCAATCCTGTATCTCATACGCTCCTCCTATACATATACCAATTCACTCAACACAATTTCCTGCACACGATTCCTGATGTTATTACACTGTCGCACCCACTCCATAGGATTCCGTGCCTTTAATTTCTCTGTTACGCCTTCAGCACTTCTCATTTGTGCTTCAATCAGCTCAGACCGTTCCTGTGCCTGTTCGTTAAGATCCGCCAGATAACTGTCCAGTTTTCCAGTCAACAGAAGATAAGAATACATCCCCGATTTATGTTTTTCCAGATATTCTTTCCGAAGCATTCCCCAGTAACCAATCGGTCTGTTTTCCTCCGGCAAGGTTAACATCGGTATGTAATAATCTCCCACCAGCATATAATCTAATCCATTGTTATCATCATGTATTATTTTTCTCTGTTCACTCATGTTCTTCTCCTCTATCAAATCTTCCTCTGCTCTCGCAGATACGCTTCAAATATACTTCTACGAATTAATACTTTCTTTCCAATCTTATAGACTGCCCCGGCTTCATGTGCCATACGGACAACGGGTTTAATTCCCAGCCTGTAATATTCACATGCCATATTGTAGGTCACATAGGCATGGCTCATAAATTCCAGATCTTCATCATCAATCTCATCTGAGAACATCCATACATTACCGCTCATCTGTCATTTCCTCCCTGCCTTTTCCTTTCGCCGGTTCATGAAATCGTTCCAGATAAGTATCAAAAATATCCCTGTTAATCAGTACTGTTCCATCTATTCTGTAAATCGCACCTGCATCACTGGCAAGCTCCAAAAGCTTCTTATGAGAGATGCTGTAAATAATTTCTGCCTGTTGATAGCGCAGATATTGTCGGCGCAATTTTCTAAGCTGCTCTGGTACTTCCTTCATACTTGTAATTGGTTTATAACTTTTACCCATGATGTTTTCCTCCAAAATTAGATTTACTGTTTTACAGAAGCTGACTGCCGGGATATCACTTTCCAGGGACGAAAAAAAGCACCTCTTAGATTAACTCTAAGAAGTGCTCTTACTTCATTGTCAAACCTGTGTCCTTTCACCTGAAATTCGTCATGCTTCATAACGATTCGTCATTATCCCAAATTTTGTTGTCAAATTGTTGTCAAATGCGGTCTGACATCATGATTTTAGACATTTAATATTTAATTTTAGTACAGCTTTGCACCAGCCGGGATATGGTTATCAACCATCAGAAGATGAAGTTTTTCTTCGCCCTCTTCCTCATGGATTGCACTAAGTAACATTCCACAAGAATCAATTCCCATCATAGCTCTTGGTGGCAGGTTTGTGATAGCGATCAGTGTTTTTCCAACCAGTTCTTCTGGCTCATAATAAGCGTGAATACCGCTTAAAATGGTACGATCTGTGCCTGTTCCGTCATCCAGAGTGAACTGTAACAGCTTCTTGGATTTCTTAACTGCTTCACATGCTTTTACCTTTACAGCTCTGAAATCTGACTTGCTGAAAGTATCAAAATCAACCATTTCTTCGAATAATGGCTCTACTTTTACTTTGGAAAAATCAATCTTCTCAACTGGCTTTGTTTCCTGTGCTGCATTGTTTGCTTCGTTCTTCGCAGCCCCCTGTGACTTCATTGTCGGGAACAGCAGCACATCTCTGATCGCCTCAGCCCCTGTCAACAGCATACACATACGGTCGATACCGAATCCGATACCACCTGTAGGCGGCATACCAATTTCCAGTGCGTTCATGAAGTCTTCATCTGTTGTGTTGGCTTCATCATCACCCTGTGCAAGCAGTTCTTCCTGTGCTTTGAAACGTTCTCTCTGATCGATCGGGTCATTCAGCTCTGAGTATGCATTTGCCATTTCCCATCCGTTCATGAAGAACTCGAAACGTTCTACATAGTCCGGATTTTCCGGTTTCTTCTTTGTAAGTGGTGAAATCTCAACCGGATGATCCATAACGAATGTCGGCTGAAGAAGGTGTTCTTCTACATATTCTTCGAAGAACAGATTCAGAATATCACCTTTTTTATGTCTTTCTTCAAATTCAAGATTGTGTGCTTTCGCAAGTTCTCTTGCCTGTTCAAGAGTTTCTACTTCGTTCCAGTCAACACCTGCATATTTCTTAACAGCATCAACCATTGTGATACGCTCGAACGGCTTTCCGAGATCCATCTCGATTCCTTTATATACAATCTGAGTAGTTCCAAGAACTTCCTGTGCAACAAAACGGTACAGGTTCTCTGTCAGATCCATCATGCCATGATAGTCTGTGTATGCCTGGTAAAGTTCCATCAGAGTGAATTCCGGGTTATGTCTTGTATCAAGACCTTCGTTACGGAATACACGTCCAATCTCATATACTCTTTCCAGACCACCAACGATCAGTCTCTTCAGATAAAGTTCCAGAGAGATACGGAGCTTCAGGTCTTCGTTCAGGGCGTTGAAATGTGTCTCGAACGGTCTTGCAGCTGCTCCTCCGGCATTCTGTACAAGCATCGGAGTCTCTACTTCCATAAAGCCTTCATTTCCAAGATATTTACGGATTGCGGTAAGGATCTTAGAACGTTTAATAAAAGTATCCTTTACTTCCGGGTTCATGATCAGATCCACGTATCTCTGACGATAACGGGTATCTGTATTTGTCAGTCCGTGGAACTTCTCCGGAAGGATCTGCAGACTCTTTGAGAGAAGCTTTACAGCAGATGCATGAATGGAAATCTCCCCTGTCTTTGTTTTGAATACTTCTCCTTCAAGACCTACGATATCACCGATATCCATCTTCTTGAATGCTTTATATTCTTCTTCTCCGATACTGTCTCTTGCTACATAAGACTGAATATTTCCCTGTAAATCCTGCACATTACAGAAAGATGCTTTTCCCATCACACGTTTGGACATCATACGTCCTGCGAGTACAACGTGTTTTCCTTCCAGTTCATCAAAGTTGTCTTTCACTTCCTGGCTGTGATGTGTTACGTCATATTTTGTGATCTCAAAAGGATTCTGTCCGTTTGCCTGCAGTTCTGCAAGTTTCTCACGGCGCACCTTTCTTAAATGATTCAAATCCTGTTCCTGTCCATTGTTCTGCTGTGTTGCCACTTTTTTCACTCCTTCTCTCTGCTGTATACCATCTTATACTGAACGATTGATCTTCAGTACTTCGTACTCAATAACTCCTGCCTGTGTCTCAACTGCTACTACGTCTCCGACTTTCTTACCGATCAGGGCTTTTCCTACCGGAGATTCATTGGAAATCTTACCTTCCAGGCTGTTTGCTTCTGTAGAACCTACCAGCTGAAATACGATTTCCTCTTCAAATTCTTTATCATATACATCTACTGTACATCCGATGTTGATGGTATCAAGATCTACATCATCTTCTACTACAACTTCTGCATTCTTGAGGATTTTCTCAAGTTCTTCGATACGTGCCTCGATATCACGCTGCTCGTCCTTTGCTGCATCGTACTCAGCGTTCTCTGAAAGGTCTCCCTGTTCTCTGGCTTCTTTGATCTTTCCTGCTACTTCTTTTCTTTTCACAACTTTTAAATTTTCAAGCTCATCTTCCAGTTTCTTAAGTCCTGTATAGGTGAGTAATGTTTTCTTTGCTTCCATTATAATTCTCCTTACTTACCGACAAATCATTTTCTATTCAAGCCGCAGATACTGATTTTATCCGCATTTAAAGCTACTTTCACAATTTCATTATTATACATATTTCCAGCGGCTGTGTCAACAATTCTTTGCTGGTTTAATATATGCAAAAACGCATTCTCTCATGCGAAAGAACACGTTTTATGTCTATCCGATTTTTTCCATTAAAAGGTTCTCCAGTTCTTCATAACTTTCCACCTGATTGATCTCATCTCTGAGCTTCGCAGAACCCTGCATTCCCTTGGTATACCATGCCACATGCTTGCGCATTTCACGGATTCCGATATAATCTCCCTTGAACTCGATCTGCAGTCTTGCATGACGCAGCATTGTTTCCCGGATCTGGTCTGTGCCCGGTCTTTCCGGAATGGATCCGGTCTCTTCATATGCCAGTAATTCCCTGAAGATCCATGGATTTCCCTGGCAGCCTCTTCCGATCATCACACCATCACAGCCGGTCTGCTCAAACATATCCAGTGCCTTCTGTCCGCTTGTCACATCCCCATTTCCGATTACAGGAATCTTCACTGCTTCTTTCACCTTACGGATAATCTCCCAGTCTGCATTTCCGGAGTAATACTGTTCTCTGGTCCTTCCATGTACTGCGATTGCCGCTGCACCTGCTTCTTCTGCAACCTTCGCAATCTCCGGTGCATTGATACAGGTATCATCAAATCCTTTGCGGATCTTTATCGTCACCGGTTTCTTGATCGCTCTCGCTGTCTTATATACAATATCATAGATTCGCTTCGGATCCTTCATCAACGCCGAACCTTCTCCATTGCGCACGACCTTTGGAACCGGACAGCCCATATTGATATCCAGGATCTGAAATGGAAGTTCTTCGATCCGCTTTGCCTGCTCGGAAATGATGTCCGGATCTTCCCCGAAAAGCTGAAGTGATACCGGGTATTCTCTTGGATCGATCGCAAGCAGCGCCTTGGTATTCTTATTCTTATACCGGAGCGCCTTTGCACTGATCATTTCCATGCACAGAAGCCCTGCTCCCTGTTCCTTGCATAACAGACGAAATGGCAGGTCTGTTACCCCTGCCATCGGTGCCAGCACATAACGGTTCGGAAGCTCTACATTTCCTATCGTCAGTGTCTTTATCATTCAATCTCTTCCCCCAGAAAAAATACTTTGTAATAAAGCTGAAGCTGTGTCAGAAGCTCCTGCTTCTTCTCGTCTGTCTGAATCTCCTTGATCTTCAGACGGCTTCCGATCTCGTCAAACATCGGATCTCCCTCTGCAGAAGTCACTTCAAATTCCAGCTCCCCATTCTCCTCAAATACAAGTGTAAGGATTCCCCCGACATCATGTACATACAGCACACACATGATCTTCAATTCATCTTTGATGTGCTGTGGCAGATTATCAAAATCCGGATTCATATAAAATTTTTCTTCGTAAGAGTTGGCTCCGCATAATACGATCTTATCCTGATACATAAATTCTCCTTCTATACATACCCATAAATTCCACGTACCGAAACTTCTCCGGCAAAGACAGACTTTCTGCTGCCGTCTTCACATTCTACCTGCAATTCCCCGGTCTTGTCAATCCCCAGTGCCAGTGCATCATATTCATGTTCCGGTTCCAGTACACGCACCCGACGCCCACAGTTTACCAGCAGACGGTTATAATCTTCCATGATCGGCTCCAGACTTCCCGCCTCGCAGACCGCTTCGTAGGCTTTTTCAAAATGCTCCATGATCGCAGCGATCAGCTCAAACCTGCGAAATTCTTTGCCCGCTTCGATCCGCAGTGAAGTCGCTGTCTTTGCGATATCTTCCGGAAAGGACTCCATATTGACATTGATTCCGATTCCGATCACTACATGATTGATGTAATCGATCTCTGCGCTCATCTCCGTCAGTATCCCACTGATCTTCTTTCCACTCACGACCAGATCATTCGGCCATTTGATTCCTATATCCAACTCGGTCTTTTCACGCAAAGCTTTCGTTGCCGCATATGCCATGACAAGTGTCAACATCGGTGCATCTGACGGATTCATCACAGGTCTTAACAGAATCGACATGGAAATACTGCTGCCCGCCGGTGATTGCCAGCATCTGCCGCGTCTTCCTTTTCCCGCCGTCTGCGTCTCCGCAACAAAAAGAGTTCCATCTGCACCTCCGGCCTCGCCAAGTGCTTTGGCCCGGTTATTAGTCGAATCGATCTCGTCATAATACTCCAGATTTTTCGCCATCCATTTTGTCTCCAGACAGCTTTTTATCGCATCTGCGGTAATCCGATCCGGAATATCCACAATGCGATAACCTTTGTTTCTCACGGCTTCAATCTCATAGCCTTCTTCTTTTAACTGATTGATTGCTTTCCACACAGCAGTCCTGGACACCTGAAAGTGGTCACAGAGCTGCTGCCCCGACAGATACCCATCGCTCTGCCGGAGCATCTTTAATATCTCCGCTTTCATGCTTATTATTCATTCTCTCCTAAAGTTGCAACCATAACTGCCTTGATTGTATGCAGACGGTTCTCAGCTTCATCAAATACTCTTGACTGTGGTCCTTCAAATACTTCTTCGGTAACTTCTTTTTCTTTGATCGCCGGCAAGCAGTGTGAGAAGATTGTAGTATCTTTTCCTGTACGTTCCATCAGAGCTGCATTTACCTGATATGGCTTTCCGAGACGCTCTCTTTCCTGCTCTTTCTTTTCTTCACCCATGGAAATCCATACGTCTGTGTAAATGACATCTGCTCCCTTTACACCATCAAGGTCATCGGTGATCTCGATAGTTGCTCCGGATTCTTTTGCATATTCGTCACATCTCTTCCACAGAGATTCCGAAGTCCAGAGTGGCTTCGGTGCAACGATTGCTACATCTACTCCGATTTTGGCGCATCCTACCAGAAGGCTGTTCGCAACGTTGTTGCGTCCATCTCCAAGGTATGCAACCTTCAGACCTTTCAGGTGTCCGAATTCTTCTTTCATGGTAAGGAGCATAGCCAGACATTGTGTCGGATGTGTAGTATCTGTCAGACCATTCCATACCGGAACTCCACTGTACTCTGCAAGTACATCTGCGTATCTCTGTTCAAATCCACGGAATTCGATTCCATCGAACATTCTTCCAAGTACACGTGCTGTATCTTCGATACTCTCTTTATCGCCTAACTGGATCTCATTACCTGCAAGGTATGTCGGGATTCCACCTTCATCCTGTGCTCCTACGGTAAATGCACATCTGGTTCTTGTAGATGGCTTTTCAAAAATAAGGGCAATGTTCTTTCCTTCCAGGCTGTGTCCTTTAATTCCTGCTTTCTTCTTTGCCTTTAATTCACCTGCCAGGTCAACGAGATATTCAATCTCTGCCGGTGTATAATCTTCCAGTTTCAAAAAACTTCTTCCTTTTAAATTCATCTTGTAGTCCTTTCTCAGCTTTGCAATCGCATGGACGAATTTCGGCAGTTTTTCTTTTCCCTCATCTGTAAGAGTCCCGTACTTTCTGCTCGTCTCATTCCACAGTTCATCTGCTGTATAAATATTATATTTTGGAATTCTCATGAGCTTCGCACTTGCCTCCAGCATTCCATAGAACAACTCTCTGTCTGAACAGCCGATCGGCAACTTGAGTTTGAAACGATATTCCGTCTTTTCAAGTTCGCTCAAAAGCTTCATTATTTCTACATAATAACACTCTTCTCGTGTTTCTTCAATATAGTAAATCGATCCAGTGAGCCCGTAAAGCGCTCTTTTTGCATCATAATAGCCAATTTTCAAATTCTGTCTGCTCCGCTTTGCCGAAAATTCGAGAATACTGCCAAGTCCTACTCTCGGTTCGATCTCCAGCAGAGAGCCGTCTTCCGGAATCGTCGTCTTCGGCACTCTTCCCGGGCCAAAGATCCTTACCTGGATCAGATCCTTATATCCCCTTTTTAGAAGAGACGCGGTCGGCACATTATTGACCGCACCACCATCAATATATGTCTTGCCGTGCAGCGGTTCATTTTTAAATCCAAGCAGATATGCGCTGGCAAGAAGAAAATCCTCCAGAAGACCTTCCGGTATATCTTCAATACTCAGATCCAGTTCCTTCATATCCGATACAGAAAATGTCAAAAGGCAGAATTCTTTTCCGCATTTCCTGATCTTTTCTTCGTCTACAACCTCATGGATCAATTCCTTAAGCGGTGTAATATCAATTCCACCATCTGCAAGCTTCTTCCAGAGACCTTTCAAAATCTCTCTTATGGATGCCTCTCCATCAAAGAACTGTTCCATCAACTCATCATCCACATCCATAACACGGGAAAATGCCATCTCTTTCCAGATATGTCCTGCTTTCTCCAGATCTCCCATACAAACAAGGGCGCCATTCAGGGCGCCCACAGATGTACCCGCTACTGCACTGATCTTCACACCAGCTTCCGAAAGAGCCCGCCACGCACCGATCTGATACGCACCTCTGGCTCCTCCTCCATCGAATACCAATCCATATTCTTTATTTAAATCGATTATCGGTTTCATCAAATCACACTCTCCTTTGCGCTTGATTTCCCCTCATCACTACCGTCGCTGTCTTGCCGCCTCGAACATCAGAACCGAAGATGCAACCGCCGCATTCAGTGATTCTACCTCTCCACACATCGGAATCTTGATATAACACTCTGCTACATCTGCCACTTCATCCCGAAGTCCGTTACCCTCATTTCCAATTAAAAATGCTGTCCCTCTTGTGTAATCCTCCTGATCGTAGCTGTTCTTTCCTTTCAGATGTGCCGCATAGGAATGAATCCCGGCTTCTGCAAGTACTTCCAGGGTTTCTGGCAAATGCTCTACATACACAAACGGCATTCGGTAAACCGATCCCATCGTTGAACGGATCACCTTAGGATTGTAAATATCCACACAGTCGTGACTCATGATCACGCCGGTTACGCCTGCCGCTTCCCCCGCACGGAGAATGGTTCCCAGGTTTCCCGGATCCTGTAGATTATCCAGCACCATCAGAAGCGGTTTCCTTCCCTGCGCGTCCAGATCCAGCATCTCACATATCTCACAGCTCCTCTGCTCCATCACAAGCAGGATCCCCTGTGGTGTCTTTGTATCTGACACGTGGGAAAATACATGATCTGACAGGATTTCCATCTGTCTTCCCCATGCCGAAAGTCCCAGCTCTTCTCCATATCGGCTGTAAAACTGCTCCGATACATAAACCTCTCTCACCTGCGCACGCGGAGCTTCCCGGTACATCCGGATCCCTTCTACGATATAGACGCCTTCTTCATCACGTGCCTTTCTCTTTTTCTGCCATGTAACAAGCTGTTTTACCCTGGCATTTCCTGTACTGGTTATCATACTGTAATCTCTTTCCTTTTATTCTTTTTCATTACATCTTGAAACGATATCCCACACCCCAGATTGTCTCAATATACTGTGGGTTTGAGGTATCATATTCAATTTTCTCACGGATTTTCTTGATGTGCACAGTTACCGTTGCGATATCTCCGATGGATTCCATATCCCAGATCTCGCTGAAAAGTTCATCCTTGGTATATACATGGTTCGGATGACTGGCAAGAAAGGTCAGAAGATCAAACTCTTTTGTTGTAAAATTCTTCTCCACTCCGTTTACCCACACTCGGCGTGCAGTGGTATCAATCTTAAGTCCACGGATCTCGATCACCTTATTCTCTTCCACGGCACTTCCGATCAGCCGCTCATAACGTGCCAGATGTGCTTTTACCCTTGCCACCAGCTCGCTTGGACTAAACGGCTTGGTCATATAGTCATCAGCCCCAAGTCCGAGTCCTCTGATCTTGTCGATATCATCTTTTTTCGCAGATACCATGATGATCGGTGTATTCTTTTCCGCACGAACCTTACGACAAATCTCAAAGCCATCCACGCCCGGAAGCATCAGATCCAGGATCACCAGATCAAAATCACCGAAAAGCGCCTTATCAAGCCCTGTCTGTCCATCATTTGCAACCTCTACTTCAAATCCACTCAGCTCCAGATAATCTTTCTCCAGATCTGCAATACTCTCTTCGTCTTCTACAATTAAAATCTTACTCATTTATCGGTACCTCCTGATATTTTCTGATTACAAAATACATCACTGTGCCAACACCTTCCCGGCTGGTCGCCCAGATTTTGCCACCGTGATCTTCAATGATCTTCTTCACGATTGAAAGACCGATTCCGCTTCCGCCCTTGGATGAATTCCTTGAAGCATCCGTCCGGTAGAACCGGTCAAATATATTCGGCAGATCTTTCGCTGCGATTCCTTTTCCGTTATCCTCAAGCTCTACCTGAATAAAATCACCTACGTCTTTTACCCGCAGATTGATCAGCCCGTGCTCTCGTTCCATGTATTTCAAAGAATTGCTGACAATGTTGTTGATCACTCTCTTTAACTGTTCCGGATCTGCAATGATCTTCTGATCACCCTCTACATAATTGAAATAACCAAACTCTACATTCTTTGAATCCAGCTCCATCTCAATATCTTCGGCACAGTCATTGAAATAATCGTTGACTGAAAGCGGTGCAAAGTTGTACGGGATCCGGTTTGTATCGATCTTCGCATATAAGGTCAGTTCGTTGATCAGCGTATCCATCTCATTCGCCTTATTATAAATGGTTCCGATATATTTTTCCATCTTCTCCGGCGTATCTGCAACCCCGTCACGGATCCCTTCCACATAGCCCTTGATCGCTGTGATCGGCGTCTTTAAGTCATGGGAAATATTGCTGATCAGTTCTTTGCTTTCCCGGTCACTCTTCAGCTTCTCCTCTGCATTATCTCTCAGACGGATCCGCATCTTTTCAAATGCCTGCATCAGCCGTCCCATCTCATCATCTTTTTCCGGCTTGATCTCAAAATTCAGATTGCCTTCTTCTACGTTCTGCGCTGCTTCCTGCAACTTGTGAATCGGACTGATAATACTTCCATAAATCCACACCATCATGATCATCGCTGTAAATGCCAGAATCAGGACTACTGCGATACATGCGCTTATAATAAACTGCTGGATCTCCGGCATATCTCCCAGCACTCTGATGGATTTTGCAAAATCTTTATATTCCTCACCGGTAATTCCATAAGTATGCTCAATGACTCCGATCTGATAACGCGCAATTCCAAATATAAATGCCGTTGTCAGGATAGTCGGTATCATGATCATCGTCACAAAAGAAATCACCAGTTTCGTCCTTAGTTTCATGCTATATTCATCCTCCATTCATCGTGCACGCCCGGTTATGAGGTCCGTATGGCGCTCACGCAAGTCTGCCTGATAACTAATAGCATATCATAAAAACGGGTGCTTCACATCAAAGCACCCGTAAAATTTTCTAAATTTTTTCTAAAACGATCAAATTCAGAACCTGTTATTAAAGATATTTCTTCAAAGTATCCACTTTATCCAACTTCTCCCATGGAAGATCCAGGTCGTTACGTCCAAAGTGTCCGTAAGCTGCTGTCTGTTTGTAGATCGGACGTCTCAGATCAAGCATCTTGATAATTCCAGCCGGACGAAGGTCAAAGTTCTCTCGAACGATTTCCACAAGCTTATCATCTGCAATCTTTCCTGTTCCGAAAGTATCTACCATGACAGATGTCGGCTGTGCAACACCGATTGCATAAGAAAGCTGGATCTCGCATTTTTTGGCAATTCCTGCTGCTACGATATTCTTAGCAACATAACGTGCTGCATAAGCTGCTGAACGGTCTACCTTTGTACAGTCTTTTCCTGAGAAAGCTCCACCGCCGTGACGCGCCATTCCACCATAAGTATCTACGATGATCTTACGTCCGGTAAGGCCGCTGTCCCCATGTGGTCCACCGATCACAAAACGTCCGGTCGGATTGATGAAGAATTTTGTATTCTCATCTACCATATCTGCCGGAAGGATTTCATCAAAAATGTATTTTTTCACGTCTTCATGGATCTGTTCCTGTGAAACATCCGGATCATGCTGCGTAGAAAGTACTACTGCATCAAGGCGGGCCGGAACTCCATTTTCATCATATTCTACTGTTACCTGTGTTTTTCCATCCGGACGAAGATATGGAAGTGTTCCGTTCTTTCTTACTTCTGTAAGACGTCTTGCAAGTTTGTGTGCAAGAGCGATCGGATAAGGCATATATTCTTCTGTCTCATCAGATGCATATCCGAACATCATTCCCTGGTCTCCTGCACCGATTGCTTCCAATTCTTCATCTGACATCTTGTGTTCCTTTGCTTCAAGAGCTTTATCAACACCCATGGCAATATCGCTTGACTGTTCGTCAATTGCTGTCAGAACGCCACATGTGTCAGCATCAAATCCGTACTTTCCTCTTGTATAACCAATTTCGCGAACAGTATCACGAACGATTTTCTGAATATCTACATATGCATTTGTAGTAATTTCTCCCATTACCATAACAATTCCTGTAGTCGCGCATGTCTCGCAAGCTACACGGCTCATTGGATCCTGTTCCATAAGTGCATCCAGGATCGCATCGGAAATCTGGTCGCACATCTTATCCGGATGTCCTTCAGTTACTGATTCAGAAGTAAATAATAATCTCTCCATCTTTTTTCCTTTCTTTTCTTCTTTGTATCTGCCTCTCTTATCTCTGGAATAATGAAAATCGACAAACAGAATTTCTCTTCTGTCTATGCAAATTTAAAGGTCAGCCCCAAAGGACTGACCTGATATCTCATCATCAATCCTCTTATTGTTCGATTGCTCGCTCAGGTTGGCACCTTCCGGCTTACCGGGGTTGCCGTGGCTTCGCAGGTCCTTTGTACCTCCACCACTCTGAATAAGAGAAAGCGTATTTAATTGTTACCGCTACACATCATAACACTGTCCATAACTTCCGTCAATATACATTTTGGGAAATATGTTCTATCAAAACAGGAATTCCTGTCTTAACCTACTTTTAACTTGAATTTCTGGATCTCACGTTCTGTAGAAACTCTCTCGATCACTGCACCGAGACTTCTGAGCTTCTCTTCAAAACGTTCGTATCCCCTCTGGATATATACGATGTCATCTACGATCGTAATGCCATCTGCGGCCATTCCTGCAATCACAAGTGCTGCTCCTGCACGAAGATCCGGTGCACTGACCCTTGCTCCCGAGAATTTATCTACGCCTTCGATAGTCGCTGCATTGCCTTCAACCTTGACATTTGCACCCATTCTTGCAAGTTCTGAAAGATATTTGAAACGATTCTCGAAAATACTTTCTGTAATCGTGCTTGTCCCTTTACAAAGAGCAAGTGTAACACCGATCTGCGGCTGCATATCTGTCGGGAATCCCGGATATGGAAGAGTCTTCACCTGTGTATTATGAAGATCTCCTTTGGACACAACACGCACTGCATCATCAAATTCCTCTACTTCACATCCGATCTCAACAAGCTTTGCAATCGTAGCTTCCAGATGCTTCGGAATGACATTCATAACAGTCACATCACCTCTGGTTGCTGCTGCCGCAAACATAAATGTGCCGGCTTCGATCTGATCCGGAATGATAGAATAATCTGTCTTATGAAGGCGGGATACACCGCGGATCTTGATCACGTCCGTACCTGCTCCACGAATGTTCGCTCCCATACTGTTCAGGAAGTTTGCCACATCGACAACATGAGGCTCTTTTGCCACATTCTCAAGGATCGTAAGTCCTTCTGCCATCGATGCTGCCATCATAACGTTGATCGTAGCTCCTACGCTTACCACATCAAAATAAATGTGCTTTCCGATCAGACGCTCTGCTTCTGCGATAATCTTGCCATGCTCGATATCCACATAAGCACCAAGCGCACGAAAACCTTTCAGATGCTGGTCGATTGGACGGCTTCCGATATTGCATCCTCCCGGAAGAGCGACTTCTGCTCTTTTATACTTACCAAGAAGTGCTCCGAGCAAGTAATAAGATGCACGGATCTTCTTGATGTAATCATATTCTATATCAAAATTTTCAATGTTGCTTCCGTTGATTCTGACTGTGTGCCGGTCAATACGGTCAACCTCGGCACCAATTCCACTGATTGCTTCCAGCAGAACGTTGATATCGTTGACATCCGGAAGATTATCGATAGTAACTGTCTCATCTGTCATAATCGCAGCTGCCAGAATTGCCAGTGCTGCATTCTTTGCTCCACCGATCTCGACTTCGCCGACCAGCGGATTGCCACCCTTAATAATATACTGTTCCATTTCGCACCTCAATTAACGATTTCTTTCCCTCTGAAATATATCCTGTTCTATACTTCTGTCAAACACTCTATTCATACTCTTTATTATTTCATGAATAAAAAACCTCATACTTTTTATTCTTTCCAGATCTCTCAGGATTTGTATGAAGCTTTTTGTAATAATCCTCTATATCACATATCAGTATAGCATATTTCTATATTCATTGCAAAATTATTTATCTTGCTTTCTTCATTTTCGTAAAACTTTTGTAATAATTTCTTTAAAAAATTTATTGATTTTCCAAAACTTCCATTACATTTTCAATGGTTTCTTCCAGCTCCAGTCCATCCTCTGAAACAGTAATATCTGCATATTTTTCAAATAATACTACTCTTTCGTCATATAGATCCTTCAGCGTCTGCCCGTCCCGAAGTGCAACTCCCCTTTTCTTTGCATTCTTCAGTCTGGAATTGATAACCTCAAATGACGCATGCAGATAAACAATGGTTCCGATCTCTTTGTAATGCTTCATTGCTTCTTCACAGTAAACTACGCTTCCTCCCGGGGAAATCACCGCATGTTCCGCTTCCACATCACGATTGACCTGATTCTCAATACTTAAGAATCCGTCCAGACCTTCTTCTGCGATAATCTCCCGCAAAAGTCTGTTCTCCTGCTTCTGAATCAGCAGATCTGTATCAATAAATTCGTATCCAAGCCGCTTTGCGACTACCACTCCGACGGTACTTTTTCCAACTGCCGGCATTCCGATAAATATAATATTCTTCATATGTACCCTGGCCCACTCCTTACCGAAACTGTGTTTCAGATGCTGTCATTTTTATATCGGACGATATTATAGCACAAGTCCTGTGCATGAAGCAACTGTTTTTTCCTGTTGCCGCCTGCCTTTTCCTCTTCTTTCCATCAATTCCTGGTACATCAGGATTTCTACGATCTCCCGGATCTGTTCCGGAGTATAGGTCTCTTTTTCCCATTTTTCCTGTTTCATGACCTGTTCATACGCCCTGCGACACATCAGGCACAGCTGGAGCTTATCCGGGTACTCATCATAGATCATGCTTCCTTCATATTCCTGGCGGTCGCATTCTTCCTGTATATATGGAAAAATCTTTTTTGCTGTTGCCGGATACATACTTTGCAGGTATTCCCGGTCGCGCTTCTGGATTTTGTCTTCGTCAAATGCGTATGGAATCGGATACATCATATAATAAGGCAATCTCAGGTCCATGTCTGGCACTTCCATTTCTTTTTTCTATGCTTTAGTGTATGCGGTATGGGGGAGTGGGGTTCCTGGGAGGTGGGTGTGGAAGGGGGACGATTTTCCTGTGGCTTGGCAAATGTGCAGTTGAAATTTGTTGATGAAAAGGTTATTTATTAAAATGTTTTTATGAAGAAATGATATTTATTGTGTGGAAATTACTTTACTAGTTTTTTGATTACCATATAGTTTGCTATGAGTAGCAAATCTTTTAAATTATAAAAGAACATATTCTATATTGAAATAATTGGGTTTATGGTATACTGAATTATAGGTATATATTTTTTCATGCTTTACGAGGGAGGACATATATGGATATAATTATCAGACCTGCGGAAACCAGTGATTTTGACAGTGTAGTACATATCCTGAATCAGGTTCAGACTTTGCATGTGAATTGGCGGCCTGATATTTACAAAGAAAGTAAGGATTTTTTCTCTTTGGATGCTTTTCAGGATGCTTTGGATAAAGAAGCTTTTTATGTTGCCGAATCAGAGCACAAGATTATTGGAATTCTGGAGCTTACATACCGGCATATTAAATTTCCTTCGATGCTTACCCGTGATGTAATTTATATCGATACAATGGCGGTTGATGAAAATTACAGAGGTATGGGTATCGGACATCATTTTTTTGAAATGCTAAAGGACTTAAAAAAAGAGAAACATTTTGATGGCATTGAATTACAGGTAAACGCTAAAAATGTTGCTGCATATGAAATGTACAAAAAATGTGGTTTTACAGAAAAGTCAATCAACATGGAATTATTATAAGTAGTGAGGTGCAAAGTTATGAATAATGAAATTGTGAATGCTATGGAGGAACTTGAAAACTGGTTGGCTGATCCGTCTGAACTGGGGCGGAAACCGGCGAAGATTGAGTATACAGCTTCTTTTGAGGATGAGGATGGGATCAAATGTATGATCTTTAAATTCAAGAAATCTTTCTTTGGAAAATGGCTTCTTGGAATCGTCAGTGAATCCGGAACCTTCAGTGAGATGAAGGAATACAATTCTGCCACAGAAACAGAAGATGCAAAATCGTTACTTCATATATTAAAAGAATACTGGAAAAAAATAGCAGAAAAAGAACAGGGATTTATCGAAATTCCGATTGAAAATCTGATCGAATGGGACGAGCCGAATGGGGAAGGTTGTATCGTTTCCGATAAGATCACAAAAGAAGGCTACAAAGTCGGCTACATGCTCCGCGAAGAGCCAACAGAAGGGAATCCGGACAGTGGCTGGAGATTCATGGCTGGTAATGAAGATGACGAATATATGGACAATCCGGATAATCATCATGTCTTTGCACTCAACACCATCTGCAATTACGACAGCGATATTATCCCTTATCTTCATGCCAAAATCGGATCTGCTTTCATACGTGTAGATGAGTCCCATTTTGAAAAATATCATGAATTTAAGCCTATGTTCATCCAAAAGCAATAAATAAGTAAAAATAAACTCTGTTTTTTCCACTTCGCCACAACATCCCCGTCTGCCAATGCACAGGCGTGTGGAAGGTTTGACTTTCCGGCTGCGTTTTGTACTACAGCCATCAAGTCAATGAGACGTACCAGAAAGCCAAACCTTCCACACGCCATCCCATTCGCCACCTACAACTTAATCTTAGCCAGCGCATCCGCAAATGGATTATTCACCGGCTCATCCTTCTGCTGTCTTAAATATTTCTGCACATCCTTCTTGCTGACTCCCGCACCTTCTTTCTTCCGTCTCTCCTGGAACGATGTCAGCTTCTCCTTATGTCCGCAGACACACACAAAAATCTGTCCATCCCCTCTTCCTTTCAGCTGCATCTTCTTGTGACACACAGGACATCTCGCATTCGTTGTCCGTGATACTGTTTCGCGGTATCCGCACTCTCTGTCCTGACAAACCAGCATCTCACTGTTCTTTCCTTTCACTGCAAGCATTCTCTTACCACATCGCGGACATTTACTATTTGTCAGATTATCATGCCGGAACGTTCCAGCTCCCGCCTTAATCTCAGAAACCACCTGATCCGTATATTTATCAATATCCTTCATAAAATCCTTCCGCGAAAGCTTTCCCTTCGCAATCTGCGACAAACGCATTTCCCAGTCTGCTGTAAGTTCCGGCTGTTTTAACTCTTCCGGCACAAGTTCCAGAAGCTGCTTCGCTTTCGATGTAAGATAGATATCTTTTCCACGCTTTTCCAGCAAAAAGCTTTTAAAAAGTTTTTCAATAATATCCGCTCTTGTCGCAACCGTTCCCAATCCTCCTGTCTCGCCAAGCGTTTTCGCCATCGCTTTGTCATGGCTTTCCATATAAGCCGTCGGGTTCTCCATTGCTGACAGAAGTGTTGCTTCATTAAAATGTGCCGGTGGCTCCGTTTTACCTTCTGTCAATGACAACACAAGTCCTTTAATCTCCTGTCCTTTTTCCAGTTCCGGCAGTGTCTGTCCTTTCAAACTCTTTCCAGACTCATATGCTTCTTCCTCTTCTTCATCCTCATCCGAATAGACTTCCTCTTCATAAACAGCCCGCCATCCCTGCGCTTTCACAATCTTTCCAGACGCAAGGAAAGTTTCACCGCCAACCTTCACCGTAACCTGTGTCTGCTCATACTCAAATGGCGGATAAAGCACAGCAAGAAAACGCCGCACAACCAGATCATAAATCTTCCGCTCTTCATTTGTCATATGACTCAGATCCACAAACTGCTCCGTTGGGATAATCGCATGATGATCCGATACCTTCGCATCATTTACAAAAGCGAGCTTTCCGCTCAGATCCTTTTTCTTCGCTGTCATTGCAAGCTTACGGTACGGTCCTGTACCACATGCCTCCAGACGGTCCTTGATCGTCGGAACAATGTCTTTGCTCAGATATCTGGAATCCGTTCTCGGATAGGTCAGCACCTTATGATTCTCATACAGTCTCTGCATGATATTCAGCGTCTCTTTCGCCGAATAGCCAAACCGCTGATTGGCTTCTCTCTGCAGCTCTGTCAGATCATACAAAAGCGGTGCATACGTTTTTTTCGGTGTTTTTTTAATCTCTTCCACTACCGCTTTCTGTCCATCCAGCTTTTTCATCAGTCCGGTCATTTTCTCTTTATCGAATGAGCGATAACTCTTTGACTTCTGATCCTGCCAGGTCAGCATAATATTTTGTCCTTTTGCAGTCATTCCATAATAACCTTCCGGAATAAAACTACGGATCTTTTCTTCTCTCTTTGCAATCATTGCAAGCGTTGGTGTCTGCACACGTCCACAGGAAAGCTGCGCATTATATTTACAGGTCAGTGCCCTTGTTGCATTGATTCCAACCAGCCAGTCTGCCTCGGCACGGCACATTGCAGCATCATAAAGCGCATCATACTCATGCCCGTTCTTCAACTTTGCAAAACCTTCTCTGATTGCTTTATCTGTTACAGATGAGATCCACAGCCTCTTGATCGGCTTTTTGCTTCCTGCTTTTTCCAGAATCAACCTTGCTACCAGCTCTCCTTCTCGTCCTGCATCCGTAGCAATGATAATTTCATTCACATCCTTGCGGTGAATCTGTGTTTTCACCGCTGCGAACTGTTTTCCGGTCTGCTTTATTACTTCAAGCTTAAATGGAGCCGGCTTCATCGGAAGCACATCAATTTTCCACTCTTTATATTTTTTATCGTAATCTTCCGGATCTGCCAGGGTAACCAGATGACCAAGTCCCCAGGTTACAATATAACGCTCTCCTTCAATTGCTCCATTTATCTTTTTCCCACATTTAAGTACACGCGCAATATCACACGCAACAGAAGGTTTTTCTGCAATTACAAGTGCCTTCATTCTGTCTTTTCTACTCCTTTTTATTCTTTTCTGCTACTTCCATCATTGTCTTTAATTTATCCTGTGCTTCGGTCATACACTGGAGTAACAGTGGGTTAAATGTACCGCATTCACCATTTTGGATCATTTCCAGTGCTTTTTCATGCGAAAATGCCTTCTTGTAAACCCGTTCACTCACCAGGGCGTCATACACATCCGCCAGCGATACTACTTGTGCCGAAATCGGAATTTCTTCTCCGACAAGTCCGTCCGGATATCCCTTTCCATCATATCTTTCATGATGCCAGTGGCAAATCTCATATGCAAGCTTGAGCAGCTTTTCATTCCGGTACATATCCAGATTATCCAGCATTTGTGCACCGATTAAGGTATGTGTCTTCATAATCTCAAATTCCTCTTTGGTAAGCTTTCCCGGTTTGTTCAGAATTTTCTCGTCAATTCCAATCTTTCCGATATCATGCAAAGCCGATGCTGTTGCAATCAATAATCTATCTTCCCATGAGAGCTGATATTTTCCTGTCTTTTTCACCAGTTGTTCCAGCAAAAGCTGTGTGATCAGATTGATATGGATCACATGCAGACCACTTTCTCCGTTTCTGAACTCAACAATCTGGCTCAGGATACCGATCAGCATCCGGTTATTTCTCTCTTTTTCGTAAATCTGCCTGGTCACCAGACGGATCAGTCTCCTCTGTTTTGCATATAGCTTGATCATGTTCAGGACGCGTTGATATACGATTTTTGCGTCAAACGGGCAGCTGATGTAATCTGAAACGCCCATCTCATATGCCCGTCTGATATAGCTGTCTGAATCTTCACTGGAAATCATGATTACCGGAATATCTTCAATCCAATGATTCTGGTTCATCGCAGCAAGGACTTCAAATCCATCCATTTCCGGCATCACAATATCGAGCAGCACCAGTGAGATCCCTGTTCCATACCGTTCCAGTTGTTCCAGACATTCTTCTCCATTAGCCGCCTCCAAAATCCGGTAGTCCTCTTTCAGGATCTCTTTCAGAATCTCGCGGTTTATTTCCGAATCATCCACGATAAGGATCTGCTGTTTCAGTTTTTCTGATGCAGAATTTTCTTCCTTTTTCTTTCCATTTTCATCCCATTCTGTGACAACCATATTTTTATAATTTTTAGCTATATACATCTGTCTGTCAGCACTGGCAATAGCATCTTCAATATTGCCTTCGCGGAATATAGCTCCGCCGATGCTGACCGAAAGCTGCATTTTCTCATACTTCGGCACAACCGCATCGTGGATTTTTTCCCGGATCAGTTTTAGCTTATCTTCAAAAATATGCTTCTTAATCGAAGGAAGGATCAGTAAAAATTCATCTCCACCATACCGGATCAGAATATCCGTCTTCCGGATATATTTTTTGATAATTTTCGCAGTCGTTATAAGTGCCGCATCTCCCGCACTATGTCCATAAGTATCGTTATGAAGCTTAAAATCATCCAGATCAATCACTGCAATTCCGGCTTCATCCTCCATGTTTTTGATCTTTTCTTCAAAAAAACGCCGATTATATATCCCAGTCATTACATCCGTATATAGCTTTTCATTATATCCTGACAGTTTACTGATCAGCTTATCATACCCCTCCTGATCAATCTGAATACTCTCATCAAGATTCTGAATCATTTCCATAACATAGGGTCTGCCATCAATCTCAACATAACGCGAGATCACTTGAAATACCTGCAAATCCAGAAATTCAAATTTTATCTTCTGCGTCTGTTCTTTCAGTGCCAGAAGAGAGCTACAGTTCTCGCATTCCTTGTCTTTTTTCCAGAAACTGTAACACTGACACGTTTCAGATAAATCTCCTGCATTTATCCGTTTTTCCCGATCCATCAGCATTTCCCCGTCTACCAGTCTGACAACCTGAAACACTTCCCTCAAAGATTCCATCTTTCGTTCCGCTTCCTGCATTGTCATTTGGTCCTGTTTGTTCATCCCTTTATCCTCTCAATTTTATCCGGCCATCCATACTCTTTTTACGCTATATAATGATGTTGGGGTCAAAAGGTATTTTGACCCCTTTGATACCAGATTGCTACGTGCTTTGCACTCTCGCAATCCTCAAAAACATTCGTAATCCGCTCATTTTTCTTTGAAAAATGGCTACTTACTCATGTTTTTGGCGGGTCAAGAGGTCAAAAATCCTCTTGCAAGCAAGCTTGCATCAGCTTTCTGACCTTTTGCCCCTAGTATCATCATATAATAAAATTATTATAGGCAAATTCCTCCTTATTGTCCAGTTTTCCTTCATTAAAAAAACCGAAAATCCAGCAAAGGATTCTCGGTTTTTAATGCTTTATGACTGAGCTGCTCCAATTCTGGCAACTGCTCTTTTCAGTGCCGCCTCTGCACGACGCATATCTGTGCCTTCCTGCTTCGCAGCAATTCTGTCCTCAGCGCGCTTCTTCGCCGCTTCGGCACGTGCCACATCAATTTCATCCGGCCACTGTGCATCTTCTGCAAGCACCGTTACCCTCTCCTGCAGGATTTCTACAAATCCTCCGAGAATTGCCGCTTTCTTAATCTCCCCGTCATTGTGGATTCGCATCACGCATGGTTCAAGAATCGTCGTCAGCGGAATATGCTTTGCATAGATACCAAGTTCTCCTTCAGTACTTACAAATTCAAGGAATTCGCAGTCACCCTCCAGAAACTTCTTTTCCGGCGAAATAATGTTAAGTTTAAATTTATCTGCCATAGGACGTCCCTCCTATTTCACACGGGCAAGCACGTCATCGATATTACCTGCATTCAGGAAATATCCCTCCGGAATATCATCATGCTTTCCTTCGAGGATCTCTTTAAATCCCTGAATTGTCTCGCCAATTGGAACATAACGTCCTTCCAGACCTGTAAACTGTGTCGCAACGTGGAATGGCTGGGAAAGGAATCTCTGGATCTTTCTTGCTCTGGATACGACCAGCTTATCTTCCTCGGAAAGTTCATCCATACCAAGAATTGCAATGATATCCTGCAGTTCTTTGTATTTCTGAAGAATTTCCTGTACTCCACGGGCTACTTTATAGTGTTCTTCTCCGACAATGTGTGGATCCAGAATACGTGAAGTAGATTCCAGTGGATCTACAGCCGGGTAAATACCAAGCTCTGTGATCGCACGGGAAAGTACGGTCGTTGCATCCAGATGGGCAAATGTTGTTGCCGGAGCCGGGTCAGTAAGGTCATCGGCTGGCACATATACTGCCTGCACGGATGTGATGGATCCGTTCTTCGTGGATGTGATACGCTCCTGCAGCGCACCCATTTCTGTCTGCAGTGTCGGCTGATAACCTACCGCTGAAGGCATACGTCCAAGAAGCGCTGATACTTCGGAACCTGCCTGTGTAAAACGGAAAATGTTATCAATGAAAAGAAGTACATCCTTTCCACCTTTATCACGGAAATATTCTGCAAGAGTCAGTCCTGTAAGTCCGACTCTCATACGTGCTCCAGGTGGTTCATTCATCTGACCGAATACCATCGCTGTCTTTTTGATAACTCCGGATTCTGTCATCTCATAGTAAAGGTCATTTCCTTCACGGGTACGTTCTCCTACACCAGTGAATACAGAATAGCCGCCATGCTCCGTTGCAATATTGGTAATCAGTTCCTGGATAAGAACGGTCTTTCCTACACCTGCTCCACCGAACAGACCGATTTTTCCACCTTTCTGATATGGGCACAGAAGGTCAACAACCTTGATACCTGTCTCCAGCATCTCTGTCTGTGTTGCCTGCTCTTCAAAGCTTGGAGCTTTTCTGTGAATCGGTGCGTATTCAACATCCTTCGGAGCCTCTTTTTCATCAATCGGCTCACCCAGTACGTTGAAGATACGTCCGAGTGTTGCTTCGCCAACCGGAACTGAAATCGGTCCCCCGGTTGCTACGGCGTCCATGCCTCGCACCAGTCCGTCTGTCGGTCCCATGGCGATACATCTTACGATATCATCACCCAGATGCTGTGCAACTTCTACCACAAGTTTTCCTCCGTCCTTGCGCGTAATCTCAACCGCATCGTTGATCTCCGGCAAGTATCCTTCCGAAAACTTAAGGTCAAGAACGGCACCGATAACCTGGGTAATCTTCCCTATATTTTTATCTGCCATTTTCTCCTCCTTACATACAGAAACCTGTATTTATCCGATCGCCTCTGCTCCGGCAATGATCTCGGTAAGTTCCTGTGTGATCGCACCCTGACGTGCTCTGTTATATTTCAATTCCAAATCATCTATCATCTCTTCCGCATTGCTGGTTGCCGAATCCATCGCCTGCATACGTGCACCGTTCTCACTGGCAACTGCTTCCACAAATGCGCCATACAGAATGCTGCTGATATATTTCGGAACAAGAAGGCTGATTGCCTCTTCCGCTTCCGGTTCAAAGTTCATCGGTGTAAGCTGCGCCTTTGCATCCTCTTCTCCCGCTTCTTCCTGCACCTCTGCCGGAAGGACTTTGATCATCGTCGGAATGTGACTTACCGTATTTTTGAAAAATGTGTAGATCAGATAGATCTCACCAATCTCACCATTTTCAAAATCTGTCAGAAGTCTTTTTGTAATACTCTTCGCATCATCATAGGACGGTTCTTCGATCATCTCTGAATAATCAGCGACAATATCATATCCTTTGTGTTTCAGAAGTTCCAGTCCTTTTCCTCCAATTGCATAGATCCGGATATTCTCCTTCGTAAAGGCTTCATTTTCAGTCACCATCTTCACTACATTAGAGTTATATCCACCTGCCAGTCCACGATTGGATGTTACAACAATGACTGCTTTCTTCTTCGAATCATCTGCTTTCAGATATGGATGATTGATATTCCCTGCCTTTGCAAGCAGAGAGGTCATTGTTGCATACATACAGTCAAAATACGGCTTTGATTCTTCTGCCCGGGTTCTTGCTTTCTGCAGCTTTACGGTAGAGACAAGTTTCATGGCTTTTGTAATCTGCTGCGTGCTCTGTACACTGGTACGGCGACGCTTGATATCTCTCATAGATGCCACTTTGTATCACCTACCTTGCCTGAAATTGTTCTTTATATTCTCCGATTGCTTTTCTGAGAGCTTCTTCTACTTCTTCTTTCAGCACTTTGTCATTCTTGATAGATTCCGGAATTTCCGGATATTTTGTCTTAATATAATCAAAAAGTCCGCTTTCAAAAGCCAGAATATCTTCTACCGCAATATCAAGAAGAAGCTTCTTAACTGCTGCATAAATGATAATAATCTGGTATTCTACCGGCATCGGCTGGTACTGCGGCTGTTTCAGGATCTCTTTGATCCGGACTCCCTGTGCCAGACGTTCGGAAGTCTCTGCATCCAGTTCCGATCCGAACTGTGCAAAGGATGCCAGCTCACGGTACTGTGCAAGATCAATACGGATTGTACCAGCGATCTTCTTCATCGCCTTGATCTGTGCCGATCCACCTACACGGGATACAGAAAGTCCGGCATTAACGGCCGGTCTGAAACCAGAGTTGAACATCTCTGTTTCCAGATAAATCTGTCCGTCTGTGATGGAGATAACATTTGTCGGGATATAAGCAGAAACATCGCCTGCCTGTGTCTCGATAATCGGAATCGCTGTAAGTGAACCACCGCCAAGTTCCTTAGAAAGTCTTGACGCTCTCTCTAATAATCTTGAATGAAGATAGAATACGTCTCCAGGATATGCCTCACGTCCTGGTGGTCTTCTAAGAAGTAAGGACAGGGTACGGTATGCCGTAGCATGCTTACTTAAATCATCATAAATGATAAGTACATCCTCTCCACGCTCCATCCACTCTTCACCGATTGCACATCCTGCATATGGTGCGATATATTGTAATGGTGCTAACTCGCTGGCAGTGGAAGCGACAACGGTTGTGTATTCCATCGCATCATGTTCTTTTAATGTCTTTACAATACCTGCAACTGTAGAAGCCTTCTGTCCGATGGCTACATAAATACAGTGCATATTCTGACCCTTCTGGTTGATGATCGTGTCAACGGCAATGGCCGTCTTACCTGTCTGACGGTCACCAATGATCAACTCACGCTGTCCACGTCCAATTGGAACCATGGAGTCAATCGCCTTAATTCCGGTCTGTACCGGAGTATCTACTGCCTGACGGTCAATAACACCGTAGGCAACTCTCTCTACAGGACGATATTTATCTGTATCAATTGGTCCTTTTTCGTCAATCGGCTGTCCTAATGCGTTTGCAACACGGCCGGTAAGTGCATCTCCAACAGGAACTTCTACTACTCTTCCAGTAGTCTTTACCACGTCTCCCTCGTTAACTGCACGGGAATCACCTAAAAGTACAACACCAACGTTGTCTTCCTCTAAGTTCATGACCATGCCGTATACTTCTCCCGGGAATTCCAGAAGTTCACCCTGCATTGCATTCTCCAGACCATGAATACGCGCAATACCATCCGCCACCTGAATAACAGTACCAACATCGGTGGTTTCTAGCTTCGCCGTATAATTCTTAATCTGTTCCTTGATTACGGAACTGATTTCTTCCGGTCTTAAATTAACCAACCCCAACTACACCTTCTTTCTCCAAACTCAACTTTGATAATCCCTTGCTGAGCTTCTCAATCTGCGTTTTAAGACTGCTGTCTAACACTCTGTCTTCTATTCGGATGATCAGACCTCCAAGCAATGCCGGGTCTATCTGATAATCTACTTCAAAGGAAGTGTATTTCGTCGTCTCTAAAAGACGCTTTGTAAGTTTTTCCTTCTGGCGGGCAGAAAGTTCTGTGGCAGAAACAACCTTTACCTTACCAATTCCCTTATATTCCTTCGCCTTGTCTACGAAAAATTCAAAAATCTTTGGAATGTCTTTCTGTCTGTCCTTCTCCACAATAATGCTGAGAAATCCCAGCACCTCATCCGATGCCCGTCCGGAAAATATATTCTTCAGCAAGTCTAACTTCTCTATCTTGCTTACTTCCGGATGATTTAAAAGAGAGAGTAAGTCCGCATTCTCAAGAAGAATCTGCTGCAATGTCTGCACCTCTGATAAAAGGGCATCCATCTTCTTCTCCTCGACTGCCAGCTCAAACAAAGCATTGCCGTAAATACTGCTTACTCGTTT
>ERZ507027.361-NODE-361-length-41922-cov-6.737215_pt1 | contig 41922 bp, 37 predicted proteins | sample MGYA00513163_ERZ507027 | MGnify/ENA metagenome assembly ERZ507027
TTGCAGCAGTTACGATCGGCGGAAACCTTATGGGAATTGTAGGTATGCTTGTTTTTATTCCGCTGCTTTCCGTGTTCTATACTATCTTTCGGGAATTCGTATATCTGCGCCTGAAGAAAAAGCATATCAAACAGGTGACAAAGACAGAAATAGAGGAATATACGGCGGAGGAAATTGTAAATAGTGACATATCAGAGGGGAAATGATATGATGGACTTGTATTGGGATAGTTAAGAAAATCTTATATTTAAGTGGGGGAGTTACTATGTGGTTTGTGTTTGCCTTGCTGTCTGCTGTATTTGCAGCTCTGACCTCCATACTGGCAAAGGTAGGTATTACCGGTGTTAATTCGAATCTTGCAACAGCGATTCGAACGATGGTGGTGCTTGTCATGGCATGGGGAATGGTTTTCCTCACAAATACCCAGGGCGGGATCGCAGCGATCAGCAAAAAAAGCTGGCTGTTTCTGACCCTTTCAGGTCTGGCAACGGGTGCTTCGTGGTTATGCTATTATCGTGCCCTGCAGATAGGCGATGCATCCAAGGTTGTGCCGATAGATAAGCTGAGTGTCGTGATCACACTGGTACTGGCATTTGTTTTTTTGCATGAGAAATTCACAGCAAAATCGATGATGGGATGTATTTTGATCGGTGTGGGAACATTATTGATGGTTTTGTAAAAAGGCATAAGAAAACTATATACAAAAGGAGAGTGTTATGAAAACACGAAAGAAAATTTCAGCAAGGCTGCTGGCGATCATGCTTATTGCTACATTGCTGCTTCCTCTTGCATGGAATGTCCCGGTGGAAGCAGCCGAGGCAAAACAGATCGATGTTTTGTTTAGCCATGATACACATTCGCATTTGAACAGCTTTTCAACCATCGTAGATGGAGAGCAAAAAGAAGTTGGCGGATTTGCAAGGATCAAAACTCTAATCGATGAAAAGAAGCAGGAAGATCCGGACACCCTGGTGCTGGATGGCGGCGATTTTTCCATGGGAACCCTGATCCAGACCGTATACGATACGGAGGCGGCAGAGCTTCGGATGCTGGGATATCTGGGGTATGATGTGACGACTCTGGGGAATCATGAATATGATTATCGTTCAAAGGGACTGGCAAATATGCTGGAGGCTGCGAAGGCTTCCGGTGAGACAGTGCCGGCACTAGTGGTGTGCAATGTGGACTGGGACAGCATGGAGCAGGATGGACTAAACGATGGTCAGAAGCAGATCCGGTCGGCATTTGAAGCCTACGGTGTGAAGGATTATGTAGTAGTTCAAAAAGGAGATGTAAAGGCTGCAGTAGTCGGTGTGTTCGGTAAGGATGCCCTGGAATGTGCACCGACCTGTGAATTAAAGTTCAAGGATCCGGTTGAGGCCGTAAAACAGACGGTAGAAGAGATCCGAAAAAATGAAAAAGTGGATATGATCGCTTGTGTGTCCCATGGAGGAACCTGGGAGGATGAGAACAAATCGGAGGATGAGATCCTTGCAAAAGAGGTGCCGGATATCGACTTGATCATCAGCGGACATACGCACTCAGAGCTGAAAGAGGCAATTCAACATGGGAACACATATATCGTATCCTGCGGTGAATACGGAAGAAATCTGGGATCACTTTCCATGACACAGAAACAGGACGGACGGTGGGAGCTGACATCCTATGAGCTGATCCCTGTTTCTGAGGAGGTAAAACCGGACCGGGCGACACAGGAACAGATCGATGCCCTGATGGATACGGTGGATAAAAATTATCTTGCCGATTTTGGCTATACAAGAGAAGAGGTTCTTGCTGAAAATGATGTTGAATTCAACAGTCTGGAAGAAATGGGCACGAAGCACGAAGAGTTGAATCTTGGTGATATCATATCCGATGCATACATATATGCAGTGGAGAATTCCGAGTATTATGATGGTGATCCGGTTGATGTAGCCGTTGTTCCAAGCGGAACCGTGCGGGATACATACACAAAGGGCGACATCACAGTAGAGGATGTTTTTAATTCCTTTTCACTGGGGATCGGAAAGGACGGTGTTGCCGGATATCCGCTGATCAGTGCATACCTGACCGGAAAGGAGCTGAAGCTGGCAGCGGAGGTGGACGCTTCTGTATCGGATTTTATGACAACGGCAAGGTTATATTGCAGTGGATTGAATTTTGCATACAATCCACATCGGATGATCCTGAATAAGGTGACAGATTGTTATCTCACCAGGGCAGACGGAGAGCGGATCGAGATCCAGGATGACAAGCTGTATCATGTTGTGACAGATCTGTATACCGGCCAGATGCTTGGTTCTGTGATGAAAATGTCCTATGGACTGCTGTCTCTTGAACCGAAGGACAGGAATGGGAATCCCATTGAAAATCTGGAAGATCAGGCGATCATGGAGGGTGACAGGGAATTAAAGGCCTGGGATGCGATCGCAAGATATATGCAGTCCTTTGAGGATACAGACGGCGACGGAATTGCCAATGTGCCGGAATATTATGAGACGACACATGGACGTAAGGTTGTGGAGGACAGCAGAAATATCATTGATCTGGTGAAGCAGCCGAATAAGTTTTCGGCAATGATCGCAGGTATTTGTCTGATCTTTATAGTGATCATTGTGCTTGTGGTATTTCTGATCCGAAGGATGATCCGCAGGATCAAAGTCAGAAAAGGAAAGAGAAATTCAAAATAAATATACGGCTGATAAGAAAGCTGTCGCTTTAGCGGTTAATAGATTGCAAAGCGACAGCTTTTATTTGAGATGAATTGCAATTTCTTTTGTAAAATTGTAGAATGAAAGAGCTTATGAAAAAGAGTCATGAAAGAGAGAATCGGGAAATGAATGATAAAATCGCAGTCTGTCTTGGAAAGGGCGGACAGAGAGATATGGCGGAAGCTTTTTGCAGGAAGACCGGAGCACAGCTCCAGGATAAGCCGGGAGATTTTCTGACGGTGCGGTTTGATTCCAGGGGCGTTTCGCTGTCCGGTTTCGGGCTGACCTATCAGGGGGATTTTGTGGAGACGATGCTTCACAGAGTTACCAGAGGCAGACTTCAGCATGAGATGCTGGTGAAGGCGGTGAAGTCAGATAAGGAGGGAAGGAAGGCCATCGATGCTACGGCAGGAATGGGTGAAGATGCCTTTCTTCTGGCAGCTCAGGGCTATGAAGTGACGCTGTACGAGCAGAATCCGGTGATCGCAGCCCTTCTTAAAGATGCCATTCGCCGTGCCAGAAAAAATATGGATCTGAAAGATATTGCCGGTCGTATGAAGGTGATCGAAGGAAACAGTGTGGAATGTATGTCAAAACTTCTTGATCCGGTAGACGTGATCTATCTGGACCCTATGTTTCCGGCAAGACAGAAATCCAGCCTGATCAATAAGAAACTTCAGCTGATCCAGAAACTGGAACCACCGTGTTCTGAGGAAACGGATCTTTTTGATGCAGCGATCAAGGCGAATCCGGATAAGATCATTGTCAAACGTCCGCTGAAAAGTGAATGTCTTGCCGGTCGGGAACCGTCCTATACACTGAAAGGAAAGGCAATACGGTATGACTGCTATGTGTTATAAAGTCAGACATTATCGATATAAAGATCGCATCGGAAACCTTAAAGCCGAAGCCGTAGGCGTGGTAAGCGGGGAAAAGCATTTTCCCATATTTCCAGGGAATATGATCTTTAAACCACTGACGAAATCCAAGCCATTTTCGACACCACTATATGCTTATGCAGAGGTATTCTGGTCAACGGTCATCAATAAATATTTTATGCCTGCGCCTCAGTACGAGCTGGCGACCTGTGAAGGTTATGAGGAAGTAAATGAGAAATATCTTGATTATGGAACCGCAGTTCCTGTGGCATATAAAGAAGGAGAGTCCCTTCAGAATCTTCTGGAGTTTTTCCGGAAATATCCGGATAAAAAAGTCGACATAGATAATTATGTAAACTATTGCCAGATGTTTTACGATTACCGGGACATCTTTGAATCGGAATTTTTCCAGAAACACGAAGATCTGGCAGAGCAGCTTGCCATGCAGGTACTGATCTCTGTTCTGAAGGGAGACCAGAACTATCATTATGAGAATGTAGCTTTTCTCTGTGATAAAGAGGGAGAGATTATCAGCCTTGCGCCGATGATCGATCATGAATTTTCTACCTATTTCATGTTCCCGGATGATGTTTCTCGACATGTGTACTGGCTGATGGAACTGAGTAAGTCTATTCGTGGCTGGGAAGTGAAACCAGGGGAATATGATAATTTTAAGAATCCGGAAGAACGGAAACTGATGGAAAAAAGTGCCACCTGTATTCACAAAAATCTCTTCTATATAAAAGAACATTACCCGCAGGTAACGGAAGAATTTCTGAATAAAGCAGAAAAACTGAAAACAGCATTGACAGAAACGCCGAAGGATTTTCTGATCCAGGGAAGTACGGAATATCCGGATCATGCGGATTCCAATGCCTGGTGGATTGGAAAAGCCAGATATAAGGACAAAGATGAAGAGAAAGCCAGAACTTATGAATCGGAACTTCGCGGAAAAGAGAAAAAGATTGATTTTCGAGATGTCAGCATCAGTGCAATAAATGAAATAAGATCCATCTTAAGTCAGATGGAAGAAGTTTTGGGAAAGAGAGAATAAACAAATGGAACAAACAAAAACAACGTTGACAAAAACCTGGGTGGTGGCGGCACTTGCCTGTGTCTGCTGTCTTCTCTGGGGAAGTGCGATCCCGCTGATCAAGACAGGATATCGTCTGATGCAGGTGGATTCTGCAGATACCGCAAGCCAGATCGTTTTTGCGGGAGTGCGTTTTGCACTGGCAGGGATTCTGGTACTGATCTTTGCGTCCATCAGTGAACGGAAAGTGATGATCCCGGACCGGACGATCCTGAAATATGCAGTACCGGTCTGCCTGGCGCAGACGGTGTGTCAGTATTTCTTCTTTTATATCGGAGTGGCGCATACTTCCGGAGTAAAAGGTGCGATCATCACAGGCCTTGGAAACTTTATCGCAATTCTGTTATCCTGTTTTATTTTCCGTAAGGAGCGTATGACAGGAAGAAAGATGATCGGATGTATCTTGGGTTTTGCAGGCGTCGTTGTGATCAACCTGATGGGAAATTCCCTGGATGTAGGATTTAAGCTTACGGGAGAAGGATTTATCCTGATCGCGCAGTTTTCTTATGGAATGTCTACAGTACTGATTAATATTTTTTCCAGAAAAGTGTCGCCGGTAATACTCAGCGGAACACAGTTTACCATGGGAGGAATTGTTCTGTTCCTTATCGGAAAAATAATGGGCGGACATCTGGGAGTGGTGAATGCAGCAGGAATCGGAATTATTTTTTATCTTGCGATGGTTTCCGCTGTGGCTTATACGCTGTGGTCAGTGCTGCTTGCATGGAATGATGTATCCAGAGTTGCCATTTTTGGATTTGTAAATCCGCTGTTCAGTGTGATTTTGTCTGCACTGGTCCTGGGAGAAGTACGTCAGGCATTTAATCTGGGAAGCCTGATCGCACTGTTCCTTGTCTGCGTGGGAATTTATGTGGTAAATCGTAAAGATAAAGCGTCTGTTAATTGACAACTTTTTTCGGAAAAATCATATTTATTAGTGAAACTTGGATATATTGCCAAGATATGGGAGGGATAAAACATGGCAAAGATCAAAGTGATCAAAAAGAATGACGAGTATTCTTCCGACTATAAAGTAGGAGATATCCTAGAGGTGACAGGAACCTGGTACGGTGGATTTAATGTAAACAGCGTAACAGGAATCCCACTGTGCCTGGATAAAGATGAATGTGAGGAGATTCTGGAAAAAACAGATCTTTCCCATGAAGAATATGAGGCGGCTGCGTCCTACTGGAAGAAAAAAGACGCAGAAAGTGTAAAGCTGGATGAAGCGAAACTGAAGAAAGCAGTGGAAAAGTATATCCTGGCCAATAAAACCTGTGCACTGGCAACGGGTGCGGGAGAGTTTGTGCGCTGCACACCTATCGAGTATACGTATCATCACGGTGCATTCTGGATGTTTTCCGAAGGTGGCGAAAAGTTTGCCGCACTGGAAAAGAATAAGAATGTTTGTCTGGCTATTTTTGATAAATATGAGGGCTTTGGCAAACTGAAGGGAATGCAGGTGACAGGAGAGGCAGAACTTGTGGCGCCGTTTTCTGATGAGTATAATGCAGCGGCAGAGTTTCGGAAGATCCCGCTGGATGCGCTGAAAAAAATGCCGCGTACCATGAACCTGATCAAGGTGCAGCCGAAGAAGATTGAGTTTCTGAATTCTGATTTTAAGAAAGATGGTGCAGATTCCAGACAGATGCTGGAATTCTGAGAAGAAAGCTTGTGATTTTGCGAACAGCAGTGTTCAATGTTTACAGTATGTGCGTTGTTCATAGTACAAATTGATTTTAACACAGTATTGTGCTAAAATTATTTCATGAAAAATATGAACATATAAATCAGCATACCAATAACCGCAGAACTTAATAATGATTACACAAATTCTGCATCACCAGGCGAGGAGGATCAATATGGAATTTCAGAAACTGATCGAAGAGAGAAGAACCATCCGTAAATACAGCCCGGAGGGAAAGATCACAAAAGATGAGCTGCTTACCATAATCAGGGCGGCACAGGAAGCACCAAGCTGGAAGAACTCCCAGACAGGAAGATATTACTGTGTGACATCTGAAGATATGGTAGAGAAGATCAGCAAAGAATGCCTTCCGGAAATGAACCAGCCCAAGGCAGAGAATGCGGCTCTGATCATTACTACTTTTGTACAGAACCGTTCCGGTTTCCAGAAAGACGGTACACCGGATAATGAACTTGGAAATGGCTGGGGCTGCTATGATCTGGGACTTCAGAATGAGAACCTGGTTCTTAAAGCATGGGAGCTTGGTTATGGAACTGTGATCATGGGACTCCGTACAGGAGATAAGCTCCGTGAGATCCTTTCCATTCCGGAAACAGAGACCGTAGTTGCAGTGATTGCAATCGGAAAAGCAGCAGAGGAGCCTGCACGCCCGAAACGTAAAGATGTGGAAGACATTGTGAAATTCTTTTAACCGAATCAGGGAAGTCCTTTTCGGGATTGCGAATATCCGCTTGACACAACAGAAATCATAATAGAAATCATAACAGAAATGCCCGGTACATGCGAAAATGTCCGGGTATTTTTTAACAGAAATTAAAGAGCAAAATGGACTAAAAAATATTGCCGGAAGAAGTGAATTCTGTTATCCTGTAAGAAGACAGAAATCAACGATCATTCAAAAATCTTACAAAGGATAAACATAAATTGCAGAGAAAAAAGCAATACACCAAAAGTAAAGGAGGTTTTTAATCAATATGCAAATCATACATGAAACTGAATACGAAGAAACCATGAAAAATACCGTAGAGCCATATCTGTCAGCCCGGAGAAGAGAACTATATGTACCGGGAGCAGACTACCCATTTCGTAATGAAAACAAACGGATCACAGGTAAGATCCACATGCTGCAGTATCTGTCTGATGCGCCAAAAGGTGTGGTGGTCATCAGTCACGGTTTTACAGAATCCGCAGCGAAATACGATGAAGTGGCTTACTATTTTCTGAAAGAAGGCTACCACGTGTATATTCCGGAACACTGTGGTCACGGCCGGAGTTACCGCCTTACTGCAGATCCGTTCCTGGTACACATCGATACCTGGAGACGTTATGTCCGTGATTTCCTGAAAGCATGCCGCTACATAAAAAAAGCTCACCCGGATCTGCCACTGGATCTTTTTGCACATTCCATGGGAGGCGCCATTGGCGGTATTGCGGCAGCCTGGGAGCCGGACTGGTTCCACAAAGTAATTCTTTCCTCCCCGATGATCCGGCCTCTTACCGGAAATGTTCCGTGGCCTGCAGCCACCGGAATCGCTCTGGAGAAGTGCATTCTGGGAAAAGATGAAGAATACGTAGCAGGCAAAAAACCATACGATGGCGGCGGTTCTTTTGAGACAAGTTCCGCAACATCAAAACCAAGATATGAGCGTTACAAAAATCTCCGCGCAGAGCACAAAGAACTCCAGACCTGGTCTCCGTCCTACGGCTGGCTCTGGGCTTCCGCAGAGATGAGCTGGTATCTGCGTCTTTACGGATGGAAAAAGTATACCGCACCAATGCTGCTCATCCAGGCCCAGACCGAAGATCTAGTGTCTGTCCGTGCCCTGAAGAATTTTGCCGGAAAGATCAACCGTCAGGGAAAAACCACCTGCGATTATATCCATATGATCGGAACAAAACATGAGATCTACGAAAGCCGCGGCAAGATCCTGGAGAAATACTGGGGATATATGCTTGCATTCCTGGATGACGAGGAAAATGATACTGACCGCAGATGAGTGTTTTATTCACTTTCTTTGTTTATCGCAGTAAAATTATAAAGCTTTTCTCTTATACATTCGACAGAAAATGTGCTATAATTTAAAGAATCGTCTTTTTTGTACAAACAAACGTACTGACCGAAAAGACAAAATTAAATAAGGGAAGGGTTATAGAATGTTATCTGTTATTGAATCAGTGAATGCTGCCATAAACAATTTTATCTGGGGCGTTCCTGCAATGATTTGTATTATTGGTGTGGGTCTTTATTTAAGTATCCGCACGAATTTTCTCCAGATCCGGAAATTTCCCTATGCCATCAAGGTAACCATCGGACGTATGCTTCGTAAACGTGAGGCTTCCGATGGAAGTCTGACACCGTTTCAGGCTGTCTGTACCGCCTTGGCTGCTACCGTGGGAACCGGAAATATTGCAGGTGTCGCAGGTGCCATCGCTATCGGAGGACCGGGAGCCGTATTCTGGATGTGGATTTCCGCAATTCTGGGAATGTGTACGAAGTTTTCCGAGGTAACACTTGCGGTACATTTCCGTGAGACCAATGCCAACGGAGATCTGGTTGGCGGACCAATGTATTACATCAAGAACGGCCTTAAGAAACACTGGCACTGGCTGGCATATCTGTTTTCCGCTTTTGGTGTGCTTACTGTTTTCGGAACCGGAAATGCAACCCAGGTTAATACCATTACAACAGCTATTGATTCTGCACTGATCAATTACAATGTGATCGCTGCAGACAATACTTCTACGGTAAACCTTGTTATGGGGATCATCCTTGCGATTCTTGTGGCAATGATCCTGCTTGGCGGAATCAAAAGGATCGGCCAGGTTACAGAAAAGCTGGTACCGTTTATGGCATTGTTTTATATTATTCTTGCCGTCGGTGTAGTTATCATCAACTGGAAAAATGTTCCGGGGGTTTTCAGCGCTATCATCAGAGGGGCATTTAATCCGGCATCTGTGACAGGCGGCGTAGTAGGAAGCTTTTTCATGAGTATGAAAAAAGGTGTTTCCAGAGGTATTTTTTCCAATGAGGCAGGTCTTGGTACCGGTTCCATCGCACATGCCTGTGCAGACACCAGAAAACCTGTAAAACAGGGATTTTTCGGGATCTTTGAGGTATTCACGGACACGATCGTGATCTGTACGCTGACAGCGCTTGTCATCCTCTGCAGCGGGGTGCCGGTTGGTTATGGCGCAGCAGCAGGAGCGGAGCTTACCATCAGCGGTTTTACCAGTACATACGGAAACTGGGTTTCCATCTTTACAGCAGTTGCCATGTGCTGCTTCGCATTTTCCACTATCATTGGATGGGGACTTTACGGAGCCAGATGTGCGGAGTTCCTTTTTAAGGAAAAAGCTATCAGACCTTTTATGGTACTGTACTCTCTGGTAGCAATCATCGGCGCAACTGTTGACCTTGGACTTCTCTGGAGTATCGCAGAGACCTTCAACGGTCTGATGGCGATCCCTAACCTTATCGCAGTATTCCTGCTTTCCGGTGTGGTTGTAAAGCTTGTGAAGGAGTACTTCGCCGGAGAAGGAAAGAACGCCTGAAGGAGTTTTTGAAAAAAAAACTTGACTATCAAAACAAACAGAGTTAGAATTGGTTTAACTCATTAAAGAGTTAACACATAACAGAAGTAAATTCCATGAAGGGAATCAGTAAAGACAGAGGAACCGTCTTCAGAGAGCTGTGACTGGTGTGATGCAGCGTCGGAACTGCCTTGAATATCATCCCTGAGAAGGAAAGCCGAAAGTTTCAGACAAGTAAGTAGGTTTTCACGGGTACTTCCCGTTACAGAAGTCGCGTATGCCGGTACGTTGCAGAATCGTGCTTGTTTCAATGGAGAAACAGGGTGGTTGCGGAATTTTATATCCGTCCCTGAGAGGGGACGGATTTTTTTTATCCAAAATCCCGGGGTAATGGTCTGAAACCGGAAAAAATACACAAAAGGGGAAAGAGTATGAAAGTGTACAAAAAACTCATGAACGCACTTGCAGCAGTAGAAAAAATCGTACTGGTCATTTCCACACTGCTGATCCTTGTGCTGACTGTGGGAAATGTTTTTTCCCGTAAAGTCATCCACCGCTCATGGTCTTTTACAGAAGAACTTGTTGTAGCGGTGTTCGTTCTCATCACACTTCTGGCAGCAGCACTTGCCTGCCGCGAAAAAGGAGGACTGGTAAGTCTGACATTGTTTACAGACCGTCTTCCGAAAAAACTGGAAAAACCATCTGTGATCCTGATCACGGTTCTCAGCATTGTTTTTTCCGCAATCCTGTTTAAATACGGAATGGACAAAGTTCTTACACAGCTGGCAAACGGCAAGAGAACTTTCGTACTGAACTGGCCGGAGTGGATCTTCTGGTCCTTCGTACCGATCGGAGCAGGCTGTATGATCCTTCATTTTATTGAGTACTGTCTGGACTTCTGCCTGAAAAAAGATGATGAAAAGGAGGACAAATAAATGATCAGTGCAATCTTATTTATCTCCTTCTTTATTTTCCTGATCCTGGGACTTCCCATTGCGATCTGCCTGGGTCTGTCATCTGTATGTGCCATCCTTTATTCCGGCACATCACTGACCATCGTAGCTACAAACATGTACTCAGGAATCAGTAAATTCCTGCTTCTTGCCATCCCGTTCTTCGTTCTGTCCGGAAACATCATGGCAAAAGCCGGTATTTCCAAACGATTGATCAACTTCGTAGACACCTGCGTAGGACACAAAAAAGGTGGTATCGCTATCGTATGTGTTATCGTAGCATGTTTCTTCGGAGCGATCTCCGGTTCCGGTCCTGCAACGGTTGCAGCACTTGGAGCAGTACTGATCCCGGCTATGGTTGAGCAGGGCGGTTTTTCCGCACCGTTTTCCACGGCATTGATGGCAACCTCCAGTTCCATCGCCATTGTCATACCGCCGAGTATCGCATTCGTTGTATACGCTTCTATCACAGGTGTATCTATTGCAGATATGTTCATGGCTGGTATCGTTCCGGGACTTCTGATGGGTGTTGCTCTTGTGATCATCGTTATGATCGAGGCAAAGAAACATAACATTCAGCCATCCCGTGAAAAAGCTTCCGCAAAAGAGCGCTGGGATACATTTAAAGATGCATTCTGGGGATTCCTGATGCCGGTTATCATCCTCGGAGGAATTTACGGTGGTATCTTTACACCAACTGAGGCTGCAGCAGTATCTGTTGTTTACGGTCTGTTTGTTGGTATGGTGATCTACCGTGAGGTTAAGCTCAAAGATCTGTTTGACATTCTTGTGGATTCTGCAAAGACAACAGGCGGAATCATGCTGATCGTAGCGAGTGCTTCCCTGTTCTCTTTTGTATGTACCAAGTTTGGTATTGCAAATGCGGCATCGGAGCTTCTTGCCAGCATTGCACATAATCAGTTTACCTTCCTTCTGATCGTAAACATCATTTTCCTGATCGCAGGATGCTTCATTGATGCAAACTCTGCAATGTATATTTTTGTACCGATCATGCTTCCGGTATGTAAGGCTCTGGGCTATGATGTGGTAGCATTCGGTGTTATGGCAACAGTTAACCTTGCGATCGGACAGGTAACACCTCCTGTAGGTGTAAACCTTTTCGTTGCCATCAGTATCAAGATCAAAAAAGGTCTGGAGGTTACTCTTCAGCAGATCTCCAGAGCAGTTATGCCGATGATCGCTGCATCCGTTGCAGTTCTTCTGATCATCACTTATATTCCGGCTGTTTCCACAGCTCTTCCGAAGGCGCTTGCAAAAGAGGGCTCCTATACAGGAGACCAGTCTTCTGACACAGGAAGCCAGAGCTCCAAGGATGCCGGAGACGGAAGTGATTCCTTTAATACCATCGCAGATTACAGTGATCTTGACTGGCCGGAGATGACATGGAACTTCGCATGCTCTACAACGGAGACAAGTACCTGGGCTGACGGCGGACGTAAATTCGGTGAGCTTATGGAAAAAGCAACCGGCGGAAAAGTCAAGGTTAATATTTATGCAGCAGACCAGCTGACAAACGGAAATCAGTCCGAGGGAATCCAGGCACTGATGAACGGAGACCCGGTACAGATCTCCATGCATTCCAATCTGATCTACTCTGCATTTGACCCGAGATTCAATGTAGTATCCCTGCCGTTTATCTATGATTCTTACGATGACGCAGATGCAAAATTTGATGGTGAGGCCGGAGAAAAGCTGAAAGAAATCCTTGGTGAGTACGGACTTCACTGTATGGGAATCGCAGAGAACGGTTTCCGTGAGCTGACAAACAGCAAGCATGAGGTAAAATCTGTAGATGATATGAAGAATCTGAAGGTTCGTGTAGCCGGCTCTAATCTTCTTATGGAGTGCTATAAGAGATGGGGCGCAGATGCCACAAATATGAACTGGTCCGAGACTTACACAGCACTTCAGCAGAATACGGTAGAGGGCGAGGAGAATCCGTTGCCTGCCATCGATGCAGCCAGTGTACAGGAGGTACAGCCATACTGCTCCATGTGGGATGCCATCTATGACTGTCTGTTCTTCTGTATCAACCAGGATGTTTACGATGCACTGACACCGGAGCAGCAGGCTGTTGTTGATGAGTGCGGCCAGAAAGCCGTAGAGTATGAGCGTTATATCAACCGTTCCAGCGATGATGAGATCAAAGCACGCTGGGCAGACAAAAACGGTGTGACTTTCACAGAGAAAGCTGACATGGATATCGATTCCTTCAAAGAAGCGGTAGACGGCGTAGATGAGTGGTTTGTTCAGGAGCTGAAAGATCAGGGCTATGACGATGGCCAGGATCTGGTAGATCTGTTTACAAAGTAATCTTCATACATAATCATAAAAGGGTAAAATAGCCGGAAAGAGGCAGTTCTGAGAAGATTTTTCAGGGCCGCCTCTTTTCTTTGTGGGCAAAAGATTATATACTGGTAACAGTCCGGTGTCTGCCGGACAGGAGTATTATTGAGATAAAGTAAAGGAAGAAATATGATAAAAATTGATCTGATAACCGGATTTCTCGGATCCGGGAAGACAACATTTATAAAAAAATATGCCTCCTATCTTCTGAAAAAAGGCATGAACATCGGTATCCTGGAAAATGATTTCGGGGCAGTAAATGTGGATATGATGCTGCTTCAGGATCTGATGGGAGACAACTGTGAGCTGGAGATGGTTTCTGGTGGATGTGACGCGGACTGTCACAGACGTCGATTTAAGACAAAACTGATCGCCATGGGAATGTGCGGTTATGACCGTGTGATCGTGGAACCATCCGGAATCTTTGATGTGGATGAGTTTTTTGACGCCCTCCATGAGGAACCACTGGATAAGTGGTATGAGATCGGAAATGTGATCGCTATTGTGGATGCCAAGCTTGCGGAGGATTTTTCTGCGGAAGCGGATTATCTGCTGGCTTCTGAGGTGGCAGATGCAGGCTATGTATTACTGAGCAGGAGCCAGGAAGCCACGGTGGAAGAGATCAGCAGCACAAAAGAGCATCTCAACCGTGCACTTGGCCAGATCCAGTGCAGGCGCTGTCTGGACAGTGAGATCCTCACCGGAAACTGGGATGATCTCACAGACACAGACCTGGAAAAGATCCTGGATTGCGGGTATGTGGCAGAGGATTACGTGAAGGAATCCTATGCGGAAGGCGGCGGATTTGATTCTCTGTTTTTTATGAACGTTCATAAAAGCGAGGAGGAACTTCATGAAACTGCAGAAAGGATCCTGAATGATCCATCCTGCGGAGATGTTTTTCGCGTAAAAGGTTTTCTCAGAAAAGAAGATGGACAGTGGCTGGAGCTGAATGCTACCCGCCATGAGATCTGCATCCAGCCGGCAAAGCTGGGACAGGAGATCATGATCGTTATTGGGGAGAAACTGAATAAAGAGGTAATTGATGGATACTGGAAATAATACTGCAGGAAAAACAGCGCCGGAGAGATACGTTTCCGAGAAGGCTTTTGAAGAGTTGCCAGATGCTTTTCAGAAGCTTGCAGAGCTGCTTGATGAAGATCAGTTTGAGCTGGTTGCAGTAAATGAAAAAGATTCTCAGGATATTTATGTACAGGATGGGGAGATACGTCTTGTGTATCTTATGAACGACGCGGTAGAAAGTTTTCTCGTCTTCGGAAATGCCCGTATGACCGGTGTATACAAGCCAGACTATGAAGAGGAGATCCTGGCAGACTTAAGCCATCAGGGCAGGGAATACATTCTGGTGGTGCACCAGGACGATTCGGTAGTGACGCTGTTTTTTGAAACCCTGACTCTGGAAAAACATCTCTACGATTACAGTCAGATCGGACATTTCTGGGTGGAAGGATATGAATATCTGCGGCAGCTGGAGTACCGTCTGGCGATCCTGCGTGACAAATATGATTATATTGGCGGGGACAGCTGCAATGCTCTGGAGGAGAAGCTTTCCTCACTGGTGGAGTTCCCACCTCTGAACTACTGCTGTTATCCGGCTGTTCCGGAGAAATATATTGTGCCCAGGGAAGAGCCGTGGATCCCTTCAGAAAGAGCTGTTTCGGTAATGAAAGAGATTGCACGTGAGGCGGGAGACCGCACTTTTGTCAGATGGCTGGGGATCTATCGGAGATTTCCGTTTAAATGGATAGCACGGAAGCTGGCAGGAATGCTTCACCGCACGAAACACATCCAGGTGACAATGTGCCTTTCCGGGAAACTGCAGGAAGCTTCTGCCGGATACGGAGATCGTTCTTTTGGAAAAGAAGCGGATGAACAGTTGAAAGTTCTGGTGGAAAAAGCCCGGGGAAAACAGGCAGAACTGAAAAAACAGGGAACAGAGTCGGAAGTGCTCAGGGAGGAACCTTTTACCATTGCCAGAGATTCTCTTGGATTTAAAGTTTATCTTATGAAATGGAACAAAGGAAGAAAAGACTGTACCGTTGAGATTGAAGAAATGTGACAAAGGAATTTGTTATTTACAGGAAATATCTGTGAAGTGTTTTTGCCCGGCGGGGATTGCTTTTTTAAAAACACTGGGGTATAATCTAACGGAAAGAGTTAAGAACAGCCCTTTAATTAAGAAAGGAGATTTTGAAAATGAAAGTAACACATATTACAGATATTGATAAATTTTTTGAGGTAATTGACAGCTGCAAGGGTAGAGTAGAGCTTGTAACAGGAGAGGGAGACAGACTGAACCTGAAATCCAAGCTTTCCCAGTATGTATCTCTTGCAAACATCTTTTCCGCTGGTGAGATCCCGGAGCTTGAGATCGTTGCAGCAGAGAAAGAGGATATCGACAAGCTTATGAACTTTATGATCAACGGCTGATAAGAGGAACGATTTTCAGGGATGTGAGCTTTTCACATCCCTGTCTTAATCTGGATGCAAAACAGAACACGAATGTCTGTTTTACAAATTGGATATAATGATAGCAGAGAAAGAAACACGAATTTTTCTCTGTCATCATGATCATAACAGGATACAACCAGGGGGTATAAACGCTTCCTGGTCAAACTACGTTAAAAGGAGTGTATACAAAATGGTAAAAATTGATATTATCTCCGGTTTCCTTGGCGCCGGAAAAACAACTCTGATTAAAAAACTTCTGAAAGACGGATTTCAGGGTGAGCAGGTCGTGCTGATCGAGAACGAGTTTGGTGAGATCGGTATTGACGGCGGCTTCCTGAAAGAGGCAGGAATTCAGATCCGTGAGATGAACTCCGGATGTATCTGCTGCTCTCTGGTTGGAGATTTCGGTACTTCCCTGAAAGAAGTTGTTACCAAATACAACCCGGACAGAATCCTCATCGAGCCATCCGGAGTTGGTAAACTTTCTGACGTTATCAAAGCTGTACAGGGTGTTCAGGATGAAGTTGACATCAAACTGAACAGCTATACAACTGTTGTTGATGCCAAGAAATGCAAGATGTACATGAAGAACTTCGGTGAGTTCTTTGACAATCAGATCCAGTATGCAGGCGCCATCATCATGAGCCGTACAGATATCGCAACTGAGAAGAAAGTTCAGGAGTCCCTGGAGCTTCTTCGCAGCCTGAATAAAGATGCAGCCATCATCACAACTCCGATTGAGAACCTTGACGGAAAGAAACTGGTAGAGGTTATGGAGCATCCGGTATCTCTGGAGCAGGAAATGCTTGAGGAAGAGCATGAGCATCATCACCATCATCATGATGACGAGTGTGGCTGCGGCCATGACCATGATCACGAGGAGCATGAGCATCACCATCACCACGACCATGATGAGGAGTGCGGCTGTGGACATGACCATCATCACCATCATGCAGATGAGGTCTTCACAAGCTGGGGCCGTGAGACAATTAAAAAATTCACACGTGAGGGACTTGAGAAGATCCTTGAGGCACTTTCCGAGTCTGACAAATATGGTATCATCCTCCGTGCAAAAGGAATGCTTCCGGCAGAGGACGGAACATGGATCTATTTTGATATGGTTCCGGAAGAAACCGAGATCCGTGAGGGCGCACCGGAATATACAGGCCGTCTGTGCGTGATCGGTTCCAAACTTGACGAGCATGCTCTGGAAGAGCTTTTTGGAATCGCATAAAAACAGAACATAAGAGAAATTTTTCAGATTTTATATTACAGAAAGGAAATGGATACTGTCCGGATTAACGGATAGTATCTTACAGGATAAATTTATGGAAGAGATCAAAGTTCCCATTTATCTGATCACAGGTTTTCTGGAAAGTGGCAAGACCTCTTTCCTGAGCTTTACCCTGCAGCAGGATTATTTTCAGGTTGAGGGAAAAACACTTCTTATCCTCTGCGAAGAAGGAGAAGAGGAGTATGATGAGGAAGCCCTGAAAAAGAGCAACACCGTTGTGGAGGTTATCGACAGCGAGGAAGAACTGACACCGGAGAGACTTGCGGCAATGGATATCCTGCATCAGCCGGAACGTGTGATTATTGAGTACAATGGCATGTGGCTGGTAAGCAAGTTTGAAGAGATGGAAAAACCGGCGGGCTGGGGTGTGGAACAGCACATTACCTGTGTGGATGCCAGCACATTCCAGGTTTATATGGCCAACATGAAGTCCCTTTTTATGGACATGGTCCGTAATGCAGATATGGTTATCTTTAACCGCTGTCAGGAAGAGGATCCGCTTCCTTCCTACAGAAGAAGCATCAAGGTGGTAAACCAGCGTGCAGAGATCATCTTTGAGGATGAAGAAGGCGAGCTTGGTGATCTTTTTGAAGATGAGATGCCGTTTGATATTGATGCACCGGTGATCGATATCCTTCCGGAGGATTACGGCATCTGGTTTGTAGATTCCATGGATCATCCGGACCGTTACGTCGGAAAAACTGTCCATTTCAAGGCACGTGCCCTGAAACCGCGTGGAATGGGAAGCAAATTCTTTGTTCCAGGAAGAACAGCCATGACATGTTGTGCAGATGATACCACATTCCTGGGATATATCTGCAAAAGCGCTTTTGCCCCGAAGATTGCAGAAGGACAGTGGGTGGAAGTTACCGCGAAGGTTGCTTTTGAGAAGAGAATGGAATATCAGGGAGAGGGTATTGTACTTTATGCAGAGCATGTGGAAGTGTGCGAGCCTCTTGCTGATGAGATGGTATATTTCAACTAACTGAGGAGTTTTTATGTATTTAATTGCAGGTTTGGGAAATCCGGGAAAGCAGTATGAGGCTACCCGCCATAACATGGGATTTGACACCATCGACTGCCTTGTGGAGAAGCATAATATCCCACAGGGCGGCGTAAAATTTAATGCCATGTATGGAAAAAGCATCATCGGCGGTGAAAAAGCCATTCTGATGAAACCGCTTTCCTATATGAATTTAAGCGGCGGTCCGATTCAGGAGATGTCCAGCTATTTCAAGATCGATCCGGAGACAGAGCTGATCGTGATCTACGATGATATCGATCTGGAACCGGGACAGCTTCGTATCCGCAAAAAAGGCAGTGCAGGCGGACATAACGGGATCAAGGATATTATCCGTCGTCTTGGAACTGAGAAGTTTATCCGTATCCGTGTTGGTGTTGGTGCGAAACCGAAAGACTGGGATCTGGCAGATTTTGTGCTGGGTCATTTTTCGGACAGCGACCGCAAGCTTGTGGACGAGGGAATTAATGATGCGGCAGAGGCCGTAGAAATGATCCTGTCCGAGGGCGTGGATGCGGCGATGAATAAGTATAACAGGAAAAAGCCTAAGAATTGAGGTTTGTATGGAAGCATTTTTGCAGCCTCTGCAGGGCCTTGCAGAGTTTGAAGAAATAAAAAAGCGCTGTGGCGCAAACCGCGGAATTCTTAATGTTTCCGGATGTATGGAGTCCCAGAAAGTCCATCTGATGTATGGACTTTCCGGGCTTTTTCCATGTCATCTGATCCTTGCGGATGATGAACGTAACGCAAAGGAAATTTATGAGGATTACCGCTTCTATGACAAAAATGTATATTTTTATCCGGCAAAAGATCTTCTGTTTTTTCAGGCAGACATTCATGGAAATCTTCTGATCCGGCAGCGGATGCGTGTGATCCGGGCACTTCTGGAGCAGGAAGAAGTGACGGTGGTTACCAGCATAGACGGATGCATGGATTTTTTGATGCCTCTGGAAAAGATCAAAAGCAGCCTTCTTCATTTTAAAAGTGACAGTGTGATCGATCTGGATCAGCTGAAAGCAGATCTGGTGGATCTGGGATATGAGCGGGTTGGCCAGGTGGAGCTTCCGGGACAGTTTTCCGTGCGGGGAGGGATCATTGATATCTATCCGCTGACGGAGGAGAATCCATGGCGTATTGAACTCTGGGATGATGAGATCGATTCCATCCGGAGTTTTGATGCAGAAAGCCAGAGATCTCTGGAAAATATAGATGAGATCACCATTTATCCGGCTACAGAAAAGATGGACTGCGAGGATATGGTATCTTTCCTGGATTATTTTCCGGAAGAAAAAACACTGCTGTTTCTGGATGAGCTGAACCATCTGGCAGAAAACGGCGAAGGTGTGGAGGAAGAGTACCGTCAGAGCCGCATGCACAGGGAGGAAAAAGGCGAGGCAAATCTTCCGGAACAGTGGCTCTGTGGTTTTCAGGAAGTGCAGAAGAAACTGAACAGACGGAACTGCGTGGCTGTGTCCGCACTTTCTCCGAGACGTTCCGGCTGGAAGATCAATGAGGAATTTGATCTCACGGTGAAATCTGTGGATTCTTACAACAGCAGTTTTGAACTTCTGGTAAAAGATCTTCTCCAGTATAAAAGCCAGGGGTACCGGATCGCCCTGCTTTCCGGTTCCAGGACAAGGGCAGAGCGTCTGGCAAAGGATCTCTCAGAGGAAGGCCTGAATGCTTTTTACAGACAGGATACAGACCGTATCATAAGCCCCGGCGAGATCATGGTTGTTTATGGCCATGCGCGCCGTGGTTTCCAGTATCCGCTGATCAAATTTGTGGTGATGACGGAAACAGACATTTTCGGCAAAGAGCAGAAGAAGCGCAAAAAGAAGAAAAAGTACAGTGGAAACCGTATCCAGGATTTTGCGGAGCTTTCCATCGGGGATCTTGTTGTCCACGAAAAACATGGACTTGGAATTTATCGTGGAATCGAAAAAGTGGAAGTGGACCGAGTTGTAAAAGATTACATCAAGATTGAGTACCGTGGTGGCAGCAATCTCTACATCCTGGCAACCCAGTTGGATGCTTTGCAGAAATATTCCGGATCTTCCGAAAATGCAAAAACACCCAAGCTGAATAAACTTGGCGGACAGGAGTGGAACAAGACCAAGAGCCGTGTTAAAGGTGCGGTAAAAAATATCGCAAAAGAGCTGGTGGAGCTTTATGCAGTGCGCCAGGAAAAAGAGGGCTATGTCTGTGGCCCGGATACGGTCTGGCAGAAGGAATTTGAAGAAATGTTTCCTTATGAGGAGACAGAGGATCAGCTGGCAGCCATTGAGGATACCAAGAAGGATATGGAAAGTACCAAAATCATGGACCGCCTTGTGTGTGGTGACGTTGGTTACGGGAAGACAGAAGTTGCTTTGAGAGCTGCGTTTAAGGCAGTTCAGGAAAGCCGCCAGGTCGTTTATCTGGTGCCCACTACCATTCTTGCCCAACAGCATTACAACACCTTTGTGCAGCGTATGAAGGAATTTCCGGTGAAAGTGGATCTTCTCTGCCGGTTCCGTACTTCTGCCCAGCAGAAAAAGACCATCGAGGGGATCAAAAAAGGCCAGGTGGACATTGTGATCGGTACTCACAGGGTTCTTTCCAAAGATGTGGAATTTAAGAATCTGGGACTTCTGATCATTGATGAGGAACAGCGTTTCGGTGTCACTCATAAAGAAAAGATCAAGCAGATGAAAAAAGATGTGGATGTGCTGACACTGACTGCAACTCCGATTCCCCGAACTCTTCATATGAGTCTCATTGGTATCCGTGACATGAGTGTTCTGGAAGAGCCGCCTATGGACCGTGTGCCGATCCAGACGTATGTTATGGAATATGATGAGGAGACTGTCCGGGAGGCTATCCGCAGGGAACTTCGACGTGGTGGCCAGGTTTATTATGTATACAATCGGGTTAATGATATTGCGGAGGTAGCTCTTCGCATATCGAAGCTGGTGCCGGAAGCCAGGGTGGATTTTGCCCATGGTCAGATGAGCCAGAGGGAACTGGAGCAGGTGATGTATGATTTTATCAACGGAGATGTGGATGTACTGGTTTCCACTACCATTATTGAGACGGGACTGGATATCTCCAATGTAAATACCATGATCATCCATGATTCCGACCGATATGGTCTTTCTCAGCTGTATCAGCTTCGCGGACGTGTAGGACGTTCTAACCGTACTGCCTATGCGTTTCTGATGTATACGAAGAATAAGATGCTTCAGGAGACAGCGGAAAAGCGACTCAGCGCCATGCGGGAATATTCGGATCTTGGAAGCGGCTTTAAGATCGCCATGAAGGATCTGGAGCTCCGTGGAGCAGGAAATCTTCTTGGAGCTCAGCAGCATGGCCATATGAACGCGGTGGGCTATGACCTTTATTGCAAAATGCTCAGTGAGGCTGTCAAGGAGGCTAAGGGAATCCAGACTATGGATGATTTTGAGACGACCATTGATCTTAATATCGATGCATTTATTCCGGATTCCTACATCAGCAACGAATTTCAGAAACTGGATATTTACAAGCGAATTGCCGGTATTGAGAGTCAGCAGGAGTATGACGATATGCTGGAAGAGCTGATCGACCGTTTTGGTGAGCCGACGAAAGCAGTACTGAATCTTCTTGCCATTGCAAGACTGAAGGCCCTTGCTCATCAGGGATATGTGACGGAGATCAAGCAGCTTGGAAAAGATGTCCGGATCACGCTCTATGAAAAGGCTAAGCTGGATCCCGCAGGTATCCCGGCTATTATGGCGCAGTACCGGAGAGGTTTGCAGTTTAAGGCTGATCATGAGCCGAAATTTATCCTGACACCACAGGGAAGGCTGATCGAAGAGTTGATGAAGTTTGCGGGGGAGTTGGCAAAACTGGCAGAGCCACTGGAGTAAAGGGAAGAATCAGCTAAGCTTAGGGTTATCCACGGGAAAAAACATCCGGTCTGTGGATACCGGATATTTTCCCGGAAAGACTTGTGGATAATTTGTGAAATGTCGTGTAAGTTCGTGAAATTCCTTGCTCTTAAAGGTGAAAACGTTTATAATCAAGTATTATGGAATAAGAGCCGGACCGTGATTCTTATGGACGGATAGATGGAGGATGAAATGAGAAATTTAGTAAAGAAAGCGGCAGTTACTGCTCTTGTCTGCGTTACAGCGGCAGGAATGATGGCAGGCTGCGGAAATAAAAAACTCGATGGTACAAAGATCGCAGTGACAGTCAATAAGCAGGAAATCCCGTTTGGCGTTGTAAGTCTGGCAGCACGTATGCAGCAGGCACAGGCTGAGGCAATGTACAAGATGTATCTTGGCGGCGGAAGCGATATGTCTATCTGGAGTACCAAGATGGGTGATGATTCCGATGAGACTTACGGTGAGAATGCGGTAACAACATCCGTTGAGACTGTTGAGAAAATGTGCCTGGAGAAAGAGCACGCTTCCGAGTATAATGTGGAGATCTCCGAGGATGAGCAGAAGGCTCTTGAGGAAGCTGCCAAGAACTTTATTGCAGCAAACTCTGATGAGACAATTGCAGAGCTTGCAGTTGATGAAGATATGGTGAAAACTTTCCTGGAGCTTGAGACTTACGATGTGAAAATGAAAGACGCCATTGAGGCCAAGGCAGACGTGAAGCTGGATGAGAAAGAATATCAGCAGATGTCTTTCAGCTATGCAAGCGCGAAGGTCAGCGGAGATGATCTTTCTGATGATGATATCAAGACAAATAAAGAGAATCTCCAGAAATTCTTTGACAAGGTTAAAGAAGATCCTACTGCAGACTTCAATACTCTTGGAGATGAGATTTCTAAAGATATGACAGCAACAACCGGTACCTGTCCGACTTATGAGGAAGGCGATGACAGTGCGGCTAACGGAACTACTTATCCGGATGAGGTCCGTACCGCATTAAGAAAACTGGATGAAGGTGCACTGAACGAGGAGATTATCAAGACAGATTCCGTATGGTATGTGGTAAGACTGGATTCCAAGAATGATGAAACAGCAACAGAGAGTAAGAAAGAGTCTCTGACAAATACCAAGAAGGATGATTTTTATAACGATACTACAGATGGATGGAAGAAAAAAGCCGACATCAAAGAAGAGAAAAAACTGATCAAGAAGATTAAGATCACAGATAATCACAGCTTTACAATCCAGACTCCGACACCTACACCGGATCCGAATGTGACAGAGACACCGGCAGCTGAGGACTCCGCAGCAGCAGATTCCACAGCAGTAACCGAAACACCGGCAGCATCTGAGGCCGAAACAGAGGCAACGGAGACACCGGCGGCTGAGGAGAGTGAGACTACGGTTGCAGCAGAGGATGAGACTGCAGAGACAGATACTGAGGCGGAGACTACAGCTACACCTGAGGCAGAGAAATAAAATACGGAATATGACAAGATAAAAGAACGGGAAGTGTACGATTTATAGTACACTTCCCGCTTTGCGTTCATGAGCGGGATGTAATTATCAGATCAGATTCAGATGCTCTAATGCATGATAAATGCCATCTTTATCAACTGCGCTTGTCTGCCAGGTGCAGTCTTTTTCGATGCCCCCATAAGCATTTCCCATGGCGACGCTGATACCGGCTGCTTTCAGCATGGGGAGATCGTTTGGGCTGTCTCCGAATGCATAGCAGTTTTCTTTCGGGATGGAAAAACGATCCAGGAGAAATTCCATTCCGGTTGCCTTGCTGGTGCCTTTCTGGGTTACTTCCCAGATGCCATCTTCATGATCAAAAACAGTATAATGATCGTTACAGAATTTACGGAATTTTTCTACGTCAGAGTCCGGCAGTATATGTGCGAGGAATTTATCATAGGAATATGTGCAGGCGTCCTCACGGTTAAATTTGGTGATGTCAGTCATTGGAATCTCTTTTCGCATTCTGGCTCCGAATTCGGACTGTGCGGGAGAGGCTCCGTCATACAGGATCGCAGTGTTGGATTCGAACATTGCCTCGATCTTACATTTTCGGAGAAGATCTACGGTCTCCTTGCACAGAAGGTTGGGGACTGTACGGAAAAAAAGAAGTTTGTTATCCATGTAAATGTGGGTTCCACAGCCATATACATAGCCATCAAAATGGAGTTCGGAAATTTCTTCCGGCATCATGGCTTTGGTGCGGCCGGTGTTGATGAAGAGAAGATGGCCGTTTTCGTGTGCTTTTTTGAGAGCGAGCTTTGTACTTTCCGGAACTGTGAAAGGATGTGGAGTGAGCAGAGTTCCATCTATGTCGAAGAATAAGATTTTTTTATTGTTCATAAGATCCTCCTTATGGTCAAGCGGATATTCGCAATCCGCTTCGCTATGTAGCTCTACACCAAATAACTGCTCCGCAGTTTATCAGGAGGAGCTTCTTGCACTCCTCCTGATACAAGCAAGTCCCCACCCACTGCTTATTGCTTTTCGCAACCCCGCAGGGGACTTACTTGATTTGGTTAAAAAGGTATTTCTTCTGATTCGTTTTCAGCGTTGGAGAGAGAGATGTCAGAAATTTCTTCCGGCGGATTCAGTGCGCTGACACGGATTCCATTGAGCTCTACCTCACTTTCCATTGGGATGACCAGGCATTTCCGTCCGTCAATGATGCGGGTCTCGACCAGGTCTGCACGGTCAGGTGCTACGTGGATCACGACATCCGGAGTTTTGATCTCGAATTTTCTGGTGTTGGTGATGTTGGAAGCTACCAGAGAAGATTTTTCCCCGGCGGCAAGCTCGTATTGTTCGTCAAAATTCTGAAGCTTGTCGTCCTCCACACCGCATTCTTCAAAGAGACGCTTTACTTCGGACTTGGTGAGAACAACTGGTTCCGGTTCGTCTTTTTGGGATTCAATGAGATCGTTGAGCTTTTCGTGGATCTCAAGAACTGTATCGTAGGCACAGTCATCGCCAAGGGTTTCTTCTACCAGAGCATTGAAGGAGTCACGCTGGGTTGCTGCGGACAGTGGTGTGGTGCAGCCGAAGACTTCTTCCATCATGGTGGAACGGAGGTTTTCGGCGTTTTTGGTGTAGTAGAGGAGCCCGTGGATGTCGGTGCTGCGGTCGTTGAACTGCGGGAAAAGGAATCCCCAGTCAGGCATTTCCACCAGCCAGTCACGGATACGGTCTTCGATATTGTTGGTCTCTGCGTTGTAGTGCAGGCCTGCCTTGGAGAGCTTGACCGGGCAGATGCTGCAGAGGATATGGTCGTAGATCTCATCGGAGGCGTCGAACATTTCGGCTCCGTCGGAGGATTTGCCGGGAATATCGTAGACTGCGTGGATGAGGATGATGTAGTAGTTTTCACCATAGTCGTAGTTTTCGATGATTTTGTCGTAGAAGGCTTCGGTGAGGGTGTCGTCGGTGAGTTTGCTTTCACGAAGCTTCATAAGGAAGTTCTGGGTTCCGCCTTCCGCTTCCTGGTCCAGAGGAAATTCCATGTTGATGAGGTTTTTTCCGATGGTGCCGGTGAGGGTTTTTCGGAAGATGTCGAAGTATTTGAAAGTTTCTTCTTCTGATAAGGATAAAAAGGCTTCTTTGAGTTCGGTTTTTTTGTTTTTTTCGCCGTCTACGTAACAGCCGCAGATGCGGGTGATGGAACATCGGTCGGGGGTGAACTGTTTTTTTATTTCTGCGATTTCTTTTTTATTCATGTGTGGTTTACCTCGGTTTTTTGATTAGTTTGATTATAGCACAGGTGTTTGGTGGGGGCAAGGTGACGCAGACGGACGTGTGAGATTTGCAGCAGAAGTCCAGGTGCTTTGGAGTGAGCCTTGGTTCATACTTAGCGTGTGAGGTGGCTCACGGAGAGGTACCCGGCAGCCACAAGCCGCAGGGTAAGGCCCATCTGTCTGAACCAGGTACGCATCAGCGTACATGGCGAGTTATGGGCCGGCCGCTCCGTGAGACACCTCAGACGCTTAGTATGACCAGGCGAAACGACGGCACCCGGACTTCTGCTGCAAATCTCGCACTGTGCTGGATGGCTGGGAGGAAAGGCTGAGATTGTTTGTGGTTTGACGGGAGGTTGAGAGCGTCGGCGCGTTGCTGGACGCCTGGAGGGATGTCGAATTTTTGGGATGGTTTTTTGTGGTGTTGTGATGGGATGTGTGGTATGATTTATGTATCTTATAAGATCTGGCCATTTATTTGGTTTCTTTTGGCTTCAATGTCTGAAGCGTTTTTTCAAAAATATTTATAAAAACTGTATACAGGGTTTCTGCAGTGTTTGTTTGATGGTATAATTATAGATACCAGAAGGAGTATTGTTTGAGTGATAATACGATTTTTGATGATGTTTTTCGTACTATGATGGAGAAGATGACGTTTCTGGTCGTGCCTTTGATCAATGATGTTTTTCATACGTCGTATCCGGCTGATGTGGAGATTGTGCAGTTGCGTAATGAGTATCAGCGGGTGGATGGTGAGATTATTACGGATTCGCGGTTGTTGATCGGAAATAAGATTTATCACATAGAATGTCAGAGTACGGATGACACGACGATGGCTGTACGGATGATTGAGTATGATTTTGCAACTGCTGTTGAATTTGCAAGGAAGCAGGGACGGAGGTATCGGATGGAGTTTCCACGTTCTTGTGTGTTGTATCTGAGAAGTGGTAGCAATACGCCGGATTTTCTGGAAGTGGATGTGGTTTTTCCGGATGGAGAATGTCATTTGTACAGAGTGCCCACGATTAAAGTTGATAATTATACAAAAGATAAGATATTTGAGAAGAATCTTCTCATGCTGCTTCCTTTTTATATCATGAGATATGAGAAAAGAGGGCATGAGATGAGTGAGGATCCGCAACTTTTTCAGGAATTGCTGAATGAATATGAGGTGATCCGGAGTAAACTGGAAGTGGAGATTACTGAAGCTGGAAGGTCTGAACTGTTCAGTGATCTGATTGGACTGATCACTCGGATATCTGATTATATTTTCAGAAACGAGGAGAAAGTCCGGAAAGGAATAGGTGAGGTTATGGGCGGACATGTTCTGGAACTGGAATCTGAGAAAAGGGCAAGATTGCTTGCGGAAGCTAAAGAACAGGCTGAAGCATTGGGATTAGAACGAGGAATGGCTCAAGGAATGGCTCAAGGAATGGCCCAAGGAATGACCCAAGGAATGGCCCAGGGTGAGGAGCGTCTTAGTGTTCTGATCAACAGGCTTATCCTTGATGGCCGGGGTGATGAGATTCAGAAGGTTGTTACGGATAAAGAAATGCGTGAAGCCATGTACAGAGAATATCAATTATAAGCAGAAATCATAAAGAGGAAGCCATAGGGATATCGATGTTATCTATGAAGCATTGGTTAATATATGGCTTCCTCTTTGTTTGCAGATTCGGGTCAAGCGGATATTCGCAACCCCGCAGGGGACTTACTTGATTTGGTTAAACTTATAATACAGAATATCCATAGCTGCTGACAATGGCATCGATCTTTTGACAGCTTTTGCACAGTGGGCAGTTATCGGAGCGGTAGGAGTGGTAGTCCGGGATGTCTCTGGCCTGGAAAATAGAGTGGACAGGGAGGGTGGCTACGCTGTCTACGCTGCTGTAGATGGCTGCGACACCGCGAATCTTGCCACCGTAATAGAGAACGCTTTCGATGGCACGGTTCAGTGTGGAACCGGTGGTAATGGAACCGTTGAGGATGAGGATGTTTTTACCATTGATCATCGGCTCATAGTTGTCGCGGAAGATCATCTGTCCGGTGCTGTTGAATTCCGGTGTGATGACGTAAATGGTCTGGTGAGCGTTCATGGAAAGTACACCGGCTTTGGTCAGTTCTTCAGCGAGATAGGCACCGATCACTTCAAGTCCGTCCATGCAGACGATGGTGTCTACCGGAATGGATGCTTCATAATTTGTTGCGAGAGTGGCTGCGATACGTTGCGCTTCAGCGCATCTGGATTTCATGGTGGTGAGGTCCAGATAATGCGTGATATGAGACTGAGAAGTTACGAAATGTCCCGGAATCATTTTCAGCTGAATGCGGCTGTCACTACGTGCATAGATTTTAATCATTTTGTCCTGATCCATAATAAAAACCTCCTGTCATGATCGTGTTTTACGTGGCTGTTCAGGAGTATTGTCCTGAAAGATTGCGAAACAGATTTAGTTAATGTGCATATTATACCATTAACTTCAAAAAAATGGAATAATGTACCGCAAAATATACAAAAAAATATTCTGAAATACTAATAACTTTGTTAAAAAATGCCCGATATTATGAATTTTTTGACAATGAGAATGCAGCGAAGTGGAATGCGAGTGGCTGGTGTTATGTATAAAAAGAGGAGGAGGGGAATCACTGTGGATTCCCCTCCTCCTGTGAAAGTGAGTCATTGTTATCCTTCAATAGATACATATTTGTCAGCTTCGATTTCTTCGGCTGCTTTTTTCGGAACGGAAAGTCTCAGAACACCATTCTCGAATTTAGCATGAACATCTTCGTTCTTTACGCCATTACCAACATAGAAGCTTCTGCTTGTGCTGCCTGCATAACGCTCACGGCGGATATAATTGCCTTTTTTATCTTCCTCATCTTTATCAAGGCCTTTGGCAGCGGAGATAGTAAGATAACCATCTTTCAGCTGTACCTGAACTTCATCTTTCTTAAATCCAGGAAGATCTACATCCAGTTCATAGCCTTTATCAGTCTCACGTACATCAGTTTTCATAATATTTTTGGCATGTTTGCCATAAAGAGGATTCTTGCCGCCAAAGAAGTTATCTCTGAAACCAAAATCATCCATCCAGTCATCAAATAAGTTTTCTCCAAATACACTCGGGAACATCATAAGTCATTTCTCCTTTCAAATTGAAACGCCGTTCCGGCGGATCGGATCAAGGGGATCCAGCTGTTGTCGGTCTTACCATTGCGGTTTATTCCGCTGTGGTGATGTCTTAGTTATCTGGAACATCCGGAAGCTCTTCTTTTTTTCTCTCTTCCTTTGTTCTACATGTACTATAACACGTATTGTTAGCACTGTCAAGCCTTGAGTGCTAATTTTTTGTGAAGAATTTGTGAACGGTAAAATGAAAAAGTAACTTCCACCCTTAGTCATATCAAAGACACGGATTGAACATTCTGCAATGTTATAGAAACTTTAAAGCATAGAAAAAAGAAAAAAAATCAATATAATAAGGCATATAGATGAGATGCGTTGAAGAAAAATTTTAACCAAATCAAGTAAGTCCCCTGCGGGGTTGCGAAAAGCAATAAGCAGTGGGTGGGGACTTGCTTGTATCAGGAGGAGTGCAAGCTCCTCCTGATAAACTGCGGAGCAGTTATTTGGTGTAGAGCTACGTAGCAAAGCGGATTGCGAATATCCGCTTGACTATGTCATTTTGGATTGGACTGACAATAAAAGGATGTGCTGAATAGTTGGAAAAATGCAGGAGGAGAAAGAAATGAAGAAAAAATATGCAGATTTTAAACTGGGTGTACCGGATTATGTAACTGTGGAGACAGAAGATGAGAGACTGGTATGCCAGGGAGGACAGCCGACAGTAACGGCCGGTGCGACTACCGTGGAATTTCAGGATGCAGGTGAACATGAGGATATATTTGTTACCTCAGAAGATGCAGTGAGATGTGTAAAACTGAGATGGAATTACAAGATCCCAAAATCCGCCAGATTCCTGGGAGATGCCTGGGAACGTACCTATGGTGATGTGGAATGGCATGGAATGAGCGGTAATCGTTATCTGCCATGGTATTTTTTGGCGAAGCTTTCTGAGAAAGTCCTCTGCTTTGGTGTAAAGGTCCGCCCTTCCGCTATGTGCTGCTGGCAGGCAGATACAAAGGGAATCACATTATTTCTGGATGTTCGCTGCGGTAATACAGGAGTACAGCTGAAAGGAAGAAAGCTGCATGTCGCACAGATCGTCTGCATGGAATCAGAAGGAGCAGATACTTTTGAGACTGCACAGGAATTCTGCAAAAAAATGTGTACAGATCCGATTTTCCCGGAGTTCCCGGTATATGGAAGCAACAACTGGTACTATGCTTACGGCGACAGCTCTGAAGAGGAGATCTTAAGTGATACCGATTACATCCTGAAACTGACCGAAGGGGTAAAAAATCCTCCATTCATGGTTATTGATGACTGCTGGCAGGAGCATCACCGCCTGGACGAATACAACGGAGGACCATGGACAAAAGGTAACGCCAAGTTCCCGGATATGAAAGGTCTTGCAGACAGGCTGAAAGAAAAAGGTGTCCGCCCGGGAATCTGGGTACGTCTGCTTCTTAATGAGGATGAGAACATCCCGGATGAGTGGAGGATTTCCTATAATGACTGTCTCGACCCGTCCCATCCGGACGCACTGGCATATATCCGAAGAGATATCGAACGGATCTGCGACTGGGGATACACTCTGATCAAACATGATTTTTCAACTTTTGATCTTTTTGGAAAATGGGGATTTGAGGCAAATTTAAGAGATAATTCCATGGAGAAATGGCATTTCTACGACCAGACCAAAACCAGTGCAGAAATTGTAAAAATACTTTATCAGGAAGTTTACGATGCTTCCCGCAGTAATAACGCAGTGATCATCGGCTGCAATACTATCGGACACCTTGGCGCAGGTCTGATGCATCTGAACCGGACCGGTGATGATACCAGCGGACGTATCTGGGAGCGTACCAGAAGAATGGGTGTAAATACACTGGCATTCCGTCTCCCACAGCACAATGCTTTTTATCATATTGATGCAGACTGTGTAGGTATTTTCGGAATGATCCCGTGGGATAAAAACCGTCAGTGGGCAGACGTTCTTGCAAAGAGCGGCACACCACTGTTTGTATCCGCAAAACCTGGAGTTCTGAACCCGGAAGAATTTGAGGAGCTTCATCAGATCATGCTGCGGGCATCAGAACAGAAAGAGCATTTTGTTCCGCTTGACTGGGAGGAGATCGACTGCCCGGAAGTATGGGGAGAAAACGGCGAGACCATCACGTACGACTGGTATGATAACGAAGGTCCGACCATGGATGCGACAGTAGAATATTACAATGCAAAGGTAGTTGTTCCGTAAATCCGAAGAAGTGATTCAGCAATCCAGAAGATCCTCGGCATGATGATATTTTTCCCGGTATTCCCGGGGCGTCATGCCGGTTTCTTTTTTGAAGGCGCGGGAAAAGGCAAAAGGATTCTGATATCCGCAGGAGATCGCCACGCTGGATACAGGGATATCCGTGATCGTCAGAAGTTCCCGGGCATTGATGATCTTGGCTGAAGTCAGGAAAGCCTGGGGCGTGGTTCCAAGATGTTTTTTAAAAAGTCCGTAAAGGTGACTGCGGCTGATATGCAGATAGTCAGCAACATCGGTCACAGTAATATCCTGAAGCGGACTTTTTTTGATGTAATCAACAGCCTGTGTGATATAAAAATTTTCGTTGGATTCTATGGTCGTGTAGGAAGCGTGAAATTCTTCCTCCAGCATGGCGATGATCCGGTAAAGACCGCTCTGGATATAAGCTTCGCTGGAAGGTGTCAGCTGTGGATGGGTCATCATTTCAAGAATGGTTTCCTGATAGGGAAGAACAGAATCCAGCTGCTGGATCGGAGTTTCCTCGGTAAGATGGCAGTGTTCACAAAGTATGGGAGCATTTTCTCCGTTGAAACAGATCCAGATATAAGTCCAGGGATCAGAAGGTTCTGCCTTATAGAGAGAGCTGGTCACAGGAGGAATGAAAAAGCACTGTCCGGCTTTTATGGTATATTTCCGGTTATTCATGTAGAAATAACCCTGTCCGCTCAGCACAAAGTGAATGGTATAATACCGCCGGACACCCGGACCATAGGATTGTTCTGGTGTACATTTTTCCCAGCCGCAGGAAATAAGATGAAGTTCTTTTGATGAAGTCTGACGGTTCAGGACCTGTTTGTTTTCCATGGGAGTTTTCTGCCTTTCGATGCATGGTTATAGGGTAATATCAGTTTAAAATATTTGAACAGAGGTGTAAAGAAGAAAGATGAATTCATTAACGGTAAAAAGAGTTCTCATGACATTTGCAGGGATTTTTCTGGCGGGGGTCAGTGTGGCTATTTTCAAGGCATCGGATTTTGGAACAGATCCCAATTCCTGTTTTGTGATGGGGGTGTGGAATCTTGCGGGAATAAAATACAGTTATGTTTATATTGCCATCAATGCACTGATGTTGCTGGGTGTGTTCTTTCTGGACCGGCATTTTATCGGACTTGGAACTGTGTTGAACCTGTTTTTTATGGGAATTATCGTGGAAAAAGGTATGCAGCTTTTTGACAGGTATCTGCCGGAGAGGACATTTGGAGTGAGAGTAATTCTGATGTGCATCGCTGTTGTAATGATGTGTTTTGCGTCAGCATTGTATTTTACCGCAGATATGGGTGTTTCCGCCTATGATGCCTATGCACTGATCCTGGATAAAAGAACCCGGATCCCTTTCCGCATGTGCAGGATCGGGACGGATGTGATCACAACTGCGGCCGGATTTTTTATGGGGGCGGTTGTTGGGGCCGGAACTCTTGTTACCGCATTTTTTATGGGCCCACTGATCGAGTTTTTCAACCGGACAGTGGCAAGGCCGTTTCTTTATGGAAAAGAGAAGAAACAGATACGGAAGCAGTAAAACAAAAGGCAGTTGTCGTGCGATAAACGTGCGGCAGCTGTTTTTTTGTGCCTGTTTTTTTGTATAAAACTCCGCAGTGAATGTAGCCTGCAAATATCTGCCTGACCGGAAAAAATCTTTATCTGCGAGGGGAAGATCGGACCAGTTGGCCAGACACAATTAAGGCATTGTCTTGACACTTGTAAAAGAAAAAGGTTTACCACCGGGAGAAATACCGTTATAATAGGAGAAACGTAGGTTTTTTTCCTGCAGTAAAAATATAACAGTCCGGGAGATATCCGTGTCGGAAATATTGCTTATCTGATGATATTGATATGGAGAATTTTCCGGGATGTAATAAGAAGGGAGAAAAAATATGGCATATTTAGGCGAAGAAATTAAAAAACTTGGTTTTGGTCTCATGAGACTTCCGCAGAAATCCGAAGGTGTGATCGATGTGGAGCAGACCAAAGTCATGGTAGACAAATTTATGGAAGCCGGATTTACTTACTTTGACACTGCGTGGGCTTATGCAGGAAGTGAAGATGCTATCCGCGAAGCTCTGGTAGAGCGTTACCCGAGAGAAAAATATCAGCTTGCAACCAAGATGGCAGCCTGGATCAACTGCAAGACAAGAGACGAAGCTCTTGCACAGTTTAAAACATCTCTGGAGAGAACAAAAGCCGGATATTTCGATTTCTATCTTCTCCACAATCTTGGAGAACACAGAACAAAATATTTCGATGAGTACGGTTTATGGGACTGGATCTGTGAGCAGAAAGAGGCCGGACTGATCAAACATGCAGGATTTTCTTTCCATTCCACACCGGAAGAACTGGAAGCAATCCTTACCGCACATCCTGAGATGGAGTTTGTACAGCTGCAGATCAACTATGCAGACTGGGAAAATCCGGCAATCCAGTCAAAAGCCTGCTACGAAGTTGCCAGAAAACACGGCAAACCGGTAGTGATCATGGAGCCTGTAAAAGGCGGTATGCTTGCAACGCCTCCGGAATCTGTAGAAAAGATCTTAAAGGCAGCAGAGCCGGAAGCATCCACAGCATCCTGGGCGATCCGTTTTGCGGCAAACCTGGAGGGCGTGATCACCGTACTTTCCGGAATGAGCAACATCGCGCAGATGGAAGACAACCTTTCCTTTATGAAGGACTTTAACGGTCTTACGGAAAGCGAGAAGGAAACTCTGGACAAGGCAAGAGAGGCGATGAGCAAAATTCCTCTGATCCCATGTACAACCTGCAATTACTGTGCAAAAGTATGCCCGATGGAAATCGGAATCTCCGGTTCTTTCACAGCGATGAATTACCTGACACTGTACGGAAACAAAGCTGCCGCAGCGCATCAGGAAGAATGGCTGGTAGGAGTCCGTGGCAGAAAGCGCGCAGACGAATGTGTAAAATGTGGACAGTGCGAGGAAGTCTGTCCGCAGCATATCTCTATCCGTGAGGAACTGGAGAAAGTCAGCGAGACTTTTTGCAAATAAAAGAACTGATCCGACGGGAAACGGATCAGGGTAAGGAGAGAGTTTTAAAATGGAAAAATTCAAAGCATTTCTGAAACGGAAGGATATCGAGATCTCCCTGAAGAGATACGGTATCGATGCACTGGGCGCCATGGCGCAGGGACTTTTCTGTTCCCTGCTGATCGGTACGATCATCAACACCCTTGGCACACAATTCCACATTCCGTTTCTGACTATGGCAGTTGCCACAGTCAATGACACCCAGTACACGGTAGGTTCTCTGGCCTCTGCCATGAGCGGACCTGCCATGGCAGTAGCTATCGGTTACGCATTGCATTGCCCGCCGCTGGTACTGTTTTCACTGATCACTGTTGGTTTTGCCTCCAATGCACTTGGCGGAGCAGGTGGCCCTCTGGCTGTACTGTTTGTTGCAATTGTTGCGGCTGAGATCGGTAAGGCAGTTTCCAAGGAGACAAAGATCGATATCCTTGTAACTCCTCTTGTAACCATCGGTGTGGGCGTAGGCCTTTCCGCATGGTGGGCACCTGCCCTTGGAAAAGCGGCCATGAAAGTGGGAAGCGTAATTATGTGGGCAACGGACCTGCAGCCGTTCTTTATGGGAATCCTGGTTTCCGTATTTGTGGGAATCGCACTGACACTGCCGATTTCTTCCGCTGCGATCTGTGCGGCTCTGGGACTTACCGGACTGGCAGGCGGTGCCGCAGTAGCAGGCTGCTGTGCACAGATGGTAGGTTTTGCGGTTATGTCCTTTAAAGAAAACAAATGGGGCGGCCTGGTTTCTCAGGGAATCGGAACATCCATGCTCCAGATGGGAAATATCGTCAGAAATCCGAGGATCTGGATCGCACCCATCGTAACCTCTGCCATCACAGGTCCGATCGCTACCTGTCTGTTCAAGCTTCAGATGAACGGAACAGCAGTATCCTCAGGAATGGGTACCTGCGGTTTTGTGGGACAGATCGGTGTGTATACAGGATGGATGAATGACATTGCGGCAGGAACCAAGACAGCTGTCACAGCTATGGACTGGGCGGGACTTTTCCTGATCTCCTTCATTCTTCCGGCAGTTCTCTGCCCGCTCATCAATATGTTTGTACGTAAACTTGGATGGGTAAAAGACGGAGATATGACATTGTCATAAATGAAGAGTAATTTATATCAGATTACCTTGTAAAATCAAAAAAAGAGTATCACAGAAACTCCCTGATAAAGATGAGATCTGTGATACTTTTTTTATTTAACCGATATTCACTATTTACGCTACATGTGACCCGGTGGCATTACTCCGTTCCAGTCCACATGCCTTCGCATATTCATGAAGTTTCTCCTTCGCGGTATAATTCAGATTCTGTGGAACCTGGATCTGGATGGTTACATACTGATCACCACGGACGGACGGGTTCTTCATGGAAACGATGCCTTTTCCTCTGAGACGGATCTTGGAGCCGGACTGCATGCCTTCACGGATCTTGCAGATAACATTTCCATAAAGTGTTGGAACAGTAGCTTCACCGCCGAAAACAGCTGTTGTGTACGGGATGGAAATGGTAGTGTAAACATCGGAGCCCTTTCGTTCATATCCAGGACGGGTTCCTACGGTAACCTTCAGAAGCAGGTCACCAGGTTCTCCGCCACCGGTTCCAGGCATGCCTTTTCCTTTCAGACGGATACTCTTGCCGGTATCGATACCTGCCGGAATGTGAACCTGTAATGTCTGCGGTGCACCGGAGCTTCCGTCCGGGCTGGACAGAGAAATCCTTTTATCTGCACCAAAAGCGGCCTCATCGAAGGTAACGTTGATGCTGGCCTTCACATCGGAGCCTTTCTGAGGGAAATCCTGCTGATGGAATCCGCCAAAGCCGCCGCCACTGTGAAATCCGCTTCCTCCAAAGCCGCCGTGGAATCCGCCACCGTTACCGGTGAAGTGCTCATAAGTGCTGTTTCCGCCAAAGCCATGGCCTGTGCTGTGACCGCCGTGGAACATATTTCCAAAGATATCACCAAAGATATCATCCATGTTTTCACCATTAAAGTGAAATTCCTGATAGCTGCCATTGCCACCACTCTGGAATCCGCCGAATCCACCGGCACCTGCACCGGCTCCCGGATCAGCGCCCGCCTCAAAAGCAGCGTGACCAAACTGATCATACATTTTTTTCTTCTTGGGATCTCCAAGAACGTCATAGGCTTCATTTACTTCCTTAAATTTATCTGCGGCATCCGGATTACCGGCGTTGGTATCCGGGTGATATTTTTTTGCCAGTTTACGGTATGCTTTTTTTATTGTTTTCTCATCTGCGTTCCGGTCAATGCCCAGAACATCGTAATAATCTCTTTTTACTGCCATGGTATTCACCTTCCCTTATATAATTATAGATTATAGTCTGCAGCATTCCAGGTGAGTAATATCCTTCTTAAGGAATAGACTTTCCGGAGTGCCATATATCGAACATATGCGTACAAAATTCCCCGGGAAGATTCCCGGGGGTATTACTTTTATCCTGTTCTACATGTAATATAACACTACTAATTAAAAGTGTCAATACCTGCACTGTGGAAAGACCATTTTGGACTGTAATGAGAGATATGATTCTTACAGATGTCAGCACAAAATATGATATAATATTGCCATAAATTCCGGCGGTGGTCCATAAAATAAAAAGCAGACAGAACCGCAGAACAAAGAACGACACAAAAAAGAAAAGGAGGCGTAAAATATGAAAAAAAGAACTCTTCTGTCCAGGAGAAAGGCAGTGAAATGCCTGACTATTCTGGCTGTTATGTTTGCAGCAGCTATTCCGGCAACAGCCCGGGAGGCGAAGGCAGCAGCAGGAACTACCTTTAAAGTTAAAGTCTCTGACGGCTATCTGGCTCTCAGGAGTGAGAAGGCTTTTGACAAAAGTAATGAAATTGGTCAGTTGAACACTGGAGATCTGGTGGAAGTTACAGACCGGAAGGACCCAACCTACTGGTATGCATATGTTCCAAGATTGGATAGATCCGGATATCTGGACAAAAATTATATCCAGGTAGCAGAGAGTACCGCTGCATCCAATGATTCCTGGACTGTGAAAGTAAAGAGTGGCTATCTGGCACTTCGAAACACTGCTGCATATAATGACAGTAACGAGATTGGGCGTCTGAATACCGGAGATATGGTGCTTGTAAAGGACAGCAGTGATTCAACCTACTGGTATGTATATGTGCCGAAGCTTGATAAATCCGGTTACGTAGATAATCGGTATATTTATAACAGCGGACTGTGGACCGTAAAAATAGAAAAAGGTTATCTGGCACTCAGAAATCAGGCTGCCTATAATGACAGTAATGAAATTGGCCAGTTAAATACCGGGGATACCGTACAGGTAAAAGATACAGCCGATGAACATTACTGGTATGTATATGTACCGAAGCTTGATAAAACTGGTTATGTTGATAAGGAATATCTTCTTGGAGGAGCCGGAACGGCGATCCAGTCTATGACTGTTAAAGTAGACAAAGGCTATCTGGCACTTCGAAGTGAAAAAGCTTATGATAAAAATAATGAGATTGGCCAGTTAAATACCGGAGATACGGTTGAGCTCATTGAAAAAGAAGACAGTACCTACTGGTATGTGTTTGTTCCGAAACTTGGAAAAGAAGGATATGTAGATAAAAATTATCTTAAATAAATGTTTTACACCAGGCGGATCAGAAATGTCCGCCTGATATAAAGTACAGGGAGGCAAACAGATGACTCTGGCACAGCTCAGATATACCATAGCAATTGCAAAAGCCGGATCTATGAACGAGGCAGCCAAAAGCCTTTATATTTCCCAGCCAAGTCTTTCCACGGCGATCCGGGAACTGGAGGCAGAAACCGGGGTTGAGATCTTCAGAAGAACAAACCGTGGAATTGCCGTGACACCGGCGGGTGAAGAATTCCTGGGGTATGCAAGGCAGGTAGTAGAACAGTACGAACTGATGGAAGCCAAATATATCTCCAAAGAACAGTCCCGAAAAAAATTCAGTGTTTCCATGCAGCATTATACTTTCGCGGTCAATGCCTTTGTGGAGCTGGTAAAACAGTTTGGCATGGATGAGTACGAATTTGCAGTCCATGAGACCAAGACACATCAGGTGATCGAGGATGTGCGGAACTTTAAAAGTGAGATCGGGATCCTCTATGTGAATGATTTTAACCGCAAAGTACTTACAAAAATGTTTCACGAGTATGGATTGGAGTTTCACGAACTTCTCAACTGCAGGATCTACGTTTATATGTGGAAAGGCCATCCCCTGGCGAAACGCGAGAAGATCACACTGGAAGAATTGAAGGAATACCCCTGTCTGTCTTTTGAACAGGGAGGAAATAACTCCTTTTATTTTGCGGAGGAGGTTTTGAGCACATATGAGTATAAACGGCTGATCAAGGCCGATGACAGGGCCACGATGCTGAACCTGATGGTAGGTCTGGGCGGATATACCTTGTGTTCCGGTATTATCTGTGAAGATCTGAACGGTTCCGATTACTGTGCGGTTAAGCTGGATTCCGATGAGATCATGACCATCGGGTATATCGCAAGAAAAGGTGTTAACATCAGTGCTCTTGGGAAAAAATATCTCGAGGAGATTTCCAGATATAAAGATAAGGCGCTGAAATAAGAGAAAATAAAATCTGACAGATTTCTGCATAATACACGGCGATGTGTAAAATGCAGATCTGTCAGATTTTTTGTACATATTCAGACGATCAAACGCGGATCACAAAGCCCTCTTTACGAGGTTTTGCAGCCGGATACTCGCAGTCGCGGTATCCCAGAACACAGTGGCCGACACCGATATATTCATCCGGAACTCCCCATTGTTTCTTCAGTTCTTTTCCCTCTTCGGAATCAAAAACTTCTTTTGCACGGTGGATCCAGCAGGAATCTACGTCAAGAGCATGTGCGGCATTCATGAGATTTCCCATCACAAGGCTTCCGTTTTCCACGCAGGTGCCCATTTTGCTGTCGGAGAAGACGATGATCACAGTTGGGGCACCGTAGAACGGATCTGAGGTACTGCCCATAACAGCTGCGTTCATTTTGGAAAGTTTTGCAACCAGTTCCGGATTCTGTGTTACTACCATAAGGGTACTCTGCTGTCCCATGCCACTTGGTGAATATTCTCCGGCTTCCAGGATCATATCCAGAGTTTCCTGTGGAACAAGGTCTTTTTTGTAGGCGCGGATACTTCTGCGCTCCAGCATGTTTTTGATGCTTTCGTTCATAATGATTACCTCCTGATGCTAAATTCTGTTGAAAATATTTCCTGCAAAAGAAAGCAGTTTTCTTTTTATCCTGATAGAAATTATTATAACGCAAATGTTTATGGTTTCCAATAGATAGAAGGATATAACTTTACAACTTATAAAGAATTATTATATAATCGGGATAAGATATTCCTGCGGTGGGCAGGAGAATTTTGGGTGGAGATACAGAGACGGAATAGTTGAGACAGAAGATACGAGGTGCCAGATGGAGAAGATACGAAAACATTTTTATTTTTCAGGAAGAGTACAGGGAGTGGGATTTCGTTACCGCTCTTATTATATTGCACAGTCCATGGGGCTGACCGGCTGGGTAAAAAATCTCTGGGATGATCGTGTGGAGATGGAAGTGCAGGGAACCAGAGAGGAGATCCGGGAGATGGTAGAGCGCCTTTCTCAGCAGAGTTTTGTGGAGATCGAGGGTATTGAATCGAAAGAGATCCCCCTTGAGGATGAGTTTGGATTTCATGTGAAAGGATAGTGAAATGATCAGAGCTGTTTTTATGGATATTGATAATACGTTGCTGGATTTTGATGCGGCGGCACAGGAAGGCATGGCCCATTGTTTTGAAGATGCAGGCCTCATCTATAAGCCGGAGATGTTTTCGGTTTTTAAAGAGGAGAATGACCGGATCTGGAAAAAGATCGAACAGGGGATCCTGACCATGGATGATCTTCCCTATGTGCGCTGGCAGGCGATTCTTAAGAAGCTTGGGCTTGAGGCAGATGGCGTAGCTATGGAGATGCTGTTCCGGAAATGTCTGTTTTACAGCGCGGTTCCTGTGGAAGGGGCAAAGGATATCCTTGATCATTTACAGGGAAAGTATATCCTGTGCACGGCCAGCAACGGCCCTTATGAGCAGCAGATCTGCAGGCTGAAAAAAGCCGATATGCTGAAAGATTTCGATCATTGTTTTGTATCTGAGAAGATCGGTGTCGACAAGCCGGATGTACGTTTTTTTGAACGATGTCTGGAACAGCTTCCGGGAATCAGGGCAGAGAAATGTATGATCATAGGGGATTCCCTGACTGCTGATATCGCAGGCGGACAGGCAGCAGGGATGGAGACCTGCTGGTTTTGCCGGGAGAAGATGGAAGAGTCGGAACTGGAAAATGTGAGAAGAACGCATAAAGCAGATCATGTGATAAAGCGGCTGGAGGAACTGAAAGACCTTCTGTAAAAATGGGCCTTTTATTCCAGCTCCAGCGCCAGATACAACAGAACAGCGTCCCGGAATTTCCGGGGATTGAGACCACATTTTTTATAAATGTGGTTTAATTTATATTGAAGAGTATTTTTGTGGAGAAAAAGTTTCTCTGCGGTATCAGCCAGAGACATTTCCAGGGAAAAATAAGTTCGCAGAAGTTCCTTTTCATCCAGAGACAGCTGATGAATGGTTTTTCCGGAAAATTCTTCACGGTCATCCGGAGACACAGAAGAGAGAACGATTTCCAGAGTGAGATCATCGAAAACGGCATAATTTTCTGCACAGACATGGTCAGTAAGAGGCCGGTGAAAGTTAAGGTTTCGCAGGGCAGTTTCCGCAGTAGTCAGGGAAAGACCAAGCTGATACAGTGGTACGGACCGGCCAACAGCAACGGCCAGAGTGCCAGCATGCTTTTTCGCAAAATCACGAAGTGTTCCGGAAAGAGCAGAAAAACCGGAACTGTCTGTAACAGCGAGATAATCTCCGGGATAGCGGAAGGTGTACAGCATGATCCCGATGGTCTTGAAAAAATTCTGGATCTGATGTTCTGAAAGAACAGACCCAATGCCGGAATCTGAGTCATGAGTTTCTGCCTGGAGAGAAGATTCCCGTGAGAGATTTGGATTTTCGGTATCTGTCCGGGAAGCAGGAGTTTCCTGGGATTCCAAAATTCTGTGGTCAATCTTTACGGAGAGATTTTGACTGGAAGCAGCCGGATACGTATGGAGCAATATCAGTCGCTTGGGTGTATCCGGATCGATTTGAAATTCCCTCAGACATTTCAGAAGATATTCCGGATTCTGGGTGTCTCCGTGGAGCAGGGAACTGATGACAAACTGTTTTTTGTCCGCCTGATGCCGGCTGTACTGGCCAAGTTCCTGTTCACGGATCAGAAGGCTGGTGATACGCTGTGCTAGAAAGGCGTACTTGCGTACTTTTTCCGGGGAACCGGTGATCCCGATCACAGCCAGAAGACGGTCTTCATGATAAAGAGGCATGTTGATCCCCTGTCGGGTTCCTGTAAAATTGTCAGATTCAGCCACTTCGATGGTAGTACCGGTTACAGCTGCCTTCCGTCCAATCTCATGAAAAGCTCCGATCCGGGCAGCGTTGGTGCTGGCAATAATGGTGCCGGACGGATTGATGAAGTTGATATCATAACTGCAGACGTCCTTGATCGTGTTGACGATCTGCTGGGCGAGCGTGTGGCTGATGTGTGTGATCATGGAATCCTCCTGGAAAAGTTAACCAAATCAAGTAAGTCCCCTGCGGGGTTGCGAAAAGCAATAAGCAGTGGGT